>Ga0209874_1000130_pt1 | contig 19171 bp, 11 predicted proteins | sample GWRWN1_20_30_FD_187216 | JGI IMG/M metagenome (GOLD analysis project Ga0209874, IMG submission 187216) | Riverbed sediment microbial communities from areas with no vegetation in Columbia River, Washington, USA - GW-RW N1_20_30 (SPAdes)... | ecosystem: Environmental > Aquatic > Freshwater > River... | reverse complement strand
TGTTGGCGAATCTTACTGATGAGAATCATAATTGGAAACCGTTCAAGTCGACGAATGTCACACAGACAAATGGAAATTTGACGATATCAATTATAACTAACAATACTCAAAAGCTATTCAATCGGGCTTTCTTACAGACACAACTAAACACATCAGATACTGCACATCCTGTTTTGACATTAGATTATGCGTCAAAGAATTTCTTATATCCACCAACTAAAAAACCCACATTCCGAATACAAATAAGAGGCGATAATAGTAGTAAAATTCTATGGAGCGCATTTCTAAATGATACATCAGGCAAATTACTAAATGAAGCATTTACACTTCCTGGTAATGTATTAAACAAACCAATAGAATTTAGGCTATATATTATCACTGAAGGAGGACCAAGTCATTCTATTTTGAGTCTAAAAAACCTCTACGCTAATGGTGGGCCTATAATCACAGATCCTAATATAAAGGTGGAGGTACTCTTCAAAGGACTAAAATTCCCAACGAGTATGGCATTTTTAGGTCCAAATGATTTGTTAGTTTTGGAAAAAAATAACGGAACCGTAAAGAGAATAATAAATGGAACATTGCAGCCAAAACCCGTGCTTGATGTAAACGTTGCAACAGAAGGAGGAAGAGGCATGTTGGGAATCGCTGTCGCTAAGGATGAAAACGGTGGACCGACATATGTTTTCTTATACTTTATTGAATTATCAGGGCAAAAAGATGTAGACGCCCAAACGGGTGGAAAGGCTCGTCTTTATAGATATGAGTTGGAAAAGAACAAGTTGATACATCCAAAGTTGCTTTTAGATGTATCAGGTTCACGCGGAGTGGGTAATAAAACTGATGAGTTTCATAATGGTGGCAAAATCCTGGTTGGGCCAGACCAAAATGTATACTTGGTCGTAGGCGAGTTTTCTGGCCGTCATACGCTGGCTCAGAATGTAGAGACTGGCGACCGACCTGACGGATCTAGTGGCATACTCAGAGTTAATCAAGACGGCGATCCAATAAAAGGAGGAAGTATCCTTGGTGATACTCCTCCCCTGGACAAGTATTATGCTTACGGAATAAGGAATAGTTTTGGGATGGACTTTGATCCTGTGACTAGGAAGCTTTGGGACACAGAGAACGGTCCTAATTTTGGAGATGAAATAAACCTCGTTGAACCTGGGTTTAACAGTGGGTTTAGAAGTGTTGAAGGCATATGGAAACCAGACCCCTTAAATGAAACTATTGTAGGAGATGTAGCGCCACTAAAACCTGAAGGGTTAGTAAATTTTAACGGCAAGGGTACTTACCGTCCTCCAGAGTTTACATGGTATCATACCGTGGCTCCTACTGCACTTAAATTCCTGAACTCTGATAAATTAGGCAAACAATACGAGAATGACATGTTTGTAGGAGATGTCAAGGACGGCAATCTTTACCATTTTGACTTAAACAAGCAGAGAAATAAGTTAAATCTTACCGGCCCGCTTCGTGATAAAGTAGCAGACGCTAAGTATGAGCTTCAGAAGGTTTTCTTTGGACACGGATTTGAAGATATTACTGATATAGAAGTCGGACCAGACGGTTGCCTCTATATTCTTTCTTATAAGCTGGGGGCAATATTCAAAATAGATAAAAGAGGAACATGAAGAGTGGAGATTGAATTAGAACGGTGAATAATAGTTAGATTAGAATATGACACATAGCAAAAGGTTTGTAATATTGAGAAATTTAGGAATCATCATCACACTTTTCACGATTTCAAGTCTAGTGATTTGTTTGCTACCTGCAGGAAAAATGGTTCTCGCCGAAGTTCCTTTTTTTGACGGCTTGACTGGAGCAGGACAAAAGGTCAAAGATTCTGGTGAAGAACTGCGTCCTATCAATTATACTAATCCAACACTCAAAGATCCCAACTTGAAGGTCGAGAAGGTGATTGATGGGCTTGATTTCCCCACGAGTATGGCCTTTCTAGGGCCAAATGATATGATAGTTCTAGAGAAGACAAAAGGAACAGTTCAGAGAATAGTAAATGGTACTATTCAAAATCAGTCGCTACTTGACGTACCGGTTAACCATGTAGGCGGAAGAGGAATGCTTGGTGTTACCGTTGCTACTCATAAAAATTCAGGACCTACCTTTATTTTCTTATACTTCACTCTATCTTCAAATTCACAAGACTCTAATAATCTAACCGAGGAATCGGGTAATCGTCTTTATAGATATGAGCTAAAAGATAACGAGCTTGGTGAGCCAAAAATGCTCCTAAATATCTCCGCTGTGTCATCAAAAATGGATGGTGGGCATAATGGTGGAAAACTATTGTTAGGTCCGGATCAAAATCTATATTTAATTGTGGGAGATCTCCGAGAACGCAATACTAAAGCTCAGAACAATCAGACAGGACGACCACCCGATGGTACGAGTGTAATATACAGGTTAACTCAGAACGGGGATCCAGCTCCGGGCAATCCATTTGCGAACAATACACTAGTTAATAAATTCTTTGCTTATGGCATACGCAATAGTTTTGGATTAGACTTTGATCCAGTTACAGGTAATCTGTGGGACACAGAAAATGGACCTAATTATGGTGATGAGATCAACCTTGTTGAGCCTGGCTTTAACAGTGGCTGGAAGAGGCAACAAGGATTTTTGGTAAATTCTTTCTATCCAGATGAGTTCGTAAATATTGGTGAGAGTGGAAAACCCGGAAAATACAGTGATCCTGAGTTTGTTTGGAGCCATCCAGTTGCTCCAACAGCCTTAAAATTTTTGACATCCGATAAATTGGGTGCCCAATATAGGTATGATATGTTCGTGTCCGATGCCAACTTTGGAAATATTTATCATTTTGATTTAGACAAGAACAGAACACGTCTAGCCATCTACACACCACTTGCTGATAAGACAGCTAATACCATGCAAGAACTTGAACGCGTTATTTTTGGACGAGGGTTTGGACGTATGACTGATATAGCAATTGGACCTGATGGGTATATGTACATTTTAACAAATGACACGGATGGGCATGGAGCCGTATTTAGGATACTCCCTGCAACCTAACTCTAGAAGATTTAGTTAGTCTCTATCTATTGTTACCTAGATGTTGCTACGTACACCATCTTGCGTAATCCTGGGTATGGTACTTCTACCATCCGGATTCTCTCCTTCAAAGTTTTGTGCTTTCGTATTCCTACCGGCTCACTTCCTGGAAGATAGTAATATGTTCAGAATACCTTTTATCCAGACAAGTATTATTTCCATCGTCTCTATCTGATTAATTTGGATAAGAATTTATTTGAGTTAATAAATTACAAGGAGATATCAAGGGGATCATAATAGTTATATTTTAATACAATAATTAGATTTGTGCAGCAATTAACGAGTGCAATTATCATAGTTGTTCCATTTTTTACCAGCGTTACCCTCATGAGTTTAGGTTCCCATTTGGGTTTATTCATCGTCCAAGCCCAACCATTAAATGTAACAGGACTGTTGGCGAATCTTACTGATGAGAATCATAATTGGAAACCATTCAAGCCGACGTATGTTTCCCAGACCAATGGAAATTTGACCATTTCAATCATAACTGAAAATCCTAAAAAGATATTTAACCGTGCTTTCCTACAGACGCAAGTAAATTCATCAATTATTGCACCTCCCGTTCTGACATTAGATTATGCATCAAAGCACGTCTTACATCCACCAAATAGAAAGCCTATATTTATAATGGAAATAAGAGGGGATAATAGTAGTAAAATTCTGTGGAGCGCATTTTTAAATGATACATCAGGCAAATTACTAAATGAAGCATTTCTACTTCCTAGCAATATATTAAACAAACCAATAGAATTTAGACTATATATTATCACTGAAGGAGGACCGAGTTACTCTACTTTGAGTCTAGAAAATCTTAAAATGTTGGAAGATAATAGGGAAAATATAGCTCGGTTCCTGGATAGTAAACGTTTCCAAGCTTATAATCTGAATATTGGCAATAAGACATACACTATTGGATATGACATTTATGGAGCTAAAAATTTTACCATTAATGCGGATCAAAATCAGGAAAAAATGCTTTTAAATTTTAATTCGACTACGAATGGAATAGTATTAATTAAAGTTCCAAGAATTTTGATAGATGCAAAGAACCCACTCAATGTTGATATCCCATATTCAATTCTTGTAGATGGACAGAGAGCAATTGCTAATCAAATTCAGAGCTCCGATCTTCTAAGAATACTAGCAGTTGAGTTTAAACAGGGTAATAAGAAAATTGAAATAATTGGAACTCCAATAGCACCAAGGTAGTTACTTTTTGGTTGAATTTACACATGGTATTCATTGATTAATTATATCGTTTGTATCAATAATGACGCAGGATGGAAATTTATTGGTGCCATCACGGTCGCCAATCCCATATTATGTTTACTCATAAACTGATCATTACAATAAAAGTTAAAATGTGAATATACATGAACAAATTTCATCTATATAAGTGAGCTGGTATTAACTATATGATATGGAGTTAAAAATAAATACATACAGAATCAGATACCTACTAATCAATATAAATTATAGTCATTTCAATTTGGTAATAAAGAAGCACAATGAGTGAGTGAGTTAATATGAAAGAGGGGGACCATTCCAACGACCTTGTTAGAAAACTTGACCAAAAAACGGCGGTTATTTGTGTTATTGGTCTAGGACAGGTTGGCCTCCCTACGGCCTTGTCTTTACTAAAATTGGGTTACAAAGTATTAGGATACGATGTTAATGAAAAATTAATTCGAAACCTAAAAAGAGGTTTAAGCCCACTCCCTGAACAAGGTTTCAAAGATTTGATTAATAGATTTATACAGAATGGTTTATTTAGTATATCGTTTCTTCCCGATGTTTTATCTTCTGCTGACGTCATAATTGTTTGTGTACCTACACCCCTGGACAATACTGGTTATAGTGCAGATATGAGATTCATGCAAAGTGCGATAGAATCAGTCGCAAAATACTTGACAACAGTTAAACTAATCATTATTGAAAGTACTATCCCCCCAGGGTCAATGAAGAGTTATATTATTCCATTAATTGAACGTCTTTCTAATAAAAAAGCATATGTGGATTTTCTCATCTCATTTTGTCCAGAAAGATTTTCACCTGGGAATGCCTTGCAAGAATTTATTGAAAACGTCAGAATCATAGGAGCAAACGATGATCAAAGCTACCTGTCTACTCTCAGTCTATTCAAAAAGATCACAAATGGAAAGATACATCGAACCGATACAACCACAGCAGAAATATCAAAACTTGCTGAAAATTCTTATCGCGATATAAATATTGCCTTTGCAAATGAACTTGCAATTATATGCGGGGAGTCAAAAGTAGACGTGCAAGATGTTATCAGGTTAGCTAATACACATCCACGCGTAAATATACATAAGCCTGGACCTGGCGTTGGCGGTCCGTGTTTACCAAAAGATCCCTATTTACTAGTAATGGGAAAGAATTTTGAAAAATCTATTGTAACAACAGCTAGACGCATAAACGATTCTATGCCTTTCCACGTAGTTGATATCTTAGTAAGTACTATGCGATCAAAGAAGAAAAATAAAAAGTACTCCAAGATTTTAATTTTGGGTGTCTCCTATAAACCCGACGTTAACGATACTAGATATTCACCCACTCAAACCATGGTTTTGGCCTTGAAGAGAGAGGGATTTCGTAATATTATTTTACACGATCCGTATTCAAATGAATCGTTTGGTGCTAAATTTTGCTCTGAATTGACTTCTGTCCTAGGAAAAGCTGATTGTATCATTATATCCACCGGTCACTCTGTATATTCCACTTTGAGCCTCATTGATTTCAAAAAAGGTTGCATAATAGTTGATGCTGTCAGAGTATTAAGAAAAGAAGACTTTTTTAGTGACAGATTAACCTATATAGGACTTTGAACTTGATTTGAATTATCGCAGGGATATACTTGATAATCAGCTCGAGGCAATTTATTGCGCGATAATATTTTTAGTTATTCTAATGTTAGTACCAAACCAGTGGTCAATCACTCAGGCACGCGAAACAAATTTGATCTATAAGACATTTATCTGGAAGCCCTTTAGTGCTGCAATTGTGTCACAGAATGCAAGTGATCTTGATATTATAGTTGTAACCGATAAAAATGGTAAATTATGGAACCGTGCATATTTGCCAATACAAATAAATTCCACATCGAATGACTCGGTGCTTTTAAATTTAGACTATGATGCAATATCTTATGTTGGAAACGCAACGTTCATTTCTGAGGTAAGAGATAATAGTAGCAACAAAGTCCTTTGGAGCAATTTCCTAAATATTACCAATGGTCAGTCATCTAATCAGACCTTTACACTTCCCAAGAACATATTAAACAAACCAGTGGAATTTAGACTCTATATAGTCACTGTTGCTCCTGGCGAACACGAATTACGAGTCAAAAGGGCCAGCTTGATTACACCCTGAGGCCAGATCTAATAATCCAGTAAGGAGGTTCAGTATTAAATGGTATGATCTATGCATTAGCGATAAATGATTATTACAATGATACAAAGGATTCTAGCGCAAAATTCCTTTTCGATCAAGGAATATTAGCACTAAAAAATGATTTAGTATATTATTATAACAACAGAACATCATATTATGATAGTATGGGTCTGTCAGCGAATTCGTTTATAAGAGCTATCATGTTATACCATTGAAGAAACTTCACGAGCTAACTAATGAACCGATTTTTAAGATTTTTCACGACAAATGGAATAATTACAATCAACTAACTAGAACTCAAATTCAAAGAGACTAGGTCTGGGTACTTTTTCGGACAATTAGAGGTTTCTTCAGGTTGTGCATCTTACTCCCTTTTCCAAACCCACTTTCTACTCATTGTGTAATTGAATATGAATGCAACTATTATTGCGACCATCTCACTATACAGGTAAAACATGCCTGCAGTTGTTAGAACAAATAATGTGGACAAGTTGACTGCTTCTCCACCCAAGCTACTAACATTAAACTTCAAAAACCTGAATAGTGCCTTTGGTATGTCATAATCGTCTATTTTGTCTTTAAATGTCACTCTATCATGTAATAAAAATGCCCAGCCTATGCTTATCTGAATTGCAATGGCTGCAGAAAGAAGGTAATACAAATCAAAATTTACACCTAGCCAAGTCAAAAACAAAGTGAGCGCTGCTGCAGATGTACCCACAAGAGCAAATGTAAGCAATCGTCGAATGGATTTAGTTTGAAGAATTGAGATTACAATATTTTTTCCTGTCAGTTCTCTCTTCAATTTAATCAACTCAGTTAGTGGGCATATCATTATTGGAATTGTTAATTTTTTATATCCTGGTAGGCAGCAACTCGACTTTTTTGCACATTGTACCTCAACGTCTATTATTTTTACATGTTTTTCACAAGCGCGGACGATAAATTCTATCCAAAAACTTTCATTCATATATCTACATTCAGACGTTAAACCTTTTGCCACGGCAGTACTCATCAACTTAAACGGAGACATAATATCGTTAATGGAAACAAGATCAAATACGATTGTGCACAGCTTCTGGAAGGCTTTTGAAATTATTTCTCTGTGAAGATCTTTCAGTCTTATTTTTCTACTTCCATTGATAATAACTTGTTTTGTATCGGGATATTGATCTAATCGTTCTTTCAGTATAAAAAAATCCTGAAGCTTAAGTTGATTTTCAGGATCTGATACGATTACGTAAGGTGCTGAAACCAATGCAAGGCTATCCTGTATACTTACAGCATAACATCTTTTGGTTCCTGATAGACTAGCTTTTAAAGGAAATTTTGTTCTCAGATTTATAATCTCTTGTCTTGTGTTATTTAAGCTACCATCTACCGAAATAACAACTTCAATGGAATATGGGTTATTTTTTACCATCGTATGGTATATTTCACTGATGATTTCACAAATAGCCTTTTCATTTTGTATCGGCATTACTAAGGCAAATTGTGGGCTAAAATCATCTGAGTACGTATTAATTACTACATCATATTTTTTACTAGGCAAGTTTTTATGTTCTCCAACAGAATTACCTTTTTCGATGTGCATTTAACTTGGTCATCGTATATTCAATTTTATTGTTCTTCTTAAGCTTACTTAAAGTTAAACTTTGCTCCATGAGATAAAAGATCCTTACTATTCAAGTTACTGCTATACCATACACGACGGTTGACTTTCAGGTGTTAAATTAAATAGAGTAGAGCCAGTATTGAATAAGTTTTAAAGCCATCAGTAGCACTCTTCTGAGTCTTTTGCAAGAATGTGGTATTATAACAATTCCAAAGCTGATTGATTAAACCATGAGAATAATAATTAACAAATTATATTTGGTTCGATCATGAAAGACAGGTGGGAACTTAATAGAAGATGACCATCGAAGGATCAAAGAATATATTGGTAACAGGAGGTGCTGGTTTTATTGGATCTGCTCTAGTACCTTTGCTGTTGAGCAAGAACTATCGAGTGACAGTAGTAGATCATTTATCAACTAGCAGGTTGCAAAATCTTAACCCTTTTTTTACTCTTGAGAAATTTAAGTTCATTCAACTTGATTTACTTGATTATAGGAAATTAACTGAAGTTGTAAAAGAATGTGATATAGTATTTCATCTAGCTGCAAATGTTGATGTCAGAAAGGGGCGTCTAAATACAGAAGTCGATTTTCTAAACAATATTGTAGCTACCAGAAATGTGCTAGAGAGTATGCGAATTAGTGATAGGTGCAAAAAAATTATCTTCACGTCATCCTCAGTGGTGTATGGTGAATCTGCAGTTATTCCTACACCAGAGAGCTATGGTCCTTTAAAACCGATTTCATTATACGGAGCGTCGAAGCTCGCTTGTGAGGCTCTTATAAGCGGCTATGTAGGGACATTTGGAATTCAGTCGGTGATCTTTAGATTGGCAAATATTGTGGGATCCTCTATTGGACATGGTGTAATATTTGATTTCTTTAGAAAATTGAAACAATCTGATGGCAAATACCTTGAAATATTAGGTGATGGGAATCAGAAAAAATCGTACTTGTATATTGAGGATTGTGTTAACGCTCTAGCTTTTGGCTTAAATCAACTTGGTTCTGGACTCGAAATTCTTAACGTAGGCTCTGATGATCAGATTGATACCAATACGGTAGCACAAATAATTATTACTGAACTGGGGTTACATCCAGAAATAACGCATACGTCCGAATTGAAAGATGGCAGAGGATGGATAGGTGACATAAAGAATATGTTACTTTCGACAGATAAACTAAAAAAAATAGGTTGGCAAATTAATCATTCCAGCAAAGACACAGTGTCTGTTACTGTAAAGAAAATCATTGAACATAATCAAAATAAAGACAAATGATTTAATTCTAAATATTCATTGCGTTTGATCTTTCAAGATATGGTCTCCTTTTCTATCCAATTATAGACAATGTTGATTTTTGCTTCTTGTTGTAGGCGACCTTTGTACTAGCTATTGAATACACAGTCCACTAATATTTTTAAATTACAATGATACAGCTAAATTGCGAATCCTAAAGTTTTTACTGCTAATGTTTCTTCCACTTATGAGATCATTTTTATTTACATTATTGGTTTGGACCTTTATCTCAATAGGGTTTAATATTAATGATTATTCTGTTCATGCTTTAATATAATTTACTTTAACAATCACTAACATTCTGTCCCGTCTATCTTACCACATGTGGAAGTCGAGACAACTTGGTAATGGTTAGATTTAAGATTCGACGAATAATTAGTCATAACCGAGCACTTGTATTAAAAAATTTGTACTCAAGCTCCGCATCATGATAGCTACTATAGATTCATAAATTCTTTTATTTTTGGCATAGATAATTCTATTTTACTTCATCAGAAAAAACAATCCCAATACGGTGAAATGATTTTCGAACTATGTTAATTTTAGATATATTTTCAATTGCTAATATTGCTAAAAAGTAGACTGCTGGAGTAAATTGCACAGTGTATCGAGGTAGATGAAGAATTGGATTAGAATTGGCGCTCCAGAACAGGAGGGAAACAATAAACCATGCTATAAAAGTATAATTATATTTAGCTTTATAAGTTCTTCTAAACAAGAACGCGACAGGTACAAGAAGGACTGCAAATCCCCATATATTTAATGAGTTCTGTAAATAGTAAGGAGTTAACAAAAATGTAAAGTGTGTATCACTTGGTTGCGCCCCAACAAAGTAGCCAACCTTTAGATATACTATAAATATAGTTCCAATAATAATCGGTGTTGCACTCATTATTGTTCGGGTTGCGAATTTACGGTCTTTTCGAATGATGCACTCTACGACAAATATTGTCATCACTTCAATCAATGTAGAGTATCGTGAAGCAAAAGTCAAACCGATTGATATACCAGCTAAGAACCAGTGAGATTGTTTCTCACTTTTTATGAAATACAATGATAGAACAATAAAAAATAATGATAAACTTTCGGTCATTATGTATGTCCCCCAAAAAAATAGGTGTGGGTTTAGCAGCGTCAGTGTTGAAACACCAAAAGCAAATAAATTCCCTTTATGCTTTCTTAAGAGCAGGTATAAAATAATTCCGGCGCCAAGTGTGAAAACAGGGATCACATATTTTATAATTAGCCAATTCTCTCCAGTGATTTGCCAAATGCCAGCAATAATCCAAGAAATTAATTGAGCTCTGTAGGCGCTACTAATAGGAGTATCATATAACCAACTCCGAGCATTGTTAAGGTATTCTGCGCCATCCGAAGTTGGTATAGCAGATATTGAAACGTAAGAATAGAAGTAAGCGGTAAATGATATAATAAAGATAATAAATAAAATATCAACTTTATGAGATTTTAGGAGACCCAAATATTCAGTTTTAGTCCACAAATGTAATTTCTATCTCCGTTATTATTATGTAATCTGAATTTTTCATTTTTAGAATCTCCAATTTTTATTCAATTGATAAAGTTGAAATTTAGTTTTATCGTCTATAACATAATTGGCTATTTGTTTATAATCATTCCGTAAATTTTTTAATCCCGTGTCAGAAAATAGAGGATTTACTGGAAAATAATGGCGATTATCGTATACTAAAAGATAGGTTAAATTGTTCTTTACCATATAATAAAGAAGAGATTTTTCTGAAGAAATTGTATTTGGAATTTTTATTATCTTATGTGGAATAAAATACTTTAGATAAGAATGTGTGTGTGATACTACAACAGAGGAACCCTGAGGAACTAAATCTGAAATGTTAACTATCGCTGGAATGAATTTATAGTTATAAAATATCTTATGAGCATGTTGCTGGTTTTCAATTTCAGAAATCGCTCCAACTGCACTAATAGTAAGTATCAGTAATATCACGCCTATCACCAAAGATCCAATATCGGCTTTTTTTATCAATTTGTAAATACAGCATTATAGAGACTATAAATTAGTTGATATTACTACATAAATGGTTTTCCAAAGAAATACCGAATTAATTTTCAATCTCTAATGTATTTTCATGGTTCAAAAGACAAATTATTGGAATGATAGTTAGAACGGCTATCACCAAGATAGCTAGAAAATCAATATTACGTTCTCCTGATACTCTTCATTGTTAAGGTTTTTTACCTTACCATAGAGCGTTCGAGTAAACGGAGTGATAATTATTAAATCCTACTGACACAACTACCCAAACCAATATCATAAAGAAAAATAAATAAGGAAATGATATTGGTAAATTCATTCGGATTTGCAATTTAACTGTATAATGGTTATTTAAATATGTATAACATTCAAACCTTTTCAGTAAAAAGCACGTACTTAACTCGAATAGGTCGTTTGCAAGGAAGAATAAATTTATTATCATTTCATAATTAGCTTGAGAATTCCTATCTTTCTAATAAATTATGATATAGATATTTTACATGAAGGTTCATAATACAAAATCAACTATTGAGGAAAAGGTTTCTTTTCCTAACTATGAAGCTAATTTATTATCTTTATGATGAGTCAAGATAAGGTAAGTACCATGCACGTAAAAATTGCGGCGATATAAAATTAGATGAGAATCGATAGTTTGGAGTTGATTGTATTATAGGCTATTATAAAGATGGAGATGTGATGAACTGATGAGTTAGTGACAAAACTTGATTTCAAATCTCTCCGGCAGTATCATAAATTGAAAGGATCACGAATACGCCATGTGAATTCTTTTGAAATTTAGGAAGTATTTACCAGGTCCATCAGTAAATATATAGATTCTAAACTCCAAGGGTTTATCCCCAACTATATTCTTCGGGACTATAAATGTTTGATTGGTTAGGTTTCCAGAAGTATTATTTAATAAACTACTGAATATTAGCTTATCTTCCCTCCTATCGGCAATTCCTACTTTAAATGTTCCTGTTCCTAGGGAAGAGTTTGATGCATAAGTTAATGATAGCAATAATGGTCTTTCTGTTAAATTTAATCGAGTTTTTAATAATGCAAGTTTCTTTATCTTATCAGTCTGATTACTAATCACTGATATGTTCAAATTTCCGTCCTGTTGAGAGATCACGACACCTTTGCGGGGTTTCCAAATATGCTCGTTGTCAAGTAGATTTATCTTGCGCGATGCAGAGTTGTATTTGTATATGGTAAAGTTCTCTAATCTAATTCTATCAAAATCACCATCAGCATTGATGAAGTCTACTAATTTCGACCCTGCCATAAGATTTTGAACCAAATAGTATAGAGAATTATTCTGATTTGGTAAGATAATATATCTTATACCCATGTCAGCAATTTTTTCTTTAAGTAGACTGGAATTTTCGATGAATAGTAGAGATGAAATATTATATGCAAGTGTATGAGGATTAAATAAATCAAAGCTTGTTCTATTGGTGAAAAATGGTATAGCTGGAGCACGGACAGCAAGAACATTTCCATTTTCTGCACTCTTTAGATAGTCTATCACATCAATTACATTGGTCTCCCATTTAGAAGGTGGCAATTGATCCATTTTTTGTGGAGAAGCCAACATTATACCGCTATTAAATAGGACGTATATCTGGATACCAAGTAACGCTAAGAATGCATAGATTATGTAACTACGTAAATTATAGCTCCTGGTGAAAGAAGAGATCTTTTGCCCTCCAATTTCAAGTAATATCAACCCACCCATAATTGCCGCCCCTATTATGACATCACCCCAAGTTATAAGCGACCCTTTAATTGGTTCCACCCAAAATCCACCAAAGTTGTTATGATAATTCCAGATGAACAGATTGAAGTGAAGGAAATAAAATGTGGCGAATACAATGAGCCCGTAACAAAATACTTTATTATACGGCGATTCTCTTCCTATTTTCATTCCGATGACTAGAATTACAGATAGAATGGGAACAAAGTATGTCACATATCTTATATCGGATGTTTGAAAACCTGATTGAAGTAGAAATGCCCATATGACTAATAAAAATATCAACAAGACAAGAAGTAGAGAATATTGATAATTATTTTTCAGTTGATAGATTATCCTGGCCAATCCCACTAACTTAACAAATATGAATACAGAACCCATAGCTACTGAAATAAATAGAATATCTATCCTTGGTAAACTTTGTAACGTTTGTATTAGATCAAGATATAAAGGGTTAGTGATATCAAAAATCTCTCTGTAAGTTGGAAGGAATTCACTGAATTTACCGGAAAAAGTAAAGATGGGAAATGGTCCACCAAATATTAGCATATTAGTAACAATGAAAATAATTGGAATAACTAAAGGCACAATATATTTGAAATTGGAGACTGGTGTTATTAGTGAGGAAAATTTATTTTGATTTTTTAGTTGAGCCAAAATATAAAATACTGCAAGGTTAGAAAGAAGTAAGGCCGTTAATCTAATTGTAGTTCCATATATAAATCCGACTTCAAACAAATCCTTCAAAATTAACACATAAAGTACAAGAAATGATAATACCGTAAAAAGTCCTCTTAGCTTTACGTTACCCTCTGTGTATTTGATTGCCGGAACCAAGAAGAAAATACCCACTGCTATAACCAAACCTATCTCTCTTGTTAGTGCCATTAATGCCAATGAAGCACTTAACATCAGAAGGCTTGTTTTAGCAGGTTTATCATGGCGGACAATATCTGATAGGAAATAAAAGCTTGCTGTTAGCATGAAAATAAATCCCAGATCCTGCTGCAGACTAAATCGTGACGATACAACAAGTAATGCAGGTGTTATCAAAAATGCACTAGATGCAATTAATCCAAAAAAAGAAGACTCGCTATTGCTAGTCTTAGTTAATACGTTTCTTGTTAAGGAATATACAAGAATTGCAGCAAAAAACACATAATAGAATGGATACAAACGTAGGCTTGAATAATAAAATGAATGAATCAGCCATGCATTTAATGCCTGAATAAATGGAGGATGTCTCATAATAACATCAGAACCCAAGTAAAAATCATGATTCAAACCATTTCCTAATAAAATGGATTTTGAAATAGGCAAAAATCTGTAAATAGAATCATACTCGCTATAAATTGGATGATAGTAAATAATTGTAGCTTGATATACAAGTACAGTTACAAAAAGAGCAATTCCAAATAAAATAAAAATAGTCTTACTATCAGAAACGAGCAATGATTTAATTTCCATCACACTGACATTTCGGGATTTATCTCCAAGGAAAACACCTGCGAGTCTGTTGGTAACGTTCATAATAAATTTTTTTAATAGAAAATAGGCGCCAATGATAGATAGGCCTACAAGTATGTATGTAAAGACGGCAAAATATCCATTTGCTGTGGAGATCAGTACTCCAAAAATTATAAAACCCGAAAGGAACAGAAAATTTACAACTACATTCCCATAAATTAAATCTCTAGAGAACATAGGAGTTACTTTGCGCATTTTAGATATTATTATGCCAATAGCGTATCCAGAGAATCCCATTAAAACTATCGGTATAATAGTAAGTAGGGGGTTAGCTGCCTCACCAATACCTATTATATACGCCATCTACAGACCACACCTCCTTCTCACTCTCTAACCTCTTCATTAGAAAATTTGCTGAACCATTTATGTTTTGGGTTTGTCGTGTTTCATTTTTATTTCATTTCCAACGAGTACAAATTCCAAATAGTTGGATAAAAGATTTAATCTGGTACTAAGCAAAAAACATACTTCAAAAATGAATCCATAATTTGCCGCTGTTTCTCAATTTATTAGTCGGTAATGTGAGTGACAAGCTTGAAAATTATGCTTTTCATCCTAACGTTTCAAGTTAGCAGTTATTTACTGGGACAAATTCACATAGAAGGACATATGCTATTTTTGGTTCTTGGGGTATAATTTAACGGTTAAATATTGGATTATCCCCCAACTATTACCCAATTAACAACCACTGATTAACTTGTGAGTTTATTCATGAACTTAATTATCTGGTAGATACGTTCTGGCTAGAAGTCAAATGAATTTTTACATCGGAAAGTAACAATAGATCTTTTTACAGAAATATATAAGAAAAATAATTGTAGCAAGTATACTGTAATATAGTTAAACTATAACTAATCCAAAACAAATGTATTAGTTTTTGGCAGTACTGAAAACGAGACTTTAAAAATAATATTTTAAACCCTTTCTGCAAAAATGTTTCCCACCGCAAGGTTAAATTTTTTACCAAGTAACTCAGAACAGGGCCATTGTATTCTGGGTCTTGTTACAGAAACTCTAAAACCACTCCTTTCAAGTTTTTCTTTTAGGTTTTTGTAGCCGTAATGATATTCAATCATCATATGACTAAATTCTTGTAATGTATTATCATCAGCAGAAAGAATGGTTTCATACTCGCATCCTTCACAATCCATCTTCAGGATAAGCGAACCATCACAAGGCAAATTGTAGTCGCTTAATATATCTTTCAAAGTCAATAAAGGGACTTCGATCCCTACTCTGAAATCTTCTAGTTTACTGAGAATTCCGCTTTGATAAGTGGGGTCAATATTTATTATTTCTCTTTTATTAGAACAACCAGCTAGAATTAGGCTTATTGTATTTGAAAAATTATTTAATTTAATATTCTTTTCTGCTAATTCATAGTTCTTAGGAAAAGGTTCGAGGCAAATTATTCTAGTCGCTCCGCGTAACGCAAAATAGAGCGCTGAATCTGCAATATTAGCTCCAATATCAATGACTGCCTTGTCTTTTACAGGGAGATCATGATATATATCATTGACAAAAATGTTCATTATATCTCCATTAGTTATTGCGCCATAAATTGTGATGGTGCTATGGTCAAAAGGAAGTGCAGATAATCTAACGATATTATTATCAGTATCATATTCGATTCGTTCATTATGTCCACCATTCTTATGACGCCCACCGTGTATTTGTGCTTCCATACGGTTATGCAACATAGTATGAGTACCATTTCTCATAATCGCCTCAATAGGATATTTTCTCTTTAATATGTTCATCATGACGTTAATGTAGTTGCTATAAGTCCTACGATATATTAAGAGAGATCTAATACTTTTATAAATGCTCAACGCATTAATATATGACAAATAGTTTAGAATGAAATCAGCAAATGATATATTTACAATTGATATATTTGGTTTTTTTGGATACATGAGGATTTGCTTATACGTATGTTCCTATTTTAATATATTTATTTACGGGCTACTGATGTAGTTGATATCAATATTTATTCGAAGTGTTCAATTGATTAATGGATTGGAGAGGTATAATTAATCCTATCATATTACAATTTGGTATACTTAATAAAGCTTCGACCTTTATTACCAATTTTAGCGATCGCTCATGTGCACAATTCATTTGGTACGCGAGCTACGGTCAGAAAATTCTAACAATAATTATACGCATTAGGAACAAATCATGTCGGTTATCTCGGCGAGACAAGAAAAGGTTTCTGTTGAATAATCTGGTTGTATCGCTCAATTATTTTGCCTTTTAATTGTTTGAGGTTCCCAATTACAGAAATCTCACAATTCTATAAAATAGATTATACGTGGTATTTCGCGTTCGACTTTTAGATTTTTATATCAATGAACATATCTCCCCCACGTGCAAGTTGCACCATGTTTTCTATGCACTCATTAAGACTTAAACATGACAGAATCCGTAAATGTCGCACATGTACTTTATTTTGTTAGTTTAAGTAATTGACTAGCTGTGTTTTACTCCAATAAAGTCACGTAATAAGGCAATTCAGTGCAAATCAGGCCGCAGTTATGAATTAATATCGTAGGCAAGTTAATAGAATTGACTGCTCTGTGTGTTATTTTATAAATTACTTCAAATCATTCACATTGTTTTGATGTGACGTGCATATGTATTCCACATGTTCCCAGATATCATTACAATTCTAAAAAAAGGAACAGTTCATGGAACAGATAACATATCACTTACAATCAAATAGTTTCGTATTCTCCATACTTAAAATAGATTTTCTATCTAATACGTCGTAGTCGTTTAAATAATAATCAGGTATGTAATATAGAAAGCTTATTGATAATCAAAGCATGATAGCCAGTCCCTTGAGTGATTACATATACTCTAAACTCCAACGGCTCATCCACATTAATATTTGTGGGAAGTATAAATGTTTTATCAGTTGCATTACCCGAAACATTATCAAGTAAACTGTTGAAAAGGATCTTGCTGGTATTACTGTCCCTAATTTCGATTGCATATGTCGCATTTCCTACGTTAGTTTCTACCTTGTAATCTAAAGATAGTAGAAGCGGCTTCGTTAGGTTTAATTCAGTTTGCAAAAATCCCCTGTTGTACAATATATCTTTCTCATCAGTGTTCACACGAATAGTCAAATTATCTGCGTTCTGGGTAATTTCTGCCTGACCAAAAGACTTCCATATATGGTTCTTGTCAATGAGATTTATCCTGTCTGCAACTGTAGGTGTAAATTTGTAAACATTAAAATCCTTAAAACTTACTTTTTCAAAATCTTTGTCAGTACTTAACGTTTCTAAGATTGAATATCTCGTTGTAAGATTTTCCACTGCGTAGTGTAGATTACTTCTTTCACTAGGTAAAATAATGTATTTTATACCCATATCTAACAAGCTATTTTTGAAAAGGTTCGAAGTGTTAGTTGATAGGACATCTGAAATGTTGTATGCAAATGCCTGAAAATTAAATAGATCAAAGTTTGTTCTATTCGTAAAAAATGGAATTGCTGGGGCACGTACGGAAAGTACGTTTCCTTGCTCTGCATTATTCAGGTACTCAATAACATCAAAAACATTATTTTCCCAGCCAGGTGGCGGTATGTGCTCATTCCCTTTAAGAGGGATCAAGTTTGCCCCACTAGAATATAGAGTATAAATTTGGATGACTAGCAACACGGAAAAAATTGCGACAACTAATGCATTTGGAAATAAGCGATTTTCTCTCTGTCTTGACCCAGGAAAATAAAATTCCCATATTTTATGTATTAGCAAAGGCGAGACGAGAATCGCAGCAATTCCCAGATCAGCAATAGTAATAATCGGACTTTTAAAAGGATCAATAAAAAGACCAACAAAGTTATTAGAATTGAAAGAAACGAGATTATATTTTAGGAAATAGTAACTCATAAACACTATAATTCCATAATAGTATAATTTCCAATAATTGGATGATTCGCATCCTATTTTCATTCCCATTACGAGAATTACCGAAAAAAGCGGAGCAAAGTAGAGTACATGCCTTATATCAGAAATTTCGAAACCGGACTGAAGCAAAAAAGACCATGTTACTAATAAGAATATTACTAGGATAAGTACCAGAGAGTATTCATAATTATTCTTCAAATGTCGGATTACCCTGCCAAATCCTACTAACTTAAAAAATATTGTTACCGAACCCATTGCCATGGATATAAATAGAACATCTATCCTTGGAATTCCCATTATCATATCAGATATTTCTTGGTGTTTGTCACTCTGCATTGCAAATATTCCTACATCGATGTCAACAAGTTCATAGTACCTTTCTGAAATAACGATGCCAGGATACACCCCATTAAATATTATAACACTAGTTAGAATGAGAATAGCTGGAATGACTAAAGGAGTGATATAAGTAATATTGGATACTGGTCTTATCAGAAAAGAAAATTTATTTTGAT
>Ga0209874_1000129_pt1 | contig 19173 bp, 20 predicted proteins | sample GWRWN1_20_30_FD_187216 | JGI IMG/M metagenome (GOLD analysis project Ga0209874, IMG submission 187216) | Riverbed sediment microbial communities from areas with no vegetation in Columbia River, Washington, USA - GW-RW N1_20_30 (SPAdes)... | ecosystem: Environmental > Aquatic > Freshwater > River... | reverse complement strand
GAAAGGTCTGATCCAAAACACTCTGAACCGCCTGATCGAGGTAAGCACCCAAGTTGTAGCAGGGTATAACAACCGAAACCGTTGGATTAGGTGCTTTCACACATCATCCTCTGCCCATGGCCGCCCGGCTTTACAGAGATCATGCTTTGCCCACCGTTCCCTGCAGCTACGCAGCCTCCTGTGCAAACTGCTCCCGCTCTGCCCTTATCTGAACATAATTAGGGTCACCAGTACTCCACGGATACTCTCTTAGACGGTTTACTAAGCCGCTCTAACCGGGTTCAACTCATATAGCGGTTCCCGATCGGTGGTAGGTCTCATTTGATATACCGAACATACCTTCGCCCCACGCTTTGCATCTACCTGAATCACCAGCCTGGAGGGCTTCACCAGCAGGTGGAAGTGATTAGTCATCGAAGAAACGTAGGCGCAAATCCTGCAAACGCACTTCAGCTTCGCCTGCCGAAGGCAATCCAAGAAGAACCGGTAATCGTTTTCGGTAAAGAATGCGGGGTGGCCGGGCCATGAGGGATTCTTAACTTCAATGAAAACTTGCAGCAGCTTACTGCCTGGTACGAATTTCGTCAAGAAAAAAATAGCTCTCTGATCCTAATTTACACGATTGGAGGAAGCGTTTGACTATTGCTTGACCGAGGAGGCACGGACAACAGCCGGGGAGGGCTACAGGCGAGCCGTAAAGACCGCCGAAGCGGCGAAACAGGAGTTTATTTCATTTGTGCATGAGCCTGTACCTCGTTCAACAATTCCCTATCAACTGGGCCGTTTTGAAGCGCTGTCACTGCGGCGCGGGACCGGCGGACGATTTACGGACGGCATGCGCAGACTCTACTACGATACCGTGCTCCATACCGAAGATGTGTTGCGTCTCCTGATCAAGACCGTCGGCGTTGACCGCTGCCTATTCGGCACCGAGTGCCCGGGCGTGGGACCTTCCGTCGATCCCGCAACGGGCCTTTCCATGGACAACGTAAAACCAATGATCGAGAACATCGAGTGGCTTGAGCGCGGCGGATCGCAAGAAGATCTTTGAGGACAATGCCAGGGCGGTGTTTAAAGTGATAGTTGAATGAGAGTCGGCGACGATGGACCGCTTGCGGATATACGGTTCAAATCGTTCAGCAGTTCAAGACGTTCAAGCGGTTCAAAGCGAGCGGGGCGTTCAACGTTCAATAGTTCAAGGTTCAAAGCCGGGGTGTTCCAAGTTCAAGGTTCAAAGTTCAAAGTGTTCCATCGAGGCTTGGATTTACAGATTATCGATCTAGCCGCTATCGTCGAGGGCCATCTGTAGGCACGCCGAGTAGGGATATTGTTGGCCGGAGATTCTGTTGTTCGGCGGCGTCATAGGATTTACCGGGACGTCGCGGCAATCGTTTCGAGTTGTGATTGGACGTAGCGGCGTCCGATCTCCGGGTTATACCGGATGAAGGCGCGAATTATCGTGTTTCGAATCGAGAAGTGGGTGCCTCGTGAGCGGTGCCAGTTCCATCGAGCTGCGCTTCAGGTTCAAAGCGAACCACCGTAATGCCTGCTTTAATCAGCTCGTCGGTATCAAATCCCGGGCATTTCTGAAGCGCAATAGTGTTTTCCGCAAAATTGCCTCGACTTACGCTGCTTACTAGCGCTTGGATCTGCTCTTGTGACGGCTGCTCGTTGTGTTCGGCAAAGAAACTTTTTCGCGATTTGGAGCTGGCATGTTTTTTCCTATAGCTGACTACAAAAAGCATGCAGATAGCCTCCTTATGGTTTGCGGTAGGGCTCAATGACCATGGTTTTGTGCGTGCGGATTTTTTCAGAGCAAGGGCAGTGCCAGGGTGCGAGGCTATGACAAATTAGGAAACCGTGATTTGATCGATGACAGCGTTTCCACCCAAAACACTGAGATTGGTTTTGTTTCGTCCACCGGGATGTTCACCAGGAGAAAAATGTTTTGATTGGGGAGGAGAGTGTAGACTTATTCTTCTCGCCTATTCGATCACACTTGCAACCGCGTTCCGAAGCCAGCGGGTGGTTCAACGTTCAATAGTTCAAGGTTCAATGTGTTCAAGCGGGCGGTTCAAGACGTTCAAGGTGTTTTCACTTCCAGATAATCGGTACACGTACCTCAGGCTGAAAAATTTCCTTGGGTTGAACTCAGGCTGACCCTCATTGCCCGCGCCTTGAATCGTTCCATAAGGTATCGGATCTTTTTTATAATCTCGGCGTGCCTTATGGTTAAGGGAGTTATTTTAGTGGACTATACAGATCAAGGCCGACGCGCGATCAAAGACTCGCCGGATAGAGCCGAGGCGTCCAAAGCCGAGGCGACGAAACTAGGCGTCCAAGTCAAAGACATTTTCTATACGCCAGGTGGACCGCATGATGCTGCAATTGTCATTGAGGCGGAGGGGCCCTGAACCAATCAACAAGTTCATGGCGTGAAGGTGTCACTGCCTCGTTCAGTGCAGGGATTAAAGAACAAAGCTAGAGACAAAAACTTTCTAGGTCCGTAATCCGTGCCAAGCTTCTTTAGTAGTGGCTAGGCCGGAGGAGTCATCACCCTTTATCATCCTCTTTGTTTTGCGGCTCCTGGAGGGCCTGCAGGCGCTTAATGGCTCTTGCTCGGCATTTGCAACACGCCAAGATAGAAAACGACACCTCTCGACATTCCGGACAATTCAGGTGGCCACAGAGTAGACATTTCGCTCTGAGAAAAGGCCAGTCTAGCCGCTTGGCCATTGATTGGTCCTATTATCGTAGGTCTCATTACTGCCGTGGTTTGTTGGTATCAGGGAGGTAGATCCGAAGTTTGCGGCGCCGCTTGGAGCGCCGTATTTGTTTTTCTTTTGTATTGAGCAGAATTCCCATTGCATCGAGTTTCGAGTTTAATCGCTGAATCTCTCCTCTTTCCCGTTCAGTTAGCGCTCCAAATCGTAGATCCTTGCCTTGCGTTTTCTTTGGAGCCCATTGTTGCGGTGCGCTTGTATGCGTAGCGTTTGGCGAAACCGTTGCGCCCAACTGCTCCTGGATCAGCCCGTTACTACCCGAACCGCCATTCCCATCGATGAAAGAGCACGTCAAAGTTCACCCCTCTTACCTTCGAACGTCGTTGAAAATAAGGCCGATCACCTTTCTCCGCAAAGATGATGCCCGGTAAAACCGTCCTATCTTGTAACCAAGCGGCGTTTGGAATGAGCAGTTTTCTACTGGGTTTTGCCAGCCGTGCGGGATAGGGTTGGCAATCCTGACAAACGTTGGATGCTCTTGGGAGACAAATTAGAGGAATCGCCAACGCAAAATTCAATTTAACACGTGAGGAAGCCAACTCGTTGGACGGAGCATACCTGGAGTAAACGGTTTTCATAAGAAAGAACCGGGAGGTCCGTCGTGGAGAGAACGAAGCGGCAGAAACTTGTTCAGCCCCTTTCATCAGTGGATGTTGACAAATCCGTCTCTGAGATCTTCGTCCTAAGAAAGACAAGAATAGCCAGAGCTAAGCTGCTTCTAAGAGGGTCGCGGACGACATACGTGAACAAAATTTCGTAGGGTCGGTAAATTTTGGAGGTTGGCTCTAGCATCCACTCGTTTTAACCCTTGGTATATTAACGGTTTCAGTTTGGCATGCTTGGTGCTTTGGTAGCCGCTAACATAGCGACTACTGTGGCAAAAAATAGAAAGGGAGAAATTATGAAGATTTCGACATTACTAAGGAAATTGCCGGTGTTCATGGTCATCTGCGCTTTGGGACTCACAGCCTCTTCTGCTTTCTCACAAGAAAAAGGAAAAGCTAAGGCAAAGGGCAAGGAAAAAACCGAGACAAAGGGGAAACATGGTCGTGAAGCGGGCGAACTGCCTTACGGTTTAGAGCGTCACACGGAGAAAAAAGGCGAACTTCCATCAGGGTTACAAAAAAAGAAAGATGAAGAAGGTCAACTAACGCGAGGTCTTGAGCAGGGTGGTAAAAATTCAAAGGCTCCTAGCAAAGGGAAAAAGGCTTCCAAATAAATATCCAACTATGGAACACAAAAGACGTTCAATTCGTGTTGTTGTTCTTCTAGGGATTCTGCCCTTCCTAAACGGCTGCGCGGCCGTAGCGCTAACCATGCTTGGTGTCGGTGCCGGAGTGGCCACCGGTACATCCGTTGGCTACACGCTAGACGGATTTGCGTACCGGACCTTCACGGCGCCTTTGCCTCAGGTGGAAAGCGCAACGCGGACCGCCCTGAACCGTATGGGCATAAAGATCGGGGCGACTGCGAAGACTGAACAGGGAAAGGCCATCGCAGCAACCGGAAACGATCGTGAGATTGAAGTCGAATTAGAAGTTGTCAGTTCTAACGCGACCCGAATCCGAACCGTTGCGAAGCAAGGATTCTTCATTAAAGACCGGGCGACCGCCACTGAAATAATCTTACAGACCGAGAAAGTCTTGGGCGTGAGCTAAGTCAAATAAGGGGGGAACAATCAATGAAGATCAAAGCCATATTAGGGGCAACTATCTTGGCGTTAGGGCTAAACGTCCAAGCCTTCGCCGATACAACGTCGGCACTTAACACTGAGGCGTCTCGCATGAACACTTTAGCCACTAGTCATGGAGAAACTAATGTCACCGGTAAGATCAGCGGGACTTTTAACTCGTTTCTGGGTTCAGATTCTACCGCCGTTGTTAGTGGCCTAAGGAACGGGACACCCATCACTTTAACGACAACAACACCAGCTGCAACTCCTGGGGCAGCGCCTACTGTGACGACCACGGTCATCACACCGCCCACAGGCAAGATGGGCCATGGGAACGTCTTTACTTCACTCGCCTTGGCGAAACAGCAATTGGGTCAGTTGGGCATCAGCCAACCGACCCCTGAGCAGTTACAGGCGGCTTTGACGGGCGGAACCATTACAACAGGCACAGGCACGACGGCGACCACAACTCAGCTGCAAGGTATTTTGACCATGCGCAGTCAGGGTATGGGCTGGGGTCAAATCGCACAAAAGCAAGGGACCAAGTTAGGCCCGGTCATAAGTGGTCTGAAAAGCGCCAATCAACAAATGACCACAACAAATGCTTCGTCTACAGGAAGCCAATCAACCAGCTCCTCAAGCGGGATTGTTTCCGGCAGTGGAAAATCCCACGGCAATTCTGGACAGAACGTCTCGGGACAAAACAAGTCGGGCGAAGGTATCGTCAGCGGGTCCGGCAGATCCGTGGGCAACGGCAAAGTTTACGGTAAGGGGATTGTGACTGGATCAGGTCAGGCGGCTGGTGGAAACAGCGGCATCACAACGGCTGGCGGCCATGGCAATTCAGGGCAAGCCAAAGGTCATGGCAAGTAGTATTTCGAGAAAGGACACGGAAATGAAAGAAGCAAAACCTATCGTTTTGCGGCGGGCCAGAGAACGGCTATTCTTCCTTGCTGTTGCCGCCGTGTCTCTGGTCGGTGTTGGATCTACAATCGCTCTCGCTAAAGATCGACCCGCCTACTTTCTCCCAGAAGAGCGCAGGATAATTGAGAATTACTACCGATCCGGGGGTCCTTCAAAAGGGTTGCCGCCTGGTCTAGCAAAGCGAGGAGGAAAACTTCCTCCTGGTCTTCAGAAACATCTCGATAAGAACGGAACACTCCCTCCCGGACTGCAGAAGCGTTTAGAACCTTTACCGCAGGATTTGGACGCGCGACTACCCCGGCTCCCGGACTATTGGGAGAGAGTCATTCTCGAAAGAGATGTCATTCTCGTTGACCGGCGAAATAATAGAATTCTCGATATCATCGAAAACGTAATTGGGCTGGCGAGAGGAGAGGAGTGGCGGGATACGAGAGACGATTGGCGTCGGTTAGAGGGTACATGGTATCTGAACGGCGAACGCGATAAACCTTGCAAGATCGTTTCAACACATGACGGGCTCGAAGCGAGAAACGAACGAGGCAAGGCCAGTCTACTAGTGTATGATGGTTATGGTTCTGTCCGCGCGCGCGACTGGGAAGGCGGATTACGTGGGCAAGTTCGACGCGACAGAATTGAATGGGCGAATGGCACAACGTGGACGCGGGTTGCATCTCGTCCCTAGATTGAGAAGGCATTCGCATTTTTCAACAATCACGCCCGAGCTATTTTGATTGCCAACGCTATCATGCTTTCTTAAAACGAACTGGGAGTAAGGCTCAAAGCTATGCCCAATGGTAGCGAAATTCCCGCAGCTGGCCAGCAAACAGCTCGCATGTAAATCGATCTAGGCGTCACCATTCCATTCAGACAAAGAAATCCCGTAGGTACGAAGCGGGTAGTCTATCCCGCTTTTCCAATCACCATTACGCCAGACTCCAGGAACGCTCTTTGACACTTCGGCCGTCGTAGAGAGCGGCCGCTACGGTATTCGGTTCAATCGGTATCTCGGTCGTTGCCCAATCATCGACGATGTTGGGTCAGATGTTGTTAGTTGTTCAGCTAGTGCTGAACGAGAGCGCCGGTGAGTTGGACGCCTAACACCACGCTTCAGACCGATCGCTAAAATAGCGATGGCCGAGCTTCGACGTTAATCTTCTAATTGAACTGAATTCGCCGACGAACCAATCTTGCGCCGCATCCAATTGACGCGCGTGTTTATTCTCGCCGAAATTATATATGACCAAGTGAGATGCTTCGGTTGCCTTAAATCAGGCCCCAATTCAAATCAAAAGAACTGGACAGAAGATCCGGGGAGCCAAGTCAAGGATGATGTACGGGAACATCTTTCGGCATTTGTCGGACTGCGGTGATGCTGACGGCTTTACAACTCATTGTGCCGGTTGTAGAAACGACCCAAACGGCAGTGATTCAAATTGTGATTTGCAGAAGTAAACCGGAACTATACCGAACTAGATAATCATAGCCCGAAAGGAGAGGACGGGTGCTCATCCGTGAGGCGAAGGTTCAAGATGCCCCGGCATTCGTGGCGTTGTTCGACCGAGTCAACTCAGAGACCACCTTCATGCTGTTCGAACGTGGCGAGTCGCCTACGAGTGTCGAACACCAGTCCCAGATATTCGAGCACTGGGCAAAAACCGACTCAGGGGTTGTGTTCATTTGCGAAGAGGACAAAGAACTCATTGGGTTTGTTGCGGGCCGTCGCGGTGTCGGCCGCCGCCAGGCTCACTCGATCTATATCGCCATGGGCGTCCTGCAGGCGTGGGTGGGTCGTGGCATAGGCCGTTCCCTTCTCGAGGCCCTTGAAGGGTGGGCGCAATCAAAAGGATTGCATCGCCTTGAGTTGATGGTCAATTACAACAACGAGCGAGCTATCCGGCTCTACGAAAAGTTTGGCTTCGAGAGAGAGGGAGTGAAGAGACATGCGCTCAGGATTGACGGTCACTACATCGATGCGTTCTATATGGCTAAGCTCATTGGGGGCTAACAGCATTGCACCGGCGCGCCGGTGAATTCGGTCGTCTCCCTCCATCTGATCATGCCAGATTTCTTCAACGTGTCGATCAATTTTCATCCTTGGGGCGGAATCAAGCCGTCGACTTTGTCAAATCTCGCATGAAATTTGCGATCGAGCCTAAGTCAAACGTCTTTTAGTTAACTTCCGTTAACCAGCGACACAATCTCTTCCATACCAGAGCACGGTGGGATGTGGCCTCTCAGCCGAGCGCCGGAGCCGGGTGGAATATTTAGGACGGCGGACGCGCGGCCCAGAACGGTGAGCCCTTGGCGAAGCGTTCCGCGGCGGCCAAGCGTTCCTGCCGCAGCGCGGGTAGCCGTTGCAGGTAATCGAGCGCGGAGCGCTCCCGAAACATCGGCAGGCCAAAGAGGGCAGCAAACTCCACGACTGGCCGGATGCCGTCCTCGCTTGCCGGGTCAAAAAGCACCCACCGCCGCACGTGCTCTTCCGACCGGAAGAGGTTCATCTGGCTTCAGGCGCGTGCGATATCCTCGCGCCAACCCCAGTACGGGATGTTAGAGTGGCCAACCGTGCCTGGCGGGTCAACGGAGAGTAACTCACCGTCCCGCATCCGCACCCGGATCGGCTCGCCACAGTCAAGACAGGGACAATCAATGCGCACTTCCTGGTTGGGGAACAGCCAGCAGACTGCCAGCGACTCAAAGCCTCACTGGCCGTACCAGCGTTGCCGTCTGCGAACCGTGATCAAGTACTGCGTCGGCAGATTGGCGAACGGCGCGAAGGATTCGATGTAGTCTGTGCCCGGATGCTGCCACACGCCGGGCAAGCCCATATCGACCAACTCGCGTAGCGTCCGGCGTGCCTCCTCTGCCGCCAAGTCTAGCCGACGCGCCAGCTCGACATAGTGCGGGGCCCGGCCATGCTCGACGAACCACTCCAGGATCGCGTGATACATTCGGTTCAACAGCTCGGCTTCAGCCATCGGTTTGTCTCCGTTGCCATTCGTCATCGGCCACGCCACTGCAACGGGCACAGCATACGCAGGTTCGCAAGCGCTGGTATCAGCCCCTCTTCGAAAACATCAAGCGGCTACCGACAGAACAGCTTGGGCTCCATATTCTTAGGCAGAGAGTATGCGATAAGGAACTTTTATGTCAAACCTAAGAATGTCCCTTCCTGCAGCTCGGGTCTATTCGAAGGAACCACAACGAGCCCAGACCAGTAAGCCCGGAGGCCGTTCGCGTGTCGTTGGATCTTGAGTTGAAGGAGATCCTGCTTGACAGTTCTTCGACATGTGACCGCATGATGCGGCAATTATCATTGAGGCGGAAGGCCCAGAACCTATCAACAGGTTCACTTTGAGCGTCCAGTCGTTAGGCAACGTGAAAATGAAATTTATCCGGGCCTTCTCGATCGAAAGAGATGCGTAAGATGGTTTAGGGACTCATTAAGTAAGTGGCAAGCTAAGCTTGGATGGCGGAGCGGTCGCCAAGCGGCGCTAGAACGGCCCGATGTCCAAGCAAAAGTAAGTAGTGCCTGAGTATTGACTTGCTCGTCTCGCCGATTCGATTGCACTTGTAACCGCGGTCCAAAGCGATCGGGCTAACGGAAGACCCGGTTCAAGCCGTTCAAGCGGTCAAAAGCCTGCGCATCGTTCCGGCAGTGCATACCGTTCAAAACGTTCAATGCTTGCCCGTGCGGACATGCAGACAGGTGCCACCGCGGTGACCCGCACTGGAGATCCGAAAACTAGAGGCATCACCGCCGTGCTGCGATCGCCTGCGCTGGTCAGGTTATCCGGGGCTGAGCTTGTATAACGCCACTGCATCGTCGAATCCCTTGAGTCTCTTCACGCCCGCGGGCTCGAACTTGAAGCCCTTCACGCTGACGAGCTGCCGTACCACGTCTGACGCCAAAACCTGACCCGCCTCCGCCCATGCGGAGATTTGCCGGGCTCGCTCTGTCGAGACCCCGAAAGAGTCATTATTATCCTCAACGATCGCCTCACCCGCATCGAGCCCGATGCGAACCTTCACGGCATCGTTTAGGTTGACAGCGTTCCGCTTGGCGATGACGCGTTGTATGTGGAGCGCGCATCCAACAGCTCTCGACGCCGAATGGAATGTCGCCCCGATCCCTGTGGCAGTTTGTTTCACGTGAGTTCCATTATACGACTCGATTGCAGCGCGGATCGCTTCGTAGTGGCCGCTAAGATGCCTTTGGGCCGATTTCTCGCCGAGCCGTCGCTTTAGCGAGTCGCACCCATCGAGGTCCAAAAACAGGTAAGTGGCGGGTACACCTAAGGGTGAAGTTTCCCTGATGTGCTCGCCATTTGCCAGGAAGTCGAGGACGGGATTAACAAGGTCCATCGCCTCTTCATGCGTCGCCGGAATATGATTGTAACCTTCAAGCGCCAGAAATCGAGCACCAGGAATTTTGGCGGCGAGTTCTCGTCCCCCGGAAAACGGCACGTGATCTCCTCTGCGGTGGATAACCAGTGTGGGGACCGAAACATTGGCGAGGATCGGCGCCAGATCATCTCGTTTCTGCCTGAGCTCCATCAATCTTTCCGATACATCACTTGATACCGAGAGCCGTAACCACCGTGCAAGCCTGTCGACATCTTCCCGTGTTCCGCCATGCGGCATCAATCGTTCTACCCTCATCTTAGAGCCAATTTCCCAACTGGCTCGCATCACGGAGAGCGCGATGTCGTTTTGTCTCTTACGGTCGCTGGTGACGGGTTCAAGGCTGGTTCCGTAAAAAACCAACTGGCTCACACGATTGGGATGCTTCGCGTAATACCGCAGCGCTAAAGGCCCTCCTCCACACAGGCCGTACAACGGGAACCTGTCCAATCCCAATTCATCGACGACCGCCTCAAGGTCGAGAACGAAAAGCTGCTCCGATGACAGAGGGACATTGCGGTCAGAGAGGCCGGTGCCGCGCATATCGAAGCGCACCAATGTATGGCGCCGCGCCAGCGCCTCATAAACATCGGCAAGCGGCCCCTCAACCAGATCGGCTTCAAGATGAGTCACCAATTGTGGGGGAATGACGACGGGCGGGCCCTGTCCCATCGTCGAATAAGCGATTCGCACGCCATCAGCGGTGCTGCAAAAGCGAATGTCTTGTTTCGTAGTTGCCACACTGTTTTGTGGGCCATTGCGAACGGGTGCCAGGAATCGATATCCCCGTCGATGGACAGTCTCGATAAATTTGGGCTGGTTCGGTTTATCTCCGAGCGCCTTGCGGATTTCGCCGATGCACACGGTCAGCACCGCGTCGGTAACTGCGATATTGGGCCAGAGTGTCTTTAGCAAGACTTCCTTAGTGATGAGTTGGTCGGAATGCTCGGCTAGGTAGCGCAACACGGAGAAGGCTTTGGGCGTCAGGCGGATTTCTTTTCCTTCTCGCCACAAACGGTCGTTGATCGCGTCCAGGCGAAACGGTTCAAAAACGAATTCCGTTTGTGACTGCATGTCCCGCTCGTATGGCGCTTAGAGAAATCTTCGAGAAACTTTAGTTTTGCCTAAGGACTACCCATGATCTCACCGGTTATTTAATTCACAATCAAAGCTGCGTTTCAACAGCGTTCTTGCCGAAAAGCTAGTTCAGGAGGAGGTAATATGAGAAAACATGTTCTCGCAATATTTGCAGTTGCTATTGGCTTCTGTTTGGGCGTCCCTATGACTTGGGCCCAACATGGCGCGCACGTGATGATTACTCCCGGCGAGCTCAAGTGGTCCGACGTCCCATCCTTGCCGCCGGGAGCAAAAATCGCTGTTATAGAAGGTCCGATGAACGAAGCGGTACCGTTCACGGTCCGAATAAGATTCCCGGAAAACTACATACTCCCGGCGCACTGGCACCCGGCAGTTGAGCGGGTAACTGTCTTATCCGGGACCTTCAACATGGGTGTGGGCGACGAACTAGATCCGCAAAAGACTACCCCTTTGGACCCTGGAAGTGTCGCAATCATGCAACCGAAGACCAATCACTTCGCCTGGACCAAGGAGGAAACGGTGGTTCAGCTCAATGGGGTCGGACCCTGGGGCATCACCTACGTCAACCCAAAAGACGACCCGAGGAAAAAGTAGAGGGGAAACCCTGTTGTAGTTGCTTGACAGCCCATCTCGATTTGATATCTAACAAGCCTCCCCCTCATTGAGCAGGCTTCCCGTGCGATGTGAGGCTAAACCGGAGGAACGGATCCCGTTCTTTTCCCACGTTCTGTACAGGGCATTTGGTGTTAGCCAGCCTCGAATGGCGGTGCGATCTTTAGCGAGAGGAGATGAAGCATGCCTGTTTATATGGATCGCCACTACATCGAAGGAGCAACTCGACATGCCGTGGCAGATGCACATCAGAAGGATCTGGCGCTTCAAGACAAATATCCCGTCAAGTTTCTAACCTACTGGTTTGATGAGATGCGCTGTACCGCGTTTTGTCTCATCGAGGCGCCGAATCGAGAAATAATTGAGCAAGCGCATAACGAAGCTCACGGCTCAGTCCCCAATGAGGTTCTTGAGGTTGATCCCAACGTGGTGGACGCCTTCCTGGGTAGGATCAAGGATCCTGCGCCCATGGATACATCACCAGGAAAGGCGGGGGAGATTCCCATTGACCCGGGTTTCCGCGCCATCATGTTCACGGATTTGAAAGATTCGACCTTGATGACCACACTGCATGGAGACACTAAGGCTCTACATCTGCTTCATATCCACAATGCGCTAACGCGCAATTCGCTCAAGGCGCACCGGGGACGTGAGGTCAAGCACACGGGTGACGGAATTATGGCCTCCTTTGCCGCCGTACCGGATGCGGTCGAGTGCGCCATTGCCGTCCAGAAGGCGTTCGCTGCGTATAACAAAGAAACCCCGGAAGCGCCGCTCTATTTACGCATTGGTCTGAGTGCCGGCGAACCCATTGAGGAACACGGTGACCTGTTCGGCAAAGCAGTCCAGCTGGCGGCGCGGCTTTGTGCGCACGCTGAACCAGGCCGGATTCTAGTTGATCAGGTGGTGCTGGACCAATGGCAAGGCAGAGAGTTGCCATTCTCGGATTTAGGCGACGTAACACCCAAAGGTTTCGATCATGCCGTCCGCGTGTACAAAGTCAACTGGACGGAGGCGTAAACTCTCGCCAAAGATATTTGTAATTCTGATTCAAATGACCAAAACATGTAAAATTCTAAACGATTTTACTGCGGATTCGGTGTTTTGGATTTTCCCGATTTGAGATTTATTTGTCTTTGAGTTTGTTTCGGATTTCGATATTCGGATTTCGAATCTTGCTCGTTAAGAAAAGGAGGTAGTTATGTCAGGCCTGCAAGTTAAAACCCGCGCGAACGGGGAAATCACTCTGCAAGAAGAGACCATCCGGAAATTCAAGGAGAGCCTGCGCGGTGAGCTGATCCTAGCGGAGGACGCTGGGTACGACGATGCGCGCTCCATCTGGAATGCCATGATTGACCGCCGGCCCGCACTCATCGTGCGCTGTCTCGGTGTTGCCGATGTTGTAACGTGCGTTAACTTCGCGCGCGAGCACGGCCTCATACTGTCGATTAAAGGCGGCGGTCACAACATTGCAGGACTTGCCGTGTGCGAGGGAGGATTGATGCTCGATATGTCGCGCATGCGCGGCGTGTGGGTGGACCCGACCACGCGCACGGCCCGCGCCCAAGCCGGCTGTCTCCTGGGCGACGTAGATCGCGAGACTCAAGTCCACGGCCTTGCTGCAGTGCTCGGCTTTGTCTCGAACACGGGCATTGCCGGGCTCACGCTTGGCGGCGGATTCGGCTACCTAACACGCCGGTTTGGCTGGACCAGCGATAACCTTTTATCGTTGGAGATGGTGACCGCTGACGGGCGCGTGGTGCGCGCGAGTGAAAAAGAGAATGCCGATCTGTTCTGGGGCCTCCGCGGGGGCGGCGGGAACTTCGGGATCGTGACAGGCTTCGAGTATAAGCTCCATGCGGTGGGGCCGGAAATAGTAGCTGGTGCGATCGCCTGGCGTGCCGAGTTCGCCGGTGAGGTGCTTGAAATGTTCCGCACCCTCACCGAGCAGGCGCCGCCGGAACTCACCTGCGTTGCGGCTTTGCGCATGGCCCCGCCGGCACCCTGGTTGTCCAAGGACGTCCACGGCAAACCCATTGTCGCGCTCTTCGTCTGCCACACAGGGGAGGCAAGCGAGGGCGAAAAGCTGGTCGCTCCAATCAAGGCCTTCGGCTCTCCTGTAGGCGACATCATTCAGCGGCGACCCTATGTTTCACAGCAAAGCCTCCTCGATGCGACCCAGCCGAAAGGTCGCCGCTACTACTGGAAATCCGAATACTTGCCCGCTGTTAAACCCGAGCTACTCACCACGGCGATTAGGCACGCCGAAACTATCGCCTCGCCCCATTCAGCGATCCTGCTTTTTCCGGTTAACGGAGCGCTCAACCGGCTCCCCAATGACCACTCCGCCGTAGGCAACCGGGAGGTCGGCTACGTCCCCAACATCGCGGCTTCGTGGGAGAAGGCTGAGGACGACAAGACGAACATCGATTGGGCACGCGCGGCCTGGCGGGACCTGCGCCGCTTCTCCACAGGCGGCACCTATGTCAACTTCCTCACAGAAGAGGAAGGCGACGAGCGCATCCACGCCGCTTACGGAAACAACTATCAGCGGCTCGTTGAGGTCAAATCGAAATGGGATCCGGGTAATCTCTTTTGCATGAACAAGAACATCGCGCCGAGTGGGACATGAAGTTTGGTATCTCCTTGACAGCTGTTCGGCATATGATAATTGTGCGCTCGTAGCAAGCCTCCCCCGTCATTGAGAAGGCTTCCAGTGTGATGTGAGGCCAAAGCAAAGGAACACAGAAACGTTTCTCGGAGGGGGATATGAAAAGGAGAGTTTAGAGCCAGCCGCTCCGGCGATTTATCGGCAGGGTGCGCTGGCTTTTTTGTTCCCTGGCTAACCGCGGATCAGCTTGAGGTCGATCAGCCACAACTCAGAAGAGCTCTCACCGCTGAGGCGCTGAGAGCGCAGAGATTTGGGTCTCGCGTCTCGGGTTTCGGGTCTCGGGTTTGAACTCGAGACTCGGGACTCGGAACGCCAAACTATCTGTCTGCGAACTCTGTGGTGAATACTTCTTTCACAGTAAACCCGGAAGATCCCAATAAATTAACAGGAGGTGCTTTATGCCTAGAGGAGTTATTTTAGTAGATTGGACAGATCAAGGCCGGCGCACAATCAAAGACTCGCCCGATCGGGCCGAAGCGGCCAAAGCCGAGGCGAGGAAACTAGGCATTCAAGTCAAAGACATCTTCTATACGCCAGGCGGACCGCATGATGCGGCGATTATCATCGAGGCGGAAGGCCCCGAGCCGATCAACAAGTTCATGGCGAGCGTTCAATCGTTAGGCAACGTGAAACTGAAATTTATCCGGGCCTTCTCAATCGAGGAGATGCGCAAGATGGTTTGATCACTCATTGAATTTATCGAGGAGGCAAATATGAAATATCTTAAGCTGATTACATGGGCCGTCATTTTCGGTATCTTCGCAGTTCCATCTGTCTGGGCACAAGGCGGTCATACCATGGTTACACCGGGCGATCTTAAGTGGGTCGATGTCCCGTCACTGCCGCCCGGCGCCAAACTTGCCGTCATCGAAGGCCCGCTGAATGAAGCGGTTCCCTTTACGTTCCGGCTAAGGCTTCCCGCTGACTACAAGATCCCTGCTCACTGGCATCCGGCCATCGAGCACGTAACCGTGGTTTCTGGCACGATCAATATGGGCGTCGGCGACAAGCTCGATCCGGCAAAAACCAAACCATTGTCGGCTGGAAGCGTTGTCATCATGCAGCCCAAGACGAACCATTTTGTCTGGACGAAAGAAGAATCGATCGTTCAGATACATGGGGTAGGACCCTGGGGTGTCACTTACGTCAATCCTGCAGACGATCCTAGGAAGAAATAGCCTCGTCTGCGTAACAGGCCACTCAACGCAGCCGGGTGCCAGGCAAAGCTTGCCCCGTGCGGGTGAGCTCAGGTCGTTAGCCATCGCCGAAAGGAGGAGTCATGAGCGCTTTCACGAATCTGTTCGACGTCCTTCGGATGATCAGAACTGATCCGTCTACGTCTCACGACCCGATAAAGCGCATGTTCCTCTGTGATGGGCAGTTCATCACCGCGAACATTTCAATAATTGAAGATAGTGGTAACGCCCTGCACACGCAACCCCGCGCACGACGAGATCGTTCTGATTATCGGAGGTGAAGCAGATTTCCTTGTCGGGGACGATATTGCCGCTGGAGCGGGCGAGCCTGCGCTGAGCGCGGCCGAGCAAGTTGGATCGAAGGGGGCTACGTGCTCGCCACCGACCTCTCAGCCGTGTGTAGGGGTTATCATCGGAATTGTAGGTAGCAAAACTCATGCACCGCAGAGATGATCCGAAGGTTGAAGGAAAGCGCCTTTCTTCGGGGGCTGTAGAAAAGTTAGGCGAAGCCGAGCGTGAACAGGCTTGGGCGGAAATTGAACGCGAGTTGAGCCAGCTCGAAGGGCCAAACGGCGTCGAGGTACCCGGCGAGTTCCTAATCGGGGTCGGGACCAAGCTGTAATGAATTGAATTCTCCAACGACCTAATCTGTGGAGGATATTGCGAACGATTTCAGTTTGAGAATTTGAGTTGTCTTAGAGATAGGACGGCCCGTTCTTGCCACCGCCTGTGGCAGCTCACTTAATAGTAGAGGCTAGTATCACGCGTCACTCTAAACAAGAACAGTCGTCAAACTTGAAGGAGGCTTTGTATGCCGACTGAGGAAAAGCCCAAAACTGGAAAGCTAAACGGCCGTCTATGGGGGGCCCGCGCCCGTGATTGGGCAGACTTACAGGAACCAATAACTCGCCGTGTCTATGATGCTGTGTTTCAGCGTCTTAACGTGGACGCGCAAACAAACTATCTCGATGTAGGTTGCGGATCCGGTTTGGCTGCGCAGCTGGCCGCCGAGCGCGGAGCAAAAGTCACTGGCGTTGATGCAGCCGAGAATCTCCTTGCTATCGCCCAATCACGAGTGGCGGCCGGGCTGTTTCGTGTGGCGGACCTCGAAGAGCTGCCTTTCACGGATAAGGCATTCGACGTAGTGACCGGATTCAACTCGTTTCAGTACGCCGCGAACCCAGACGCTGCGCTTGCACAGGCAAAACGCGTGGCAAAGACAGGGGGTGCCGTCGTGATTGTGACTTGGGGCAAACCGGAAGGGATGCAGGCCGCGACGCTGCTCGGCGCCTTGAAGGCCCTTGTCCCGCCTCCACCCCCGGGAACACCCGGTCCATTTGCGCTTTCGGATGAGCACGCGCTGCGGGAATTTGCGACGAAGGCCGGCCTCGAGCCTGTGGAAGTTGTCGACGTAGACTCACCTTTCCACTACCCAGACCTATCCACGGCGCTACGTGGCCTAATGTCATCCGGAAACGCGATTCGCGTGGCAGAGCTTTCCAGCGACGATGCTGTGCGGAAAGCGTACACCGGCGCGCTAGAGGGATTTCGTCAACCGGATGGCAGTTACCGGATCGGCGCGACCTTTCGTTGTCTGTTCACTAGTGCCTAAACCTGTGATTCGGAAATATGCAGTCTCCGAGCTGCATGAAAAAACAACCTCCAAGCTATAACTCGTGCGGACTGGCCGCTAGGATTGCGCCACATCAACCAACACTGCTAGCCCGCCAGACAGCACGTCGTTAGGGCCTTCGGATGGATCGATGCAGTCACATGCAGGAGGTGAGCGGATGACAACAGCAGCAGATCTTTCTGTGGCCGACCGTCTTCTCCGGGTGCTCGACCATCTGGAGATTGAGCGCGCCCACTTTGCGGCCTCCATGCTGGCGGATGTCACGGGCTTGGCGCAGGCGCATCCGGAACGCATCGCATCACTGACGCTCATCTGTCCGCCCCGCCTCGATCCGAGTGCTCTCCGTGCGTTGGGCGCCCGGCTCCTGATCATTGCGGGCGACCAGGGTCGCCCGGCGGCCATGGCGCGCGAAGCTGCGACGAGTCTCCCAGAGGCTACGGTGGTCTGGCTCTTAGGATATTTCAGTCCGCCGTGGGCGGATGTTGTCGCCGACCGTACTGCAGACGTCGAGACCGCTCTACTCAACGTCCTTTCCAGCGACCAACCGCACGGGGACAGCGGGGCGCACGGCGGCCTCCAGGGCGCTGTCGCAGGCATTACCTACCACAGTCAAGGCGATGGCCCGCCCCTGGTGCTGTTACCGTTGAGTTTAGCATGCTCACAATGGGACCCGCTGCTGTCCCGGCTCAGCACGCGGTTTCGCACAGTAACGCTTGGCGGTCCTGAGTTGGGTTTTCTGGCGATGCTGGAAGCACGTGGCCGCTCGGCTGGGTATCTAAGCGTGGTACAGCGCATAATGGATGTGGTAAAGCTGCGGCCTGGCGAGGTCATCCTGGAAGTGGGATGCGGATCGGGAGTGCTGGATCGCTGGCTCGCCCGTTACACGACGGAGCCCAACCGGATTATTGGCGTCGACATCAACAGATATCTTCTCCGCGAGGCCACGGCCCTCGCCATCCAAGAGGGTCTTGCAGACGTCATCGGGTTTCAGGAAGGAGACGCGGAAAGCCTACCTGTCCCGGACAACCATGTGGATGTGGCGGTATCGTTTACGGTTCTCGAAGAAGGAAATGCGGACCGCATGCTCGCCGAGTTGGTCCGGGTTACGAAGCCCGGCGGACGCGTAGCCGTGATGGTCCGGGCCCTGGATATCCCGTGGGTGGTCAATGTCCCACTCCGCCCAGAGCTGAAAACTAAAGTGGAAACACCGCGCGGGTTCGTTGGGGCGCAAGGGTGTGCCGATGCGAGTCTGTACCGGCGTCTTCATCAGGCAGGATTGAGGGACGTGCAGATGTGGCCGCAGTTCGCCGCCTTCGAGCAGCCCCACACGCCGCAGGCACAGTTTGCGCACGGCGCTATTCTCGGCGCCCTCACGGCCGAGGAAACACAGGAGTGGCACGCGGGTATCGCGCAAGCCGTGGCGAGCGGAACCTATTTCATTGCGCAGCCATTTCACTGCGCTGTGGGGACAAAGCCCGCGACGGTCGGGTAGCTGAAAGTATCACGCATTTTTAAGTGAAGGTGGCGTGAGCGAATAGCCATGACCGAAAGAGCGTGGGCAGTTCAAGGTACCGTTTGAGCGTCGAGTCGCTAGGCAATGTGAGAATGAAAACCTATCAGGAGGTGGGATACATTATTAAGGTGTATCAATTTTGATTCTCGGGTATATCAAAATTGCTACACCTAATCGTTTACCTTGAACACCTACTGCGTTCAGGTCGCCGAAATTCTAATGTGATTACAACACGTTTTGTCAGATTTATCAGCGGTAAGTTCTGGCATATTCCTTGCCCTGCGTTTCAATAAATGCCTGACGGGTCACAATAGGATACACACACTTTCACGTTCGTCGCCTAATGCAGAAGCAACTTCGATCTGAAACCGATAGCTCGATCGTTTTGTTTTCTGATCACGATTGTAGAGTTGTGAGGACGTATGAAGGTAAGAATAATTCTCTTTACATTCGCACTTGTCGTTTGGGGTACTATCCATCTCGCTGAGGCGCAGTCATGGAAAGTTCATCGGATAGGGCTCCTTATTGCGGCCTCTAACGTGATTGAGCCTTTCACTGATGCATTCCGGCGCAAAGGGATGTCGAGCAACTGGAGTCACTTAAGAATACGTTGACGAAGTCCAAGCAGAAGTATTGGGCCGATCAGGTGGAGATCCAGCGCCGGGCC
>Ga0209874_1000128_pt1 | contig 19268 bp, 16 predicted proteins | sample GWRWN1_20_30_FD_187216 | JGI IMG/M metagenome (GOLD analysis project Ga0209874, IMG submission 187216) | Riverbed sediment microbial communities from areas with no vegetation in Columbia River, Washington, USA - GW-RW N1_20_30 (SPAdes)... | ecosystem: Environmental > Aquatic > Freshwater > River... | reverse complement strand
TAGCGTCTGGTTGCCTGCCGCGTCGCGGGCGGCCGCGCGCAGCGTGTGGGGGCCGTTCGCCACGGTCTTCGTGTCCCAGGAGATCGAGTACGGCGACGACGCATCCTCGGAGCCGAGGTTCTGTCCGTCGAGCGTGAATTGAACGCCGGCGACACCGACATCGTCGGACGCAGTCGCCGTGATGGAAACCGTCTCCGAGACGGTTGCGCCCGCGACCGGCGTCGAGATCGAGACAGCCGGAGGCGTCGTGTCGGACGGCGGTGGTCCGGAGCCGGCGACGGGTCGTGTCATGTCGGTTTGGATCTCGCTGGGTGTGAGGGCGCGGTTGTAGAGGCGGACTTCGTCGATGAGGCCGTGGAACGATTCGGCCCAGACGTTGTTGCCGCCGATGCGGAGGGCGCCGTTGGAGGTGGTGATGTTGCCGGTGGTGGTTTGGCTGGCGATCTCGTTGCCGTCTCGGTAGAGGCGGAGGCGGCTGCCGTCGTAGGTGAGTGCGAGGTTGGTCCAGGTGGCGGCGGGGAGGTTGGTGGGGCCTTGGGCGTTTTGTTCGCCGTTGCCGATGTGGACGTGGCCGCTGGGTGGGCCGGTGCTGGTGGCGCTGTAGAGGGCGTAGGTGAGCTCGCCGGGTTGTTCTTTGAGCACGATCGTCTGCCAGGAGGAACCGTTTGTGGTCGGTTTGACCCAGGCGGAGAGGGTGAGTGCGCCGGTGAGGTCGAGGCTGTTGGCGTCGTTGACGGTGACCCAGTCGTTGACGCCGTCGAAGGAGAGGGCCGAGCCGAACTTGCCGCTCGTTGTCCAGCCCGCGCCGGAGATGGTGCCGGCGTTGTTGTTGCCCGACGAGTCGGCGACGGTCGAGCCGGAGCCCTGCTCGAACCCGTACCCGGCCACCAAACCACCAGCCGGCGGCGGCGGCGGCGGAGGCGGAGTAGACGGGACGACCGCCGTGACCTCGCTCGAGGATGCGCTCACGTTGCCCGCAGCGTCCTCGGCCGTCACGCGGTAGTAGTAGGTACCCGCCGGAAGTCCGGAATCCGTGTGGCTGGTTCCTGACGGCTGCGCTACACGGTTGGCTGCGCTCGGCGTGAAGCCGGCCGTCTGCGAGCGATGAACGTTGTAGCGCGTGACGCCGACGTTGTCAATCGAAGCCGACCAGCTGAGGGTCACGACACCGTCCGCCGTGTTCGCAGCGACTCCGGTCGGCGCGGACGGCGCGGTCGTGTCGGGAGCCGGGTGAGGCGGCGGCGAGCCGAGCGGCGTCGTCATGTCCGCCTGGATCTCGCTCGCCGACAGCGCGCGGTCGTAGAGCCGGACTTCGTCGATGGCGCCGGAGAACCACTCGCTCCAGACAGCGTTGCCGCCGACCCGCAGCACACCGCTCGACGGCGTGATCGGACCTGCAGCGGTCTGGCTGAGCGCGAACGTGCCGTGGACGTACAGCTTCAGCGCGCTTCCGTCGTACGTTCCGGCCAGGTGCGTCCAGCTGCCCGCGGCGATCGACGTCGACGAGGCGGCGCGAGGTTCCGAGCCGCCGATCCAAGCGTGGACGCTCGGCCCCTGGCTGCTCGTGTGGGCATAGAGCGCGTAGATCAGGCCGCCAGGCTGCTCCTTCAATAGAACGGTGCGCCAGTTACTCCCGAGTGCGCTCGGCTTGACCCACGCTTCGAGCGTCATCGCTCCGGTCAGATCAAGCGAGTTCGCATCCGGAACGGTCACCCAGTCGTTGATCCCGTCGAACGTGAGCGCCGTGCCGAACTTTCCTGCCGTCGTCCACGTGGCGCCGGAGATCGTCCCGGCGTTGGTCTTGCCCGAAGCGTCGGCGACGCTCGCTCCACTTCCCTCGTCGAACCCGTAGGCAGCGATGAGGCCGTTGGGCGCCGGCGTCTGGTTCTCGGCCGTGATCATGATCTGCGCGGTCGCCGCGGCACCGGACGAGTCCGTCACCTGCAGCCGGGCCGAAGAGCTTCCAGGCTGCGTATACGTGTAAGACACGCGCGCGCCGGCGCCATCGTCGAACGATCCGTCTCCGTCGAGGTCCCACGCGTAGCTGAGCGAGTCGCCGGCGTCCGGATCGCTCGAACCGCTGCCGTCGAAGTTCACTGTCAGCGGCACAGGCCCGCGCGTAACGTCGGCGGCGGCCACTGCAACGGGCGGACGGTTCGCGTTGGCAGAGATGTCGACGAAGTATTGGGCGCTTCCGCTGACGGACGCCACCCGCAGCTTGTATGCGCCGACCACCGTCGGGCGGAAACCCAACTCGGCCTCGCGGCCTCCGTCAGTCGTCGATCGCGCAACCTCGGCCCCGGACGCGTCGAGCAGCGACAGGGCGACGTTGCCGCCCGCCGGCGGTTGCGGAACCAGCAGTGTTCCGGCAATCGGGAAGCGCGTGTCCGTGAGCGAGATCGGGTAGTCGACCTGACTGCCTGTTGCTGCGAGAGTGCCCTCTCGTAGGTCGTGAGGAGGAACTGTGGGTGGGGTGTTGATCGCCGCGCCCGCGGCACGGATCGCCGCGTATGCGTCGAGGCGGCCGGCGCCGTAGTCCACGTCAGCGCCACGGGAGCCGGCGGTCGTGTTGTCCCCTGCTCGGTCCCAGTCGACCGCAGTCGCCATCACGTCGCCCTTCACCTGCGCAGGGGTCAGGCCCGGGGTGGCGTCGAGCATGAGCAGAGCCAGGCCTGCAACGAATGGCGAGGCGGCGCTCGTCCCGTCCTGGGTCGTGTAAGCCGCTGTCGTCCCGGCCTGAGCAGAGGTGATCTGGACGCCAGGTGCGACGACGTCCGGCTTCGTGCGGCCGTCCGCAGTCGGCCCGCGGCCGGAGAACCTACCGAGCTTGAACCCGTCGACACCGAGGTCCGCCATCGCACCCACGGTGAGTGCCTTCGCCGCCGCGGCCGGGGCGCCGATCGAGCACGTCTTCGGGCCTGAGTTTCCGGCGGCGACGACGACGACGAGGCCGGCGTCCACCGCACGGTCGACCGCGGTCGAGAACGCGTCGGTTCCGTCCGAGCAACCCTCGCCGTTCGGTCCGTCGACCGGAATCCCGATCGAGAGGTTCACGACCTCGATTCCGTAGGCGCCCTTGTTCGCGACGACCCAGTCGAGTCCCGCGATCATGTCGGCCTTCGTTCCGAGAGCGTTGCGATCGAGCACCTTGACGCCGATCAGGCCGGCTCCCGGCGCGACTCCCTGGTAGAGGCGATCGGGCCGGGCATCGCCCGATCCGGCGACAATGTTCGAGACGTAGGTGCCGTGCCCGTTGTCGTCCGACGGCGCAGACGGGGCACACGGTTGCCCGCTGCAGTTTGCGAAGGCGATCACCTTGCCGTCATCGAGATCCGCGTGGCGCGTGTCGATGCCCGTGTCGATGACTGCCGCCACTAGGTCGTCCTTCGAGTAGCCCGCCGCGTCCCCGTCTGCGTTTCCGTCGACGCCCGCATCGAGCCGAGCCTTCGCCACGCCGAATGACTCCTGCGGGCCGTCCGCAAGCGCTTGCACCACCGAGTTCGCCTCGATCCGACGGACCTCAGGATCCGTCGCGAGCGCCTGCACCTGGGGCCGGGTCACCCGTGCCGCGAACGAGTGCACGAGCGAGACCCGACGCGTGACTGCAAAGCCGCGTGCGGCGGCGATCCCGTCGACACGGGACCGTGTGGCAGGGTTGGCAATCGTCACGATGACCGAGATGTCCTCGGCGGGCCGAAGCTTCTGCAGCCGGCGTTCGAGCGAATCGGCGACTCTGTCTCCGTCACGGTCGGTGGCGGTGGCAGCGGCAAGTTGGCCGGAGGCTCCCTCGAGATTCCTCGCGTCCGCGCCCGAGGTCATCGCAACCGCAATGGCGGTCGCTGCGAGGACGATTCTCAGTTGTGGATGAAGCCGCAGGGTGATTCGCGCTCACCTCTTGTGTGAGCCTTGTGCCGACAGGACGAAGAGAGGATGTCCCTGCGGCCTACCTGCCTACAACTTGCTTGATGGGTAGGGATCGCGTGGTGGAACGCTTGGACAATGGTGTTGCCTGAAGTGCAGTCTCCTTCCGTAGGCCCAGAAGCGAGGCCTTTCTCTTCGACTACGCGCTGCTCGCCTCGTAGCGCAGGTGCTCGGCGCCGCCAGCGTCAGAGACCACAAGCTCGGCGTCGGTCGCCGACCAGGACGAGGCGGACTCGAGCGCGGCGAGATACGCGTGCTCTGCCGTCATGACCTCGTCGGCACACGCCATCCGCGTCGTCGCCAGCGGACCGGAGGTGACCGAACGGCCCCCCTCCTCGTAAGTGCCTGTGAATCGGTTGCAGCCGCTCGAGCCGCTGGCCGTCCCTCCCGCGAACGCGACCGTCATCGTGACCTCGATCGGGATCGTGACGCCTTCGCCTTCGGCGAGTGACGACGACGTCCCGTCGAGCGATGCGAGCGCATTGCCGTCGTCGTCGTCGTCTCCGCAGCCAGCAGCGAGGGTGACAGCGATAAGCAGGCCAGCCGACAGGAGTGGCTTCGCCATCAGCCGAGCCACGCTGAGAGCCCATCCACGGCGAGAGAGGCGGAGTGGGGGCGGGAGGATTCGAACCTCCGTAGGCTGAGCCGACGGGTTTACAGCCCGTTCCCTTTGGCCACTCGGGCACACCCCCGTGGAACGATCGATTCTAGCTTCGGTTTCTCGGCTCTTCGCCGCCGTGCCGGGCTTTGCCCGGTGCGGCTTCGGCGCAGTAGCCTTGCCTAATGGAGCGCTTCGACGTCGCCGTCGTGGGCGCGGGGCCCGCCGGATCGACCGCTGCCTATCGCCTCGCGCGCACGCGCGCGCGCGTGTTACTCGTGGACAAGGCGAGCTTCCCGCGCGACAAGCCCTGCGGCGGCGGGCTGACCACCCGTGCGGTGCGGCAGCTGCCGTTCTCCGTCGAGCCCGTGGTCGAGGATCGCATCACTCGAGTGCGTTGCCGCCTCCGCTACGGCCGCGTGATGGAGCGTCAGTCGACGGACGTGCTCTGCGCGATGACGCAGCGTCGCAAGCTCGACGCATTCCTCGTCGAGCAGGCGGTCGCGGCCGGCGCCGAGTTCAGGGACGGTGCGCGCGTGAGCATCGAGTCCGACACGGAGATCCGGGTCGACGGCGAGCGGATCGAGGTCGCCGCCGTCATCGGCGCCGACGGGGCGAATGGAATCACCGCCAAGACGCTGGGCCTCGGCGGCGGGATCGTCAACGGCGTCGCGCTGGAGGGAAACCTTCCGTACGAGCGACTACCGCTCGACGCGTGGCGCGGATTGCTCGTGCTCGAGCTCGCGGTCCTTCCCGGCGGTTACGGATGGATCTTTCCGAAGGGCGATCACGTCAACGTCGGTGTCGGCGGCTGGGGTGAGGAAGGGCCGAGGCTGCGACAGCACTTGCGCGTGCTCTGCGAGCACTACGGGATCGACCTGCGCGACCTCACCGACCTGCGTGGGCACCGGTTGCCGATGCGCCGCCCGCAGACGCAGCTCGCACGTGGGCGGGCGCTGCTCGTCGGCGATGCCGCCGGTCTCGTCGATCCGGTGTCCGGTGACGGGATGTACGAGGCGTTCGTCTCGTCACGTCTCGCGGCCGGGCACGTGGCTGCGCTGCTGGAGGGCCGCGGCGAGAGTCTCGAGCCGTACCAAGCCGCCCTCCAGGCCGAGCTCAATCCGCTCTCCGCCGCAGGCTGGGGCGCCAAGATCGCGCTCGATCGCTTCCCGCGGGCGGTCTTCGCAGTCATGCGCCTGCCGGTGACCTGGGGCGTCCTGGAGAAGCTCCTCCTGGGTGAGGTCGCGCATCCCGGCGAGGCGAAGGGGGCCGGGCGGAGGGCCATGAGGGTGATCGACGGTCTGGCCCGCGTGGCCAGGCGTCAGGGAGCCCTCCCCGCCTAAAGACCGCGTTTCCGGTTGCCGATGCACTGGTGGCCGCGATGGAACTCAATTCCCTGCTCAGACGGGCCGTAGAGCTCGGCGCCAGCGACATCCACCTCAAGGTCGGCATTCCGCCGATCCTCCGGCGCGACGGTGCACTCGCACCGCTCGAGGAGTGTCCGATCGTCACGGACAAGGACACGGAGGGCGTGCTCGACGTGATCGGCAAACGCTCCCCTGAGCGCTACGAGGCCTTCAAGACGTCGGGCGATCTGGACATCGCCTACCAGGAAGAGGATCTCCCGCGTTTCCGCGTCAACGCCTTCAGGCAGCGCGGCCACATCTCCATCGCCTTCCGCGTCATCCCGAAGAACGTCCCCAACTTCGAGATGCTCAACCTGCCCAAAGGCGTCCGCCGGCTGGCGGAAGAGCATCGCGGCCTCGTGCTCGTCACCGGCGCGACCGGCTCGGGAAAGACGACGACCCTCGCGGCGATCATCGACCACATCAACCGGACGCGTCAACAGCACATCATCACAATCGAGGACCCGATCGAGGTCCTGCACGGCGACCACTCTTGCATCGTCAACCAGCGCGAGATCGGGCTCGACACGAGCGACTTCATGCAGGCGCTCCGCCGTGCGCTCCGCCAGGACCCGGACGTGATCCTGATCGGGGAGCTCCGTGACGCGGAGACCGCGCAGACAGCGCTGCAGGCAGCCGAGTCGGGACACCTCGTGCTGTCGACACTCCATACCCTCGACGCCGCGGAGACGATCGGCCGAATGGTCGAGTTCTTCCCTGAGGGGAAGCAGCAGATGATCCGCTCGGTCATGGCCGGCGTGCTGCGCGGTGTAATCAGCCAGCGGCTGCTCCCCCGCGCCGACGGCGGGCGAGTGGCGGCGGTCGAGGTCATGGTGACGAACACGCGGATCGCCGACCTCATTCGAGAGAACAAGTCCGAGGCGATCACCGACGCAATCGAGGAAGGCAGCTTCTTCGACATGCAGACCTTCACAGGGGCGCTGATCGATCTCGTCGTCGCCGGGCACGTCGACCAGGAGGTCGCCGCCAACGCAGCGACCAACCGCCATGACTTCCTCGTGACACTCGAGCGGGCGCTGAAGCAGAAGAAGGCTGATGTCGCGGGCGAGGAGAAGCAGAAGAATGAAGAGGAAGAGCGCAAGGCCGAGCCCGAGGTCCCGACGCTTCGCCTCGCCAAAGCCGGGGACTAATGCGCTACCTCCTCGTTGCTGTTATCGGGCTCGCGCTGCTCGCAGGCTCCGCGCGTGCGGCCGAGCCGCCCGTGCTCGGCTTCTCGATCTCGTCCGGCCAGGGGAGAGCTCTTCCTGTACGGCTGCCGAGCCATGAGGCCCCGAACGTCCCCGGCTCCCTCTCGTTGCCGGTGGCCTACACGACCCGGGCCTCCAAACCGCAACTGCTGCCCCTCTCGGCGCTCAATCTGCTCTGGCAGCGGGCCGGCTACACGTACGGGATTCCGTGGCAGGTGCTCGCGTCGATCAACAAGATCGAGTCCAACTTCGGACAGAACATGGGACCAAGCTCCGCCGGCGCGGTCGGGTGGATGCAGTTCATGCCGTCGACCTGGCTGCGCTGGGGTGTCGATGCCGACGGTGACGGGATCGCCGACCCGTGGAATCCCACAGACGCGATCTTCGCCGCTGCGCGCTACCTCGCGGCTGCCGACGGCCAGACCGACATCTCCCGCGCGATCTTCGCCTACAACCACGCCGACTGGTACGTCCGCCAAGTCCTCGACCTGGCACGTGTCTACGGGCAGGGCGGCCTGACGCAGACGGTGGGCCTGCAGAACGTGCAGGGTGCGCTCGACCAAGCGCGACAGCGTGTGGTTGCGGCCAACGCCGAACTCATCGCGGCCAAGGAGCTCGAGGCGCGCTTTGCCAGTGCATCCGAGCGGCTGCACGCGAACGCCGAGGCGGTCGAGCTCCTCTCCGATCGCCTGGCGGCGCAGCAGCGCGCGGCGCAGTTCGACGTTCGCCTCGGCAACGCGCGCACGCTGACTGAGGCAGCGAGCTCGAAGCTCGAGCAGGCCCAGGCCGCGCTCGAAAGCGCCCAGCAGAGCGCAATGGCTCCCTCGTTCGCGCAGGGCGTCGGCGCGCTCATGGGAGCTCCGTCCTTCCAGAACGACTACGTCTTCCCGGTCGGCGGCGGTCCGCAAATCGTCTCCGTCGGCCACACCCATCACGACTATCCCGCCGCCGATATCGCGGCACCGATGGGCTCGCCGGTGTATGCGCTCTCACACGGCGTCGTCGACAGCGCGTGGCACTCGCCCTCTGGCGCCTGCGGGATCGGCCTGAGATTCCGAACGCAGGACGGCCTGCTCTGGATCTACTGCCACCTCTCCTACCTGCAGCCCTCGGTCACCACCGGGACGCAGCTTCCGGCGGGGGCGCCGATCGGGCTTGTCGGCTCGACCGGCCACTCGACCGGCCCTCACCTCCATCTCGGCCTCAAGCCCGCCACCGGCTACCCACAGGAGATGCCGTGGTTCCAGGCGTTCGCCGGACGGGCGTTCCGTTGGCAGGACGCTCCCACCGAGCTCGAGCCCCCGGCCCCGCTTCAGTCCTCGATGCGCGTCTTCGCCGTCGTCACGAGCTCCGTCCCTGAATCGAGGGATGCCGCAATGGGCTTTACCCGTGGTGGGGCTTGAGTTTGAGCCGTTCGCTGCCGATTCGACAGACATGGCTCTGCGGATAGCCACCCGCTTGCCGCGCCTTGCGGTGATCGGGCTCGTGTTGCTCCTCGCCAGCGCGACCCTTGCGGTCGGCGCGGCGAAGCGACTGACCGCGGTCCCGAAGGGCGCATCCGCTCCCGTCTCGGTACCCGCCATGCTGGTACCCGACGTCACCGGGCAGGCATTCGTCTTCGCCAAAGGGACGCTCGAGGACACAGGTTTCGCCTGGCGCGTGGTCGGCGGCGTGCACGGCTTTGCGGCCAACAACGTCGCGACGCAGACTCCCGCGCCCGGCACACGCGTCAAGGACACGGGCGCTCCCACGATCACCGTGACACTCCGGCGCACGGCGTACGCGGAGAAGGGTGAGCCGGCAGACGTCTCGCCGTACATCGGCACGTCGATCGTGCCGGTCGGGCTCCGCCCGTTGACTCCCGCCGCGCCGTTCCCCGCCGCCCCCAAGCGTGCGCAGAAGGCGCCTGCAGCCACACCGAAGAAGGCCGAGCCCGCAGCTGCCGCGCCCACGCAGCGTCCGCCCGCATTCTCTGTTCCGAACGCGCCCAAAGAGCCTCTGAAGGAGATTCCGCTGTCGCAGCGCGCGCGTCTACTGACCGCCTGGATCGACGGGCATCAGCAGCCGACGGATGCAAACGTCCGCCACTTCCTCTATCAGCACACATGGATCGTCACCGGCGCGAAGTTCGGCTGGTGGCACGGAGCCGAGGCGCTCCGTGAACTCATCACCGCCGACCGCGTCGCGCAGAAGCGCTGGGGCATCGGGAAGAGAAGCGAGCTCGTCGCTCGCCGTGCCCTCGCGGAGGTTCAGGCGAGGGCCAAGTGATCAGGCGTCTGCGCAATCTGCACCTCGGGGGAGAGGACGGTTACAGCCTCGTCGAGATGCTGACCGTCATGGTGATCATGAGCATCGTCTTCGCCGGGATCACAACCGTGTTCGTCGCGGGCTCGAAGGCGCAGGCGGACCAGGACAGGCGCTTTCAGGCGCAACTCTCGACACGCCTTGCGCTCGACAAGATCCGACGGGACATCCACTGCGCGAGCAACGTCACACCGTATGCAACGAACTCCGTGACGCTGAAGATCACAGGCTGCAGCGGCGGCGATTTCAGCTGGTGCACCGTCGCCGTCGCGGGTTACACGAATCGCTACGCGCTCTACCGGCAAGCGGGCACCGGCTGCAGCTCTGCAGGCACGAAGATCGCCGACTACCTCACGACCGGCAGCGCATTCCCGGCGTTCACCTACACCTCCGGCTGCGGCTGCCTCGCCTCGCTGCAGGTCGCCTTCAAGGTCAGCGTCAAAGGCAGCGCGACGGTCGGGACCTATGACCTGACCGACACCATCTACCTGCGAAACAGCGTGAGGATCTGATGAAGAGACTGCGACGACTACTTGGAGAAGAGCGCGGCTTCGCGCTTGTGATCGCGCTGGCGGTGACGATCGTGTTCAGCATGACGGTCGTGACGGTCATCGAGTCCGCGACCTCGAACTCGCGCAGCTCCGACCGGTCCAGAGGCCGGATCTCGGCCTACAGCCTGGCCGAGGCCGGAATCAACAACGCCGCGTCGATCCTCTCGAAGAGCAACGCCTACGACCAGCACGTGCTCCACCCGCAGGGCACGTACCAGCCGGCCGATTGCGCGAGCCCTCCGGCCAACCCTTCAAACGCCCCGCTGCTCGGCAATACGTGCTCTTCGTACACCTGGACCTATGACGGCGGCACGACCACGATGTGGGGCTGGTTCAACGCCGCCACGTCGAACTGGACGATCACGTCGGTCGGCAGCGTGCGGAACGCGTTCGGCGGCGCCGCCACGACTCGTACCCTCACCGCGACGGTCCACGTGCGCGCTGCTCCGTCCCAGGACAACTACGTCACGGCCTGGAACTACGTCTTTGTCAAGGACACGACGCCGGACATCTGCAACGTGACGCTTGACCAGACGACCAACTTCGCCGTCTCTCTGTACCTGGAGGGGAACCTCTGCTTCAAGAACTCTGCCTACATCGCGGAGACGGACACGAACGATCCGATCAACCTGGAGGTCCGCGGCAAGCTCGTCTGGCTGAGCGGTGCTCAGAAGGGTGTCGGCAACACGGCGCTGACCGACAACGGTCAGGTCACGACCGCCAAGATCGCGGGCGGCTGCGCACAGAACCTGAACGGAACGCCCCACACGTGCTCTCCGCCCAGCGACTACTTCTACGTCAAGTCAGGCGGATACTCGACCACGGCGCCCGCCATCGCCGCGCCCGCCCTGACCAACACAGACTTCGCCACCTATTACGACACGGCCTTCATTCGACCCGGCGATCCCTGCGACAACCCGGGCCCGAACGGCTCCACCCGACTCGCGAACTCGACGTTCGACAACGACACGACCGCGCTCAACGGCGCCGGCGGGAACGGCAGTGCAGCGCAGTTCGACCTCACGCCGAGCTCGAACTACACGTGTCAGGCAAAGGACTCAGCAGGCAAGGTGGTCGGCCAGTTGGCGTGGGACAACACGGCGAAGATCCTTCAGATCCGCGGGACGATCTACATCGACGGCAGTGTCACCTTCTCGCAGAACGCCACCTACCAGGGCGTGAACGGCGCCGGCAGCCATCCGTCGGGCGACACCAGCGGCAACGACGGCATCGGCGGGCAGGCGGTTCTCTACCTCTCCGGCTCGTTCACTTCCAACAACAAGCAGCTCTGCGGCTGGAACACGGTTACCGATCAGGCTGCGGCCACGGGTGGCATCTGCGACTTCACCAAGTGGACGCCGAACACGTCGATGCTGATGATCGTCGCGCACGGATCCGGCAACAGCGTCGATCTCGGCGGCGGCAGCGGCTGCTACATCCAGGGCGCCTTCTACTCGATGAACAACATGGCTCTCGGCCAGCAGTGTCGCGTCGAGGGTCCGGTGATCTCCAACACGCTTGCCGTCGGCCAGGGCGTGACCATGAAGCCCCTGCCGGGCATCACCGACCTGCCGGTGGGCGCACCGGGGAATCCGAACACGTCGGGCATCCCCGAGGCTCCGTCATACGGCGGCGGCTAAGCGGGTCATCCCTCAACTCAGGGACGACGCTTGCCGATAGGGGCAACGTGGACTTTGCCCTCGCAGCTGCCGCCTTCGCTCCCGGGCTCGCTCTTGGGAGCTTCCTGAACGTCGTCGCCGCGCGACTTCCTCTACGGCGCTCGATCGTGCGGCCGCCCTCGGCCTGCATGTCGTGCGGAGAGCAAGTCCGGTGGTACGACAACCTGCCGCTCGTTTCCTACGCCGTCCTGCGCGGGCGCTGCCGCGACTGCAAGGCACGGATCCCGTTGCTCTATCCCGCGGTCGAGCTCGGCACGGCCGTGCTGGTCGCCGGCTGCGTTCTGGCCTTCGGGCTCACCACCGACGCGTTGGTCGCCGCATTCTTCTGCGCGGTCCTGGTGGCTGTCTCGGCGATCGACATCGAGCACCGGATCATCCCGAACCGGATCGTTCTCCCCGCGACCGTGCTCGTGCTCGCGGCGAACACGGCGCTACATTTGAGCCCGCGCTGGGCGCTCGGGGCGCTGGGCGCCTCGGGTTTCCTCTTTGCCGCAGCCCTCGCGTACCCGGCCGGGATGGGCATGGGGGACGTCAAGCTTGCGCTGTTGATGGGGGCCGCGCTCGGGAAGACCGTCGCTGTTGCACTGATGATCGGCATGCTCGCCGCGATGATCCCCGGGCTCTATCTGATGGCGCGCCACGGCTCGAAGGCGCGGAAGATGGGCATCCCGTTCGGCCCGTTCCTGGCGATCGGGTCGGTCGTCGCGCTCTTCTGGGGCGCCGACATCCTCGACGCCTACTTCTCGACGTTGCGCTGAGCCCGCCGCGTAGCCTCTTCGTCATGGAGAGGCGGCGGCTCGGAACGACGGATCTTGAGCTGACCTCCGTCGGTGTCGGAACGGCGCCGATCGGCTCGGGCCGCGACTGGCCCGTCTGGTGGGGTCCGCAAGACGAGCGTGAATCGATCGCCGCGGTTCACCGAGCACTCGACCTCGGCGTGAACTGGATCGACACCGCGCCGTTCTACGGCTGGGGCCGCGCTGAGGAGATCGTGGGGCGAGCGCTCGCAGGGCGGCGCAACGACGTCCTGCTCTTCACGAAATGCGGCACGTTTCCCGATGAGAGCGGCTCGCGAATGGACCTCCGTCCGGAGAGCGTCCGCGCAGACGTCGAAGCCAGCCTGCGCCGCCTGCGGACCGATCGTCTGGACCTGGTGCAGTTTCACGACGTCGACGAGGAGACGCCGATCGAGGAGTCGTGGGGCGAGCTGCAGCGGTTGATCGACGAGGGCAAGGTCCGTCACGGCGGCATCTCAAACCATCCGGCCGAGGCCGTCGAGCGAGCACTCTCGGTCGGCCCCGTCGGCGCGCTGCAGTACCAGTACAGCCTGCTCTACCCCGCGTATGAGGGCGACATCCTGCCGCTCGCGGAGCGGCAGGGCATCGGCGTGCTGACCTGGTCTCCGCTCGCCGGAGGCTTTCTGGCGGACGACTTCGACCTCGACACGCTCGATGCCGATGACTACCGCCGCCGCCATCCCTTCGCGCAACTCGAGCTAGCTTCACTACGCGGACGCTTCGTGCCATCGGCGAGCGGCACGAGCGCAGCGCAGCGCAGGTCGCGCTGGCGTGGGTGCTCCGTCACCCCGCGGTTGCGGGCGTCATCGTCGGGATCAGGAACCAGCGGGAGGCTGAGCAGCTGCCCGGCGTGGCGGACCTGCAACTCGACCCAGGCGAGCTGCAGAAGATCGAGTCGGCAGCTCCCTGAGCAGGAGCGCCGCGCCGACGAGAACGAGCGCCTCGGCGCCGAGCCAGTACCAGCCGAACGACAGCGGGTCGAGTAGCAGCCGCACGATCACGACGACGAGCGGCGCGAGCCAGACGGCGTGAATGCTCTTGCGCAATACGAGTGCGATCGCGACGCCGGCAGCGAGCGCGAGCGCGGACTGCAACAGGCGTAGAGGCCAACCGAAGCCCGTTCCGGGCTCGACGAAGAGGCTCATGAGGGTGCCGGTGGAGACATGCCATTCGTGCTCGAACATGCGGAACGTCCCGAAGACGATGAACGGCGCGAGCAGGCCGGCGACGACTGCCGCTTCCACGAGCCCTGCGAAGATCGCGCGCCGAAAGCGCGGGACCAGCAGCAGCACGGGCGCGCCGAGCACACCCCAGAGCTCGAGCCCGGCGGACAGACCGACGAGTGCGCCGGCGCGTGCCGCGCGATTCTCCCGCGCCCACACGCCCGCAAGCACCCAGAGCAGCGGGACGAACGCCTGCGCCGGATGACCGTCGACGAAGGCGCCGTGCGTCAGGCCGGCCGCGACCGCAACGAGCCCGACGGCGAGCCGGATCCGGTCATTCACTCCGAGCCGGGCCAGGACGAACAGCAGCAGGCCCGCGACGGCGAGCTCGATCAGGAACGCGAGCGCAGTGAAGTTGCGGAAAACCCCGGCGAGCGCAAGCTGCAACGGTCCCGACTGGAGCGCCGGGTCGGCGAACGTGTCGGCCCAGCGGCCGGAGAGCAGCTGCTCGCCCTTATGCACGAAGTAGATGAGGTCGCCCGTGTCCGTTCCTCGATCGAGGGACGCCACGGCCGCGGCGGCGGCCAGTACGGGTAGCCACACGAGGGCGACGCTGGACCGCAGGAAATCCCTCATACCAGGCGATATCGGCCGCTAGAGGGGTGAGGTTGAGCCGATCGGGTCAAGCCTCGGGCGGCCTCTGCCGATACCTCGAACGAGGGATACGTGGACATCGAGCGCCCACCGAATCTGCGCACTCCGGGCACGGAGCCCGGCAGCGCGACGCCGCCCGGCGGCGCCGGTTTCGGCGGTCCGCCGCCGCCGATCAACGCGCTCGCCGAGCTCGTCGCCGATCTGATCGCCGCCACCGGGCTCGTTCCGGCGGACAAGCTGGCCATGGTCCGGAGCGCCGCAGGCATGGGCTCCTTCGCCCACGCTCTCGTCGAGCAGAACGTCGCCTCGAGCGAAGGGCTCGCGCGCACGCTGGCTGTGCGCTACCAAGTGCCCCTGGTCGATCTTGCGCTGACCGGCGTGACCGAGGAGGCGGGCAGCGCGATCGCGCTGCACGTCCTGGAGCGCCTCGTCGCCATCCCGTACGCGATCGACGACGGGACGCTCAGAGTTGCCGTCGCGGATCCCGGGAACATCCAGGGCATCGACGAGCTCCGGCTCGCGACGCGCTACCCGCTCGACCTCGGAGTCGCCGCCCGCGACGACATCATGGCCGAGATCCGGCGCCTCGGCCGCGCCTCGGAGGCATTCGGTGCCCGAACTGCAGTCGAGGAAGAGCTCGCGCTCGAGGCGGAAGAGGAGGAGGCCGACGACCTCGAGGTCGACGACGGCATCTCGGACGCGCCGCTCGTCCGGCTGGTCAACTCCGTGATCTTCCAGGCGGCCGAGGACGGGGCATCCGACGTCCACTTCGAGCCGCAGGAGGACTCGCTGCTCGTCCGCTTCCGCGTCGACGGCGTGCTCCAGGAAGTGCAGCGAATCCCGAAGCGGATGGCGCCGGGCGTCCTGACGCGGCTGAAGGTGCTCGCGAAGCTCGACATCGCCGAGCGCCGCAAGCCGCAGGACGGCCGCATCTCGCTGAACGCCGCCGCCGCTGGACGCACTCTCGACGTCCGTGTCGCGACCCTGCCGACGGTCGAAGGCGAGTCGATCGTCATGCGCCTCCTCGACAAGTCGAAGAAGGCTCCGACTCTCGAAGAGCTTGGCATGTCGGACGAGATGCGCACGCAGCTCGAGGTGCTGATCCGCAAGCCGACCGGCGCCCTCCTCGTCACCGGGCCCACGGGCTCAGGTAAGTCGACGACCCTCTACGCAGCCCTGACGGAGATCAACCGCCCGGAGATCAACATCATCACGGTCGAGGATCCGGTCGAGTACCGGCTGGGGGGCGTGAACCAGGTCCAGATCAACCAGAAGGCCGGCCTCACCTTCGCGACCGCGCTCCGGTCGATCCTCCGCTCGGACCCCGATGTCGTGATGGTCGGCGAGATCCGCGACGGTGAGACCGCGAAGATCTCGATCGAGGCCGCTCTGACGGGACACCTCGTCCTCTCGACCCTGCACACAAACGACGCGCCACAAGCTCTGACACGCCTGGGTGAGATGGGTGTCGAACCGTTCCTGATCGGCGCAGCGGTCTCGGCCGTGGTCGCCCAGCGGCTTGCGCGCAAGCTCTGCTCGCACTGCTGCGAGATGTACACACCGTCGGTCGACGAGCTGCTGAAGGCACGCGTTTCGCGGGAAGTCGCCGCGGCCAGCGACGGGATGGTCTTCTACCGCAAGAAGGGCTGCCCCCGTTGCAATCAGACCGGTTACAAGGGCCGGATCGGCGTGTACCAGCTTCTGACCATGAGCGAGCAGCTCGAGACCCTCGCGGTGACCAAGGCATCGCGGGACGACATCGAGCGGGCAGCGATCGGCGAGGGAATGCGGACGCTCTGGGACGACGGCCTCGCCAAGGTGGCCGCCGGGCTCACGTCCATCGAAGAGCTCGCGCGCGTCTCCATATAAGCGGGGAAGCTCGGCGCCGGCCCAGGCGTCTAGAGGCCGTGGGGAGCAGAGCGTTCAGGCGTACCCTTTTCAAGTCATATGGCGTTGAAGCCGTATGAAGCGGCCTCTGGCCATCCTGCTCCTGCTCTGCCTCGTCCTAGTGGCGACGGTCGCCGCCGCGGCGGCGCCGGCCAGGCAGGCCGAAGACTGCACGTGGGGCGCTTCCTCAGTCGTGGTCGAAGAGGTCAATGGCCAGCTCGTGCAGAGTGCCCCGGAGACCTCGGGCTGCATGCCCTAGCCAGGCTTTGTGGCTCAGAGCCACTAATTCGAGTTTCCCATCCGCACGTGGCGGCAGGTAAGCCGTTCCGCGGAGTTAGTGGCTCAGAGCCACAAACTCACGTCATTGCGCGTGGACGTCGCAGCCCAGGACCATTAAGGCCTCGACCGCTTCCGTCATGAACGCCGTCGCCTGGTGTGCGTCGGCGAAGGTGTAGGGGCCGGGCCGCGAGGGCTCGGCGCTACGACCGCCGGCCGGATAGACCTCGGCCTCGATGACGCAGGAGTCGCCGTGGTCAATCGCCCGCAGGATTGCGACCGAGCGTCCGTCCCGGCGTGCGTGACGCACGAACAGTTCCCGTGGGGCTGCCGCAGCCTCGCCGGCTGCGTCGCTCACGGGCGCGCGGCGGCGGCGTTGTGGGCGGCCTGCGCCACGGTTTCCTTGTCCGTGAAGCCGCTGAGCTTGGCAGCGAGCGTCGACGGCCGGACATAGATCAGCAGGCCTGGATTCGGAAGCAGGCCCAACTGCTCGGTCAGCTTGCCGATCTGGGCCTGGCTGAGGACGTTGAGGGGGACGAAGCCGACGCCGGCGAGCCGAGCGCCGGCGCGGGCCTCCGCGAAGGAGATCCCGTCCACCTGCGAGTACGGGTTGTAGAGCGAGACCACGACAACCGGGTGCTGGCCGAGCGCCCTCGCGATCGGGAGCGGAAGCCCGGCTTTCAGAGCCATAACGACGGCCGACGGGCGCTCTGGCGCTTTGCGGGCCGGCGCCGCAGGGGTCTTCGCCGGAGCTGCAGCTGGTGCTGCGGGCTTCTTCGTGGTCCCGAACGGGTGGGGGTTGATTGCGTGCGGGACGGCCTCGGTGGCCTCGCCGCGACCGAGCATCGTCATCCCGCCGCCGATGAGGATGGCGGCCAGAACGCCGAGCAGCGCGGCAATTCGGACCGGGGGCGAAAGCGTGAAGGTCACAGAGTTTTTATCGGCATGGAAATCGGGGGACTTGAAACACGAAGGGCGCGGTTTCCCGCGCCCTTCGATCCCTCATCTCACCGGATCCTTTAGCAGGTTCCTGTGACGATGTCGGCGCCTGGGCCGTCCTTGTTCCAGGTCTTGCCGCCGACGACGCTCTCGACGCAGTACGTGACCGAGTCGGCCGACGCGATGGTCAGCTTGGTCGGGACGATGGCCGAGTCGTACGCCTGCAGAAGCGACACAGTCATGCCCGTATAACCCGCGGACGCGCCGGTGCCGGTGTTGTCGGCGTTGTACGCCTCGACTGCGGGAATCGCTGCGCGGACGTTGGCCTTGGCGGCCGAGTTGTTCGCGCGATCGCGGAAGCTCAGGTACGAGGGGATCGCGATGGCAAGCAGGATTCCCAGAATGATGATGACAACGAGAAGTTCGATGAGGGTGAAACCGCTTTCCTCACCGGCCAGCCGCTGCCGGATCTTGCTGATCATGCGTAGTGCTCCTTCCATGGGGAACGAACGGAGTGGCCGCACAGGCATCGGCGGAATCCCCCACGGTGGGTAACCCTCGAACGGGTGATCCGCGCCTTTTGAAAACAGGGGGCCGAAGAGGTAAAGCACTCGCCGCGTAATGCCGATGCCTCGTTCGAGTTATGCGGCCAGCCAACTCAATCGATGAGCTGCTCGAGATCATGGTGGAGCGGGATGCCTCCGACCTCCATGTGACGACGGGGACACCCCCCGTCATTCGCGTGCGTGGAGAGGTAGAGCGCCTCGAGGGCTACGAAGGTTTCACGCCCGTGCAGACGCAGGAGCTGCTGTACCGGATCCTCTCGAGTGAGCAGCAGAAGAATCTCGAGCTCAAGCGTCAGCTCGACTTTTCGCACTCCATTCCAGGTCTGGCCCGCTTCCGCGTCAATGTCTATTTCCAGCGCGAGTCGATCGGCGCCGCCTTCCGCCTCATCCCCACTGAGATCAAGACCCTCGAGGAGTTGGCTATCCCCTCGTCTCTCCACCAGCTCGCGGAGAAGCCCCGCGGTCTCGTCCTCGTCACCGGGCCGACCGGCTCGGGTAAGTCGACGACGCTCGCGGCCATCATCGACGAGATCAATCGCAACCGGTCGGAGCACATTCTCACGATCGAGGATCCGATCGAGTTCCTGCACCGCCACAAGCGCTGCATCGTCAACCAGCGCGAGATCGGGCCCGACGCGGTCAGCTTCGCCGAGGCGCTGCGCGCGGCGCTGCGCCAGGACCCCGACGTGATTCTCGTGGGCGAGATGCGCGATCTCGAGACGATCGCGACAGCGTTGACTGCCGCCGAGACGGGCCACCTCGTGTTCGGCACGCTGCACACGCAGAGCGCGCCGTCCACGATCGACCGCATCATCGACGTGTTCCCTGCAGAGCAGCAGGAGCAGGTGCGGATTCAGATCGCGAGCTCGCTGCAGGGCGTCGTCACCCAGGCGCTGATGCCGACCGCCGACGGGGTCGGACGAGTGCCTGCACTCGAGGTTCTCCTTCCGGACGACGCCGTGCGCAACCTCATCCGCCAGGGCAAGGTCGAGCAGATCTACTCCATAATGCAGACCAACACGGGCCGTGGCATGCAGACGATGGAGCAGTCGCTCGCCGATCTGATCCAGCGTCGCGTCGTCGACCTCGAGGTCGGTTTGTCGCGCTCGAGCCGCCCGGCGCAGCTCATCGGCCTACTGGAGCGCGCGGGCTTCCCCGTCGAGCTCCCGCCCAATCTCGACGTGACACCGCAGGACGAGCCGCCGCTCGCAGCCGGGCTGCGGGTTGCAGGGAGCTAGTCGTGTCCGACGAGTCGATGTGGAAGAAGGAGATCTCCTTCGGGCGCGAGCCCAAGGACGATCAGACCGAACCTGTTGCCG
>Ga0209874_1000127_pt1 | contig 19273 bp, 18 predicted proteins | sample GWRWN1_20_30_FD_187216 | JGI IMG/M metagenome (GOLD analysis project Ga0209874, IMG submission 187216) | Riverbed sediment microbial communities from areas with no vegetation in Columbia River, Washington, USA - GW-RW N1_20_30 (SPAdes)... | ecosystem: Environmental > Aquatic > Freshwater > River... | reverse complement strand
AGCCCCTCTCCCAACGCGTGGCTCCCGTCCACCTTTAGAGACGCAATGGAGGGGCTATTTCTTGCACCGCCTGGGGCACTTGCCGAGCTTCTGAGCCGCAGACGCGAACTGGTCTTAGAAGGACTTCGGCGATGGTCCGCGGATAGACCAGATAGCGCCGCCCACGTTACGTACCCACGCCACGCGAATAATGGGAACGACGGGCGTCTCTATTACGACCGGCAACCCTGGCGCGCCGCGTTATCGGGCGGGGCGACCGCGCCCGCGTCGACGGCGAGCGCAGAAAGATCCCTGTTGTCCCCTAGACAGCCCACGCGAGGAAGTAGAGGATAGGCGCTTCGCCGACCGGGAGGAGAAGCCGATGGATGACCTCGTCATGCAGCGACGCGCCGAGCGCACGATCCACATGTGCCGCGGCTTCGACATCGAGCCCGACGCCCGGACCGTCGCCGAGATCATGCTCGACGATGACGTCACGGCGCACAAGTACGAGAACTTCTCGGCCGCCCGCACGATCGCCTTCGTCGAGTACGAGAGGGCCGCCGCCCGCGCGCTACGCCGACTGAGGCTCAATCGCAGGTCGGCCTAGAGCGCGACTAGGCGAGTAGCGCGAACCCGGGTGGGTCAGGCGGTTGGTCGTCCCCGGGACGCTCGCCCCCGTCGAGCCGAACGCGGTCGGCCGGGGTCGGAACGCCCGCGAAGCCCTCCAGGCGAAGGCGTACTCCGCGTCCCACCGTTCCCAGTCCCGTTCGAGCTACCTCCGTAGGCGAGGCCGCGTTAGAACCAGTAGTCCTCGACCTCTTGCGGATCCAGGTGGTTGCGGAGCCAGAGGCCGAGCAGGACGAGCGGCGCGCCCGGGAAGACCATCATCAGAACGAGAGGCACCCAGAGCAGGCTGTTGACGCCCGGCCCGAGGATCGCGAGCAGGGGCGGGAACGCGAGCAGCGCGAACGTCTCCTGGCGCGGCATGGCGAAGCCGGCGCCAAAATGGACGAGCATCCCCGCCATGAGCGCGAGGAGGATGAAGAGCCCGGGTACGTGCCGCTGCGTGTTCGCGAAGGCGTACACCCAGACGGTCATGAAGCCGAGGTAGGCGAGCGAGGCCTTGAAGTACGTCAGGCGCGTCGCCGGGGTCCGTTCGATGAACGTGGTCACGTCGTTGACTCGCTTTCTCGGCGTGACCGCCCCGCCGATTCGTCGGTGCTACAGCGCATAATGAGCCAGAGAGCGCCTCTAAGGCATCCCTCGTTCGTGGTGATGAAGGAAGCGACCTACTACGTGCAATTTTCGTCTCCGGTCGACGATCCGGAGCGGTGGCACACGATCGCGCGCGTGGAGGGGAAGGCCCTCGCGGAGGAGATGGTGCGGCTCGTCGAGGGCTCCTACGGGCGCGTGGCGGTCACGTACCACTACTCCGGGCGCGCTCTCTCGCGCTCGGCGCTCCGCAAGGCGAAGGCCCTCCAGCACGCCGACTGGGAGCTCGGCGTCGGCCATCACCGCGACTACGGGGACACGCTGCGCGAGAAGGCCGTGCGCAACTTGGGAACCGTCTCGAACTAAGTTCCGGGGCCGACGACATCGGCCATCACTTCTGACGGCTGCAAAGCGACGCCAGGCAGCGTCCTCGGTCGCCCGCGTATCTAATCCGATACGCGCGCTCCCTGTGTCCTCGCCTGGCGGGCTTTTCGCGCGCCAGAAGCGGGGCAACGTCGCCGGCCCCGGAACTAGGTATCCCTTGCACCCCCACGGTGCCGATAGGAGCCGTAGGCTCGATGACCCGGCGCCGGATCCTCATCACGGCCGCGCTCGTCCTCTACTGCGCGGCCCTCTCCTTCGCAGGCAGCGTCGTCGCGATGCGCGCCGCCGGCCCTGCGGTGACCACCTTCACGCTCGGGACCGTCGAGACTCGGGTCGGGCCGACAGCTTCGGGCCGCTTCGACGTCTATGTGCCGATCGTCGACTGGGGAGTGCGCGCGCGTCCGTACGGGGCGCCGCTCGCGGTCGACCTCCAGTTTCGCTCTCTCGACCGCGATGCAGCGCTGGCCGCCGTCCGTTCGGGGCCCGCCGCCCAACGCAACGTCCGCCTGCTCGAGAACGAGCTCCGTGAGAGCGTCAATGCGGGCTTTCGGCGGGCGGCGCTGGCCGCGCTCGCCGGTGGAGCCCTGGGAGGCTTTCTCGCCGGTGCGATCGCTGTTGCCTTCGGCCGCCGACGGCGCTGGCTCCCTGTAGGCACGGGCACCGGGCTGGCGACCTCGGTCACCGCGGTCGTGCTCGCGGGGCTCGCGCTCGTCGCCGCCGACTGGAATGCGCTCCGCCAGCCGACCTTCTACGCGCACGGCTCGGAGCTGCCGCAGCTCCTCTCCTTCTCCGACCAGATCCTTACAGCCGGCGAGACATACACCGATTCCTACGATCGCGCCGTCGCGGGGCTGGAAAACCTCATCTCCGCCACGGAGCGGCCTCGCTCGGCTCCGGCGGTCAAGACTGTGCTGCTCGCGTCCGACCTCCACTCGAACGGCTATGTGCTGCCCGTGCTCTCACAGTACTCAGAGGGCAAGCCGGTCTTCTTCGTCGGAGACTTCGCCGAGCTTGGCACGAAGCTGGAGGAGGGCGTCGTCCCGGAGGTGGCCCGGCTAGGCGATCCGGTCGTCGCCGTCTCGGGAAATCACGACTCTGGGGCGCTCATGCAGGCGCTCGCGCGCGAGGGAGTGATCGTCCTTGGGCGCTCGAGCGGCGTCGTGGAGATCGACGGAATCGCCGTCGCCGGGTTCGAGGACCCGCTCCAGCGCGAGGGCGGCGTGGAGGGACACCTGCTCAAGCTGAGAACGGGGGCGAGGGTGACCGCGCGGGAGGAGCTGATCGCGTGGTTCGACGGCCTAGCTCGGCGACCTCAGATCGTCCTCGTCCACCAGCACGGGCTCGCCCACGCGCTGCTCGACCACGTCGCCGCGCAGAAGGGTGTCGCGTCGGTCCTCATCCTCACCGGGCACGATCACCGACAGCACATGGACCAGCGGGGCGACGACATCCTCGCGGACGGCGGGACGGTGGGGGCCGGTGGCCCATTCGCGATTGGGGAGTCGCCGGCGGGCTTCGCCCTGCTCCACCTGACCGCTACAAACCGGCTCCAGTCTGTCGACCTCGTGCAGGTCGAGCCGCTCTCGGGCGCGGGTAGCGCGCGCCGGGTCGTGTTCGACCCGGCCCGCTAGCTCTACCCAAAAGGAAGTGGGGCGGAATCACCGCATCGAGTCCGCCCCATTCGAGTCCTGGGTGTCGCTCCCGCCGCATCGGAGCTCCCAGGAATACCGCCTTTGACGCTGGGCTCAGTATCGTGGGGCGCACTCGCTTGATTCGTCCCGCTTTCGGTGGTTCACCTTCGGGGTTGACCCCATAGGCTTGCGGCCGTGGAAGTGCTCACTCCGCGGACGCTCGACGAAGCTCTGGCGCTGAAAGCTGGGCGCCCCGACGCGGTGCCCATCCAGGGCGGGACCGACGTGATGGTCGAGCTCAACTTCGACCGCGCGCGCCCGCAGGCCCTCCTGAACCTGAACGAGGTGGACGAGCTGCGGGGATGGTCCCGCGAGAACGGCTGGTTGCGGCTCGGTTCGGGGCTCACGTACGCGGAAGCGATGAGGTCGCCCTTGCGCGATTCATTGGCGGCGCTGGCGGAGGCCTCGCGCACCGTCGGCTCGCCGCAGATCCGCAACCGCGGGACGATCGGGGGGAATCTCGGGACCGCGTCGCCCGCGGGAGACGCCTTGCCGCCCTTGCTCGTCTACGGGGCCGAGGTCGTGTGCGCGAGCGTTCGGGGCATCCGGACGGTGCCTCTCGAACGGTTTTTGGTCGGGCCCAAGCAGAACACGCTCGCGGAGGACGAGCTGATCCTGGCGGCCCGCTTCGAGCCGCGGCCGTGGCGGCAGACGTTCATGAAGGTGGGGCCGCGGAACGCGATGGTGATCGCGGTCGTGTCCCTGGCCCTGGCCGTGGACGAGGAGCGGGGCGAGGTGAGGGCCTCCTACGGGTCGGCGGGCCCGGTGCCGGGCTTCGTGGTCGGCTCTTTGGAAGAAGCGGATTCGTTCGGCGAGCGGGTTGCGCGGGACGCGTCCCCGATCGACGACGTGCGCGGGACGGCGCGCTACCGGCGGCATGCGTTGAAGGTGTTGGTGGAGCGGGCGCTGAACAGGTGCCGAACTTGAGGATTTCCTTGACCGTCAATGGGGAGGAGCGCGAGGCCGAGGTCTGGGAGGGCGAGAGCCTGCTCTATTCGCTGCGCGAGCACCTGGGGCTGCCGGGGTCGAAGAACGCGTGCGAACAGGGGGAGTGCGGGTCGTGCTCGGTCTTGCTGGACGGGGAGCTGGTGTGCGCGTGCCTGGTGCTGGCCGCGCAGGCGGATGGGCACGAGGTCGTGACCGTGGAGGGGCTGGGGCCGTCGGAGGGGGAGCTGCATCCGGTGCAGGAGGCGTTCGCGGCGACGGGGGCGGTGCAGTGTGGGTTCTGCACGCCGGGTCTGGTCGTGGCGACGGTGGATCTCTTGCGGCGGGTGCCGGAGCCCTCGGACGACGAGATCCGCGAGGCGCTGAGCGGCAATCTGTGCCGGTGTACGGGGTACGCGAAGATCTTCGACGCGGTGCGGCTGGCGGCCGGCGGATGACTCACCGAATGGGGCCACCCGAACCACCACCCGCTTTGGAGCGTACCGGGGTCCAGTTGCCAACAGGCCCACCCCGTGGCCGGACTTCTGGATCGAAGCCAAACCATTTTTGCCAATGCCATCACCCAAGGCGACTTCTCCAGGAAGCTTCGTAGCCCGCCGCCGTGCTTCCGCGGGCCACAGCGGCTCGGCCTGGCGGTCGCTAGCCCCGAACGACTACGCTGAGCGCGTGGAGAAGGACGAGAGAGGTAGGCCGAAAGACGGCGAGCCACCGAAGCCCCAGAAGCCCCAGAAGCCGGTGGTCTCGAATCTCTCGCCGGAGACCGGCCCTCAGCGCCCGAACCGGCCAGGTGGACGGGACGCGCCGGAGCCGGGTGAGAAGCGACCGCGCAGCCTGGGAGTAACGCGAAGCCCAGGGGCGAAGCGCGGCTAGCCTGCCGCCCAGGGCACGCGCCTCGCGCTAGCGCTCTTGTTCTACTGAAGCGAGGTCGCGGATCATCGTCAGAACCTTGCCGGTGCCGATCACGCGATAATGCGGCCCGCTCATAAAGCCGCAACGCAGGCGTAGGGCGGCGAGTGAATTCATCCCCGCTCTTGGTCTCGCCGGCACAAGAGGATGTGGAGGCGCTCCTTGCGGAGATAGAAGCCACGTTACTCACCGTAACGCCGCCCTCCCGCAAGCGGTACCGCTCCGCTCCAGCAGCTACCCCTGTTGCTGAGGCGTCCCTAGCAGCTTCATTGACTAGCAGGACCGCGGCTTACACGTAACTGTCTCGAAGACTGTGACCGTCACCGGTTGTATCGCGGTCACCGTGGCAACCTCTCGCGTCGTGACCGTGTGCGTTTCACGAACCGTGCGAGCAGGCAGCGTGACGAAGTCTTGAACGGTCGTTCCGGGGCGATGGCGTAGGAGGCGGACTGGCCGACCCTGGCGCTTGACCGTCTCTGTGACCACTTCCGTGCGGGAAAAGGACGACACCCGCGCTGCGTTCGACTGAGCGATATAGGGGGTCTCGCTATCTGAGCTCGTTACCGCCTTTGCGGCGAGGATGCCGGCACCGAGAAGGGTGCCGATGAGGAGCACAAGTGCGATGACCTGGTCCGCTCTCCAGAAGCGGCTTTGGGCCCGGCGTCGGTATCGGGACGCGTCGAAACGATCGAGCAGGTCAGTGATGACGCGGTAAATGATCTCGCGCACCTAGCTCTCCTACTAGACGCAAGTCGTCAGGCACGATAACGGCTACCTGCCGGCGTGGGCTCCTGTGGCGCGAGTTCCGGCTCCTTAGACGCCCCAGTCGGCTATCGGATACTCAGCGAATCGCGCCGCCCTCCGGCGCATTGAACCGCGCACGCGAAGCTACTACGCTCGTTACCGTGAGCGCCCCCGCCCGCAGGCTCGAGCTCGGGCGCGTCGGCGAGTCCGTCCGCCGCGTCGACGCCATCCCCAAGGTCACGGGTGAGTTCGCCTACGCCAGCGACCTCTTCGCCGCCGGCATGCTCTTCGGCCACACCGTCCGCAGCCCGCACGCGGCCGCGCGCCTCAAGCGCATTGACACGAGCCAGGCGCGCGGGATGCCCGGCGTTCACGCCGTGCTCACGCACAAGGACGTTCCGGGAGAGAAGCGCTATGGCCTCGAGTTCGCCGACCAGCCGGTCCTGGCCATGGAGGACGTTCGCTATTTCGGGGAGCCGGTCGCAGTCGTCGCCGCCGAGCACCCCGAACAGGCGCGCCGGGCGGCGGCCAAGATCAGGGTCGACTACATCCCCCAGCAGCCGGTCGTCGCGGCCGAGCGCGCCAAGGACACGCTCCGCGAGCTGACCATCCGTCACGGCGATCCCGACGCGCGAGGGGCCGTCTCAGTGGAGGGCGCCTACGAGCTCGGCATCCAGGATCAGGCTTTCCTCGGCCCCGAGGCCGGCCTGGCCGTCCCCGACGGGAAGGGTGGTATTGACATCTACGTCGCCACCCAGTGGCTCCACGTCGACCGCGACCAGATAGCGCCCTGCCTCGGCCTCGAGCCCGAGCAGGTGCGCATCCACCTCGCCGGCGTCGGCGGCGCCTTCGGCGGTCGCGAGGACCTCTCCATGCAGATCCACGGCGCCCTGCTCGCGCTGAAGACCAGCCGTCCCGTGAAGATGGTCTACAACCGCGAGGAGTCCTTCGCGGGCCACGTCCACCGCCACCCGGCCAAGATCTGGGCCGAACACCGGGCCGACGGCGACGGCAAGCTCGTCTGCGTCCGCATGAAGATCCTGCTCGACGGAGGCGCCTACGCCTCCAGCTCGACCGCGGTCTGCTCGAACGCGGCCTCCTTCGCCTGCGGGCCCTACGCGGTCCCCAACGCGCTGATCGAGTGCAAAGCGGTCTTCACGAACAACCCGCCTTGCGGGGCCATGCGCGGCTTCGGGGCGGTTCAGACCTGCTTTGCGGCCGAGGGCCAGATGGACAAGCTCGCCGCGGCACTCGGAATCGACCCCGTAGAGCTGCGCCTGCGCAACGCGCTCGCCTACGGCGACTCGCTCCCTACGGGCCAGCGGATCACCGGGTCGCTCCCGGTCGCCGAGGTGATTCGCCGCTGCGCGGCAATCGAGGAGCCGGAGCCGGAAGAGCTCCCGCGCGACCCGATCCGCCTTCCCGGAGGCGCGGGCAACACCACCCGCGGCGACGGCGTCCGCCGCGGAACCGGCTTCGCCCTCGGCTTCAAGAACATCTGCTACTCGGAGGGCTTCGACGACTACTGCGCCGCCCGGGTGCGCCTCTTTGCCGATGCTGACGGAGAGCTCGTCGCCGAGATCCACTCGGCCGCCGCCGAGGTGGGGCAGGGCGTCACGAACGTGATGGCCCAGGTCGCGCGCACGGAGCTTCCCGAGGTCGCCGATGTCGTCCTCGCTCCGCACACGACGGCCGCAGTCGGCTCCGCCGGCTCCTCGTCGGCCTCGCGCCAGACGTGGATGACCGCCGGCGCAGTGCGCGCCGCCTGCTTGGCCATCCGGGACGAGCTCGAGCGCCGCGGCGGCACGCTGGCCCCTGGGGAGGAGATCGACGTCGAGCGCGTCTACCGCCACCGCCAGACGACTCCTCTTGATCCCCAGACCGGGCAGATCACCGGCGAGCGCGCCCATGTCGCCTTCGCCTGCGCTGCTATGAAGGTGGTCGTCGAGGTCGACGTCGAGCTCGGGCTCACGCGCGTCGTCTGGATCGGCACGGCGCAGGACGTCGGCAAGGCGATGAACCCTCAGGCCGTCTTCGGGCAGATCGAGGGCGGAACGGCGCAGGGCCTCGGGCTCGCGCTGATGGAGGAGCTCCTGACGCGAGACGGCGTAATCACAAACGCGAGCTTCACCGACTACCTGATCCCCACCGCGCTCGACATGCCTCCCGTCGCCGCGGACCTCGTCGAGGAGCCCGAGCCGGACGCGCCCTACGGCGCCAAGGGAGTGGGGGAGCCGCCCACGGTCGTCTCGACGGCCGCGATCGTCGCCGCCCTGCGCGACGCGACCGGGCGCGAGCTCACCCGCGTCCCGGTCAAGCCGGACGACATCGTCGGCCTCTGAAGGTGAAACGAGCACCGGCCCCGCGTGGCGGGGCCGGTGCTGTCGGGTTGCCTCCTTGGGCTACTCGCCCGTGTAGCGGAAGATGTAGAGCCCGAAGTCGCGGTCGCTCGCCGGGATGAGCGGCGCGCCCTGACTCTTGCCGAGGCGGATCGGCTCGATTCCCCAGAAGTCGTTTCCGCCCTCGTCGATGAAGTGACCGACTTCGCGGATGCCGCCCTTCCCGAACTTCACGACCCGGAAGCCGGCGTCGTAGTACGAGATGTAAGCGAACGGCGAATTCGGCCGCGGGTCGGTCTGCACCTCGTGCACCGTCAGGGCCCCGAAGCCGGTCTGGAAGGCCGGGTCGAGCCCCTCCGGCACCGCGTAGGCGTCGATCTCCTGGAGCGTGTTCGCGTTCAGGAGGTGGACGTAGCCCCAGCCGTCGAAGACGCCGCCCTGGGCGAAGATGCGCGCGCCAAGCGTGCCCTTGGCGGGCATGTCGAGCGTATCGCCGCCCGTGTAGGCGGGGGCGTCGCTGAACAGCTGGTGCATGGCCAGGTGGCCGATGCAGCCAGCCGAGGCCTGCCCGAGGACCGGGCTACCCTGGCCTCCGCAGAGGAAGCTGTTGGGCAGCAGCCCATTTCGGCTCCCTACGTGGCTCTGGCCGATGAAGACCATCTTGTAACCCGCGAGCTCACCCGTCTCGATCTTCTTCGAGAAGAAGCAGGTGCCACGGGTGAAGACGATGGCGTCGGCGCCGGTCTGCGCCTTCGTATGGCTGGCGAGCACTTCGGCACGGTCGCCAGTGCCGTTGCCGTCGACGTCCTCCTCGCAGCCGGAGCCGCCCCAAACCGTTGTACCGGAGAAGCCGGCCGGGAACTGGTTCGAGAGTGGCACCGAGAAGCCGAACTCGCCGCACGGCGTGGCGCCGGCGCTCGGACCCGTCTCGATGCGGCAGTTCGTTCTCGTCGGGCCGAAGTCCTCGTCCGTCCCGAGGATGAACTGGCTGTTCGAGCTCCACCAGGCCTGGTGCGCGTTCCCCTCCGGGATATCGAACCCGGTCAGCGGATCGGGCGTCGGGTAGTTCGAGTCGTCGACGAACACCGGCGCCGCCGGATTCGTGACGTCGAGGATCACCCAGCCCGCATCCCAGTAGGAAACGAGCGCCCGCCAGCTGGTCCCGATCTTCTTGATCTGGAAGTCGTGGTTGAAGACCGTGTCGCCGTTGGCGAGTGGTGATTGCGCCGCCGGCCAGTCATTGAAGCCGGTCTCCGAGGCCATGACAGGGGCGGCAGGATTGGTGATGTCCAGGATGTCGACGTCTGCGACCTCCTGGTTGTCCGCCATCATCACGTACGCCTTGCCCGTCGCCGGCGGGTTCGCTCCGGGCACGTACCAGGCGAAGGCGCTGTGCACGGTGTGGACGCCGTTGATGTTCGGCGAGATGGCCGGCGTCGAGTCGCCGACGCCGCCGACGAACTTCACCGGCGTGAGTGGGTTGCTGACATTCCACAGCGAGACGCCGCCCTCGCCCGGCACGCTCGAGTCACAGATCTCGTTGTTGTGGACGAGGATGTCGCCGGTGAAGTAGGGCGTCGACATACGAATGACGTGGACGCCTTCCCCCACGTACGAGTTCGCGTGCGCCGGGATGAAGCCGACCTTGGTCGGGCTGGCCGGGTTGGCGATGTTGACGATGTGGACGCCCGTGCCCTGCGCGCCCGGCCGTCCGGCGCACTCCGGGCTGAACGCGCCCAGGTAGGCGTAGTTCCCGAACGCCCCGACGTCGCTGATACCGCCTGTGACGTTCGTCAGCTTGACCTTGCCGACGAGCTGGACGTTGGCGTTCGACGCGGGCAGATGCCCGCCGACGCCGCCGTGCTGGTCGTCCGCCGCGGGCGGGCCGTCGGCGGGGTCAGTTGCCGACGGCGGGATCGCCGCACCCCCGCTACCGACGGCCGCGAGCATGAGCCCCAAAGCAGCCGCGAGAACGAGAAGCCGTGTTCGAACTCGCAAAGTCTCTCCCCCTTTCGAAAATGCGCTCACTACGAGCGTTCCCGGGATACAGCGGAGGGCATTCTCCCCGACCCGGGGCGCTTGTGTCAACGAGCACGCTCCACGCGCGCCGACGCGACCGCACGCGCGTGCCCGTCCGATCTGACGACATCGTGGGCCCCTAGAGGTCGTAGCGGGGCTTGCGTCGCGCCCGCATGCCCGGGTGCCGCGCTTGCCACGCGGCCAGATAGAGCTCGAGCTTCCACTGAGCCGCCTGCTCGCTAGGTGCGTCGGGAAGCGATGCGCTGATCCTCCTCGGCCCGGCCTGCTCTGCCTCGCAGCGTGCGGCTCGCAAGAACGCAACAAGGTCGTCCCCCGCGGCCGGGTCGCTAATCTCGATAATCACAGGGGCTGCACCAGATCGGCGTCGACCCCGGGGTGGCGCGAGCGCCAGTTCACGAGATAGAAGGCGAGATGGATACGCGCCTGCTCAATCGTGGATGACTCGGGCGCCCGAACGAGGACCGTGTTGCTGTCGAGCGCCGTGGCCACGTAAGCCGCCCGCTTCAGCGAGCAGACGAGGTCGTAGACGAAGGCCGGATCGCTGACCTTGACTTCCATCCCGGGGCTCCCTCCCGGCATAGGGTGCATCGAGCAGCTCCCCAATACAACTGCCCAAAAGTCCGGATTACGGCAGGGTTGGGGAGGAGGCGCGCCAGGGGTGAGCACCAGCCGCCGCGGCCTCACCGCGACGGTTGGCCTCGTCGGTACGGGTCTTCCTACATCTGGCGGCGGAACCGCCAGCGCGGTTGAAGCTAGACGCGAACCTCTTCGTTCACGATCACGTGCTCGAGCTCGACGATCTCCGGCGGTGTCCCCGTCATGTCACTCATCCCGGCTTCTTCCATGGCCGGCGTCAGCTTGTCGTTCATGAAGCTGTCGAATGCCTCTTGGGACTCCCAGACATCGACGACGCGGTAACCGTTCGGGCCCTTGCCCATGGTGTGAATCAGGCACCCGTCGACCGCCGGAGCCAGCTTCGTGCCGAACATCTGCTCCGTGAGGGTCTCGTAGGCCTCTTTGCTTGGAATCTCAACAATCACTGCAATGGCCATTCCTACCTCCTTGGATGAACTCAGTCCACCCAAGGTAGCGCGTTTATGACGTCGTCGGCTGTCGCCCAGCCACGGCGCGCGGTGTGAACCGCGAGCTCCATGTTTCCGAGGCCGCGAACCGAGTGAGCATCGGTCGAGACGACGATCTTGACGCCGGCTTCGACAGCCCGGCGCACGTGCTCGCCGCGCAGGTCCAGCCGGTCCGGGAGCCCGTTCACCTCGAGCGCGACGCCCGTCTCGAGCGCCACCTCGAACACGGCATCGAGGTCGAGCGCGTTCTCGGGCCGGTGGTTGATGATCCGCCCCTTCGGGTGGCTCAAGCAGCGGACATATGGGTTCCGCATCGCCTCGACCGTCCGCTTGGTCAACTCGCGCGCAGGCATGCGCTGCCCGCCGTGGACGCTCGCCTGCACCCAGTCGAGCTCGGCCAGCACATCGTCAGGGAGGTCCAGCGAGCCATCGCGGAGGATGTCGCACTCGCTCCCGCGCAGGACCCGAAACGGCGCCAGCCGCTCGTTCGCAGCCGCGATCTCCTCGCCCTGACGGCGCACGTCGTCCGCGGTCAGCCCTGGAACTGCGCCCACGCTCGGCGTGTGGTCGCAGATGGCCAGGTACTCATAGCCGCGCTCGCGCGCCGCCTCGCCCATCTCGAGCACGCTCGCCTTTCCGTCCGACCAGGTCGTATGGCAGTGGAGGTCGCCGCGGACGTCCGCTAGCTCGAGCAGCGCCGGCGGCTCCACCCGGTGCGGCTCCTCGCGGAGCTCCGGCGGGCACCAGGGCACGCCCAACTTGGCATAGACCTCCTCCTCGCTCGCGCCGGCGGGGAGCGGCTCGAGCGCGGCGACATAGGCCTCCGAGCCGGTCGCGCGCAGGAGCTCCGTGCCGAAGCGCTCCCTGGGAGCCACGACCACCTCCACCGGCACGCCCTCGACGGTAACACCGACGGTGTCGCCCACCACGGCCACGATCTGAGATAGGTGCTGAAAGCGATCCAGAGCATTGTTGTCTGAAGTGACAATAGCGAGGCGCTCGGACATATCCCGCCAGCGGCGCGGATCGCCCGCCACGACGCCCCCGACCGCCTCCGCGATCGGCTCGACGAGGGCCCGCGCGCGATTCAGGAGCAGGCCGCGGCGAGACCGCGGAAGCTCCTCCCTCTCCAACGCGGCCAGGATCGCCGCCTCCCGCTTGGCGCCGATCCCCGGCACCGAGCGCAGCCGCCCGGCCCGCGCCGCCTCGCGAAACGCCTCCGGAGATTCCACGCCCAAGGCGCGCGCCACGTCCACCGAGCGCTTCGCCGAGAGACCGAGGAACCGTCCCAACCCGACGATCTCCGGCTGCACCGCGCGCTCGAGCTCGTCCAACTCGGCGATCCGGCCTGTCTCCACCAACTCGACCAGCCTCCGCTCGATCCCCGGTCCGACCCCGCGCAGCACGCGCACACGCCCCTCTCGCACCAGCTCCGCCACGGGCGCCGGCGTCGCCCGGATCAGCTCCGCGGCTCGCCGGTAGGCACGCGGCGTGTAGTACGAGGCGCCGGCCAGGTCGAGCAGGGCCGCGAGGGCCTCCAGTCGCTCGGCAATGGCAGCGTTTTCGGGATCCTTGGGCATGCTCGACCTTCGTTCAGGCCTGCCCGATCGATCCGTGGTAGGAAGAAGGGCGGTGCCTTCGCATCATCAGGGAATGGCTGGACAGGGGGTTGAGCAGCCGCTCCAGAGCGCAAGGCGCACTCTGGATGAGCGGCTTCGCGTTCGTCTGTGGCGGCGCGCCCAGTTCGCGGAGCTCGGGTTCCCCCTGTCCGACGCCGCCGCGCTCGCGAAATCCGCCGCCGACATCCACGAAGCCCGCAAGCTGGTGTCGGCCGGCTGTACGCACGCAACCGCCTTCCGGATCATCCGCTGATGCAGCTCGATCCGAACACGATGGGCTGGGTCTACGCGACGGCGTTCCTGACCTCGTTCTTCTTCGCGATCGGCGCGTTCATCCCGGCGGCACTCCTTCTGCGCTGGCTCTTCTTCTAACCTAGGCCGAAACCGCCACTTGGCGGCGCCGCGGCCGGATGCCACTCTCGTGGACATGCGTCTGCGGACTCTCGTCCTCGGCTGCTCATCTTGCACCGCGCTCGGTCCGCTCCACGCCGTCCAGGAGCGAAGTTAGCGATCTGTAAATGCAGGCCTGCCGACCGTCCCTGCCAGGAGGAGAACGATTGCCCTTGGCCAAAGCGAGATTGAGTGCTTCACTTAGATTTGGTGGGTCGGGCCGCAGAACGTCCACCGCTCACGAGGTTTAGGCGACGGCCACTGGTTCGTGCCTTCGCCGCCGCGGCCCTCGGAGCAGCCCTCGAGGCGAGCGTCAGCCTGCTGTTTGGTCCGGGAGGGCTCGAGTATGTGGGGCTTGCGGCCGCGCTCGGGGTTCTGATCGCGGTTCTCGCGGCCGCCGTGGGCGGCACCTGGGTCGGGCTGGCGGTCGCGGCAACGGGCTGGACGCTGAACTTCATCCTCATCTCAGAGGAGTCATGGCGCGACGTTGCCGCCCTACCCGCGTGGTTGGCGGCGGCCGGGGTAGCCGGATGGCTCGGCTCGCGCCTCCAGGTCCGATCCGCTGAGCACGAGTCTCTGGGCGATCAGCTCACCGCCCTCAGCGACGGGACGCAAGACGCCGCAATCGGAATCGACGGCGAGAGAGAGATCGTCGCGTGGAACCCTGGCGCGGAGGCGATCTACGGTTATACCGCGGAGGAGGCCCTCGGGCGCCGGTTCTCCGAGCTCGTGGGTGACGAGGACGAGGGCGGAGCGACCTGGCGCCTGCTCGAGGCTCTGGGCCGCGGCGAGCGCGCCACCGAACAGAACGTCTCTCACCAACGTAACGACGGCGCGACCGCGATCGTCAACCTGACCGCGACGCCGATCGGAAGCGACCCCAGTCCTGACGCCTGGTCCGTCGTGGTCGCGAGCGACGTCACCCAGTCGGTTGTCGCAGGGGAACAAGTCGAGGAGCTCGAGGGCCGCTACCAGTCTTTGGCACAGCAGCTTCCAGGCGCCACCTACGCTCACGCCGTGGGCGACCGCGACCTGCTGCTGTACGCGAGTCCCCAGATGGGCACGATACTCGGCTACCGGGCTCAAGACTGGCTCTCGGAGCCCGGCCTCTTCCTCCGCCTCGTCCACGAGGATGACCGCGAGCGCGTGAGAGCCGAGATCGCGCGCGCGAGCGAGAACGGCGCGCCTCTCCGGTCGGAATACCGCATGCTCGCCCGGGACGGGAGCATGGTCTGGGTCCGGGACGAAGCGACCACGCTGCGAGCGAGCGACGGCGAGCCGCGCTACGTCCAGGGTTATCTGCTGGACATCCGCGCCGAGAAGGAGGCCGCTGCCGAACGAGAACGCCTCCGGGCCGCAGAGCGCGCGGCAACAGCCGGCTCCGCGCGACGACAGGTGAAGCTCGATCTCCTGGCGAAGGCGAGCGTTGTGCTCGGATCGTCATTCGACCGCGAGGCAGCTTTGCGAAGAGCTGCGGAGCTCGCCGTTGAGGGTCTCGCCGACTGGTGCGTCGTCGATCTGGTCGACGAACAGGGCGGCGCAACCCGCGCGGCGGTGGCCCGCGGCGACGTCGATCCCTCGGCGGCTCCGCCTGGACCGGAGCCGGAGGCGGCAGTGATGGAGGTCATCCAGACCGGCGAGCCATGGCTGTCCGACCGACGCATCTGCGTTCCTATGATGGCGCGAGGGCGCACGCTGGGCGCGATCACGTTGCTCGCGATCAACCACGGGCGCGTATACGACCCCGACGACCTCGCCCTCGCGGAGCATCTCGCACAGCTGGCGGCTTTGGCCGTCGACAACGTCCGTCTGCACCAGCAGGTTCAGGAGAGCGCCGACGCGGCCCACGTGCTCACCTACGTTGCCGACGGCGTCTTTCTCCTCGACCCGGCGGGCGTCATACGCCTCTGGAACCCGACCGCGGAAGCCATTACAGGGCTGGCGGCACGCGCCGTCGTCGGTCGCGAGGCGGCGGACGTCATCCCCGAGTGGGAGACGCTCACGGAGCGAATTCCGGTGGGCCTGGGATCTGAGCCGGCGCAGGCCGAGACCTTGCCCCTCGAAACCGATCTCGGTGAGCGCTGGATCTCGATCTCGGGAGTCGAGTTCTTCGGCGGGACGGTCTATGCCTTCCGCGATCTCACCGAATCCCGCCGACTCGACCAGCTGAAGGCGGAATTCGTTGCGACCGCCTCCCACGAGCTCCGGACTCCGCTCGCCGCCGTCTACGGAGCAGCACAGACCCTGCGTCGCCATGACTTCGCCCTGGACGAGGCCGGCCGCGAGCGCTTCCTCTCACTCATCGTCGACGAGTCCGAACGGCTCGGCCGCATCGTCAACGACATCCTGCTTGCAAACCAGCTGGATATCGGGAGCCTGGACCTACAGAACGAGGTCTTCGAGCCGAGCGAGCTCGTCGAGCGCGTCGTCGAGGCCGCCCGCGCGTATGCGCCTCCAGCGGTCGCGCTCGAGACGTCGGCCGGGCCACCCCTGCCGACGGTCGCCTCCGACCGTGACCGGGTCAGACAGGTGCTCGCCAACCTCGTCGAGAACGCCATCAAGTACTCGCCGCATGGAGGGCGAGTCGAGGTCGGCGCCGTTCCGGCCGGAAACATGGTGCGTTTCCACGTCCGCGACGAGGGCCTGGGGATTCCCGCGGATGAGCAAAAGCGAGTGTTCGACAAGTTCTACCGACTGGACCCGGCGATGACCGAGGGTGTCGGCGGGATCGGTCTCGGCCTCTACATCTGCAACGAGCTCGTCCAGCGAATGGGCGGGCGCATCTGGGTGGAGTCGGAGGGCGACACCGGATCCACGTTCTTGTTCGAGATCCCTGCGACCGAATCGCTCGGCGCGCGCCCGCTCGTCCAGGAAGGCCTGGACGCGCGGAATGGATAAGCGGCGCGGCCGGCGCTGCGAAATTCTGCGCGGGGCCGTCCTCGTGGCGGCCATGGCGGCCGCGCTCGTATTGCCTGGGTTCGCGAGCGCCAGCGCATCCGACGTCGCAGCTCTTCAGGTTGCGCTGCGCAACCGTGGGACTTACGGCGGAGGGATCGACGGAATCTTCGGTCCCGAGACGCAGGCGGCGGTTCGGCGGTTTCAGCGGAGCAAGGGACTGATCGTCGACGGCGACCCCGGCGCCCGCACCCGTGCGGCCTTCGGCCGGTTTGCCCGGCACCGCCTCGGCAGCCGGCTGCTCCGCAGAGGCAGGTTCGGCTGGGACGTCGCTGCCCTCCAGCATCTCTTGGTCCGCTGCGGATTCGCCGTTGGCGCGATCGATGGATTCTTCGGCCCGCGCACGCGCGCCGTAGTCGTCCGCTACCAGCACCGCGCCGGCCTCTCCGTCGACGGTGTGGCCGGGGCGGCCACCATCGCCGGGCTCCGGCGGGCGCTCGGATGCCGCGAGCTGAAAGGAACCGTCCCTGCGGGAGTCACGGTGTCGGGCGTCGGCATCGGCGGACTGAGCGCCCACTGGGCGAGCATCGCCCTCCGCTCTGCGTTTGCCGAGCCGCTGCGCCTAGGTGCACGTGGGCGCGACTGGCTGGCCGATCCCAATCAGTTTGCGCGCGCCGAGGTCGCCAGAGCGGTCCGGCGTGCCCTCCATGCGCATGCGGGTGAGAACTTCCCGCTCCGGGTAGCCGTTCAACGGCGCCGGATTCGCCGTTACGCGGCAGTCATCGACAGCCGCCTCTGCCGGCCACCCGTACCTGCCCGGCTCCTCGGCCTGCGCTCGCTGCGGCCGACCATCAGCCGGGCACACGCCGGCTGCCGCGTTCACCGCGTCCGGTTCATTCGTGCGCTCATCCGCACGCTCATCCCCCTCGAACGCTCGGTCATCCATGTCCCTATGAGGCGGGTTCGCCCCGCGGCAACGAGGGCCAACTTCGGGCCGGTGATCGTCATTCACCGCAACTCGCACCGCCTCTACGTGTACCGAGGCGTCAAGCTCGTTCGCGCCCTGGCTGTCAGCACAGGGCGTCACAGCTCGCCGACGCCGCTCGGTCGCTTCAGAATCGTCACGAAGGCCAGACGTCCCTGGTGGTATCCGCCCGCCTCCGCCTGGGCGAACGGCGCTAAGCCGATGCCGCCGGGACGGGGCAATCCGCTCGGGACGAGGTGGATGGGCCTCTCGGCGCCGGAAGTCGGCATCCACGGGACACCCGACGCGGCCTCGGTCGGCTACTCGCGCTCCCACGGATGCGTCAGGATGTATCGACGCCAGGCGGAGTGGCTCTTTCGGCGCGTACGCATCGGCACGCCCGTCATCATCGTGCCTGTTTAGCGCAAGTTAGGCCGTGCCCCGGTGCTCCTTTACGTGGGAGCCGGGCGAGGAAGCGGTCTTGCGGCCCGACCCTCTGCTCGGCTCCCTTGACGCCTTGGCGGCTTATGCGAGCTATGCTCGCGCCGCGTGGGTCTGTTCAGAAGAAGGACAAACGTCGAGGAGCTCGTTCGCGGACACCTCGAGAGGCTTGGCGTCTCACCGTTCTGGTTTCGCTCGGCCCTGGATGCAATCCGCTACTGCGAGCAGGGCGAGTACTTCCAGCCGGTCTTCAGCGTCGCGGGCCCGGCGCCCGCCCGTTCTGTTGTCGCGCTCATGAACCTCGAGCCGTTCGTACGCAGCGAGATCGACTGGACCATCTCCCCGAGCGAGTCGCCGTTTTGGGTCGGATCCGTAGGCGATCTCCAAGATGACCTGTTCGACGCGACAGGGAAGCGTTTTCTCGACCTGTACTGGTCGGACCAGAATCCAAGCGTCAGGCCCGATATCGACGCGGCGCTGCACGCGATGGCCACAACAGTCCAAAAAACGCTGTCCGACGAGACCGCGGGCGCAGTCGACTACGCAGGGTGGCGCGGTATCTGGGCACTTGGTTCGGCCGGATACGTCTGGCGGATCGCGGAAAGCGGCGCTCGGACGACTGACCTCAATCGGCGTGCCGACCTTGCGAGGGAGGTGGAGGCGGTCGTCGCCTCTGGCCCGCCAGAGGCATCGGACGAGCACGTCCTCGGCTGGGCGGCCGGCGAATGCGTGCGTCGCAATCTGCTGTTCGGCTCAGGCTCGCCGGGCGGCTGGGCCGGCGGCGGGGAGTTTCTCAGGCGAGGATTCCGTTTCGTGAACCGGCACCTAGTCCCTGAGGACGACGTCGTCCCGCGCCAAGAAGGGTGGTACGCGTTCTCGTTCGGCGTCGCTCTCTACGAGGTCGATGAATGCCTCGCCAAGAAGCCCGCCTGGTCGTCTCGTCGTACGAAGCCGTCGGCCGCGCGGGCGAAGCTTTCGCGCTGAGCGTTCGCGCCCGGCGCGGCCGATAGGGGACAGAGCCGCCGCAGCCTGCTCTGCCCCCCATCGAAGCGAACGGCTCATCGGGAGCGGAGAGAACCACCTTTCGTAGCGTTTTAGCTCTCCAAACGACTAATTGTGCTCGGCTCCCCCGAGCCCGCTCCATTCGATAGACGCGCCCCTGGGAGGGCTTGGCGGAACGGGCCTCGTTGTCGGGGCGCTCTGGGCGGATGCGAGGCAAGGACGCAGGGAGCGCTCGTATTGAGCGAAATACGGGCGCGACCGAGGACGCCGACTCGCGCCGCCCAGAGCGATTCCGAGGGCACAGCGCCTGTTTCGCCAAGTCCTCCTAGTATCGTCGCGCCATGCCTGACCTGGCCCGACGCCTGGCCGTCGCGCGCGGCGACGAGCTCGCCGACGTCGTCGTCGAGGGCGCCAAGGTCTTCTCCGTCTTCACGCGCGAGTGGCTCGAGACCGAGATCGCCATCTGCGACGGCTTCGTCGCGGGCCTCGGCGAGTACGCGGGCAAGGAGGTCGTGCACGCGCGCGGCAAGTACGTCGTCCCCGGCTTCGTCGACGCGCACATGCACCTGGAGACGACGAAGCTCATGCCCGGGGAGTTCGCGCGCCTCGTCCTCCCGCTCGGGACGACGACCGTCGT
>Ga0209874_1000126_pt1 | contig 19323 bp, 17 predicted proteins | sample GWRWN1_20_30_FD_187216 | JGI IMG/M metagenome (GOLD analysis project Ga0209874, IMG submission 187216) | Riverbed sediment microbial communities from areas with no vegetation in Columbia River, Washington, USA - GW-RW N1_20_30 (SPAdes)... | ecosystem: Environmental > Aquatic > Freshwater > River... | reverse complement strand
GCAGCGCCCGCGACGCGGCCGCGGGTGCCGCGGTGGTGATCTGCTCGCTCGCCGACGACGCCGCCGTCCAGGCCACCTACGGCGGCCAGGACGGGATCGCCGCCGGGCTGCGGCCGGGCGCGGTGGTGCTGGAGATGAGCACGATCGACCCGCGGACCGTGCAGGCCGTCCGCCCGCTGGTCGAGGAGCGGGGGGCGGCGCTGCTGGACGCGCCGGTGTCCGGCAGCGTGCCCCTGGTCGAGCGCGGCGAGCTGACGGTGATGGCGGGCGGCGACCCGCAGGCGCTGGAACGGGCGCTGCCGGTGCTGGAGGTGCTGGCGGCGCGGGTCCTGCACGTCGGCGAGCTGGGCGCCGGCGCCACCATGAAGCTGGTGGTGAACGCCGTCCTGTTCGGCCTCAACCAGGCGCTGGCGGAGGGCCTGGTGCTGGCGGAACGGGCCGGCGTGGCACGGACCGACGCCTACGAGGTGTTCGCCGCCAGCGCCTTCGCCGCCCCCTTCGTCCACTACAAGCGGGCCGCCTTCGAGCGCCCCGACGAGACCCCGGTGGCGTTCAGCCTCGACCTGGTGGCCAAGGACATCGACCTGGCCCTCGGCCTGGCCGGCCGCACCGGCGCCACCATGGAGCAGACCGTCACCAACCGGCGGGTGGTCCAGGCGGCGATCGCCGCCGGCCTCGGCGGCCACGACCTGAGCGCGATCGCGAGCTTCCTGCGGGCCCGCTAGGTTAGAGTTCCATCCGTGGCTGAGATCGTTGCGGAGGGAACCTTCGATCCGGCGGAGTTCGAGGACGAGCTGCTGACCGCCGCGAGCAACCTCGACGTGGGCACGCGGCTGTGGTTCGGCAACGACCGGGTCAAGGTGTGGGAGGTCAGGCTCGAGCCCGGCGAGCGGGGTGCGTTCCACGCCCACACCCGCCCCTACTTCTGGACCGTGGTGGAACCGGGGGAAGGCAGGCAGCGGTCGCCCGACGGCAGCTTCAAGGTGCGGCGCTACCAGGTCGGCGACACCCAGTACTCCGACCACTCCCCCGCCGAGCCGCTGCTGCACGACCTGGAGAACGTCGGCGACTCCACCCTGCGGTTCGTGACCGTGGAACTGCTCGACTGACAGAAAGGAACCGTCATGCCCTTCACCGTGGCGAACGTCCAGGATGTCGCGCAAGGGGTCGTGGAGAACCAGTTCATGGTCGTGGCGCGTGAGCAGAAGCAGTCGCTCAACGACCTCGACCCGTCCTACCGGCGGCTGCTGGACGAGCCGGTGACGGCCGTGATCGCGGTGATGGGCCCGGACGGGCGTCCGTGGCTGACGCCCGTCTGGTTCAACCACGACGGCGAGAAGGTGCTGCTCAACCTCGCCGAGCACCGCAAGAAGACCCCGGCGATCCGCAGCAACCCGGAGGTCACCATCATGCTGATGAACCCGCAGAACGCCTATCACTGGCTGACCATCAAGGCCACCGTGGAGCGGGAGATCCACGAGGACGACCCCGACGAGGGGCACCGCGCGACCGAGACGATCGACCAGGCGTGGACCAAGTACACCGGCGCCGAGCCACCCTACGGCCTGCGGGATCCCACCTTGAACGAGCGGCGGGTGCTGTTCGAGTGCCGCGTCGACCGTGTCGCCACCTTCGGTTCGCCCTAGACGCCCGAGCGATCCGGATCGCTGGCCGCGGGTCGCGGTGGTCGGCGGGTCGCTCGGCGGCCTGACCACTGCCTTGCTGCTCCGCGACCTCGGCTGCGCGGTCGACGTGTTCGAGCGTTCGACCGCGGAGCTGGAGAGCCGTGGCGCGGGGATCGTCGTGCTCGACCAGACCATCCGCTGGTTCCGCGAGCGCACCGACGTCGACGTCGACCGGATCACCACCGCCACCGGCTTCCTCCGCTACCTCGGTCCGGACGGGTCGGTCGTCTACCAGGAGCCGCGGCGCTACCGCTACTCGGCCTGGCACACGATCTACCGCGCGCTGCTCGGCTGCCTCGGAGGGGACCGCTACCACCTGGGCGCGGAGCTGCGCGGCTTCCGGCAGCAGGGCGACCACGTCGTGCTGCGCTTCGCCGACGGCGCCTCGGCAGCCTACGACCTGCTGGTCTGCGCCGACGGCCTCGCCTCCGCCTGCCGCGCCCGGCTGCAGCCGCAGGCGCGGCCGGCATACGCCGGCTACGTCGCCTGGCGGGGCACGGTGGCGGAGCGCGAGCTGGGCCGCGACGTCAGGGACCTGCTGGCCGACTCGATCGTCTACCAGGTCATCCCGAGCAGTCACATGCTGCTCTATCCGATCCCGGCGCTGGACGGCTCGGCGGCGCCGGGGCGCCGGCTCGCCAACTTCGTCTGGTACCGCAACTACGCCGCCGGTCGGGAGCTCGACGACCTGATGACCGACCGGGGCGGGGCCCGTCGCGACGTCACCCTGCCGCCGGGTGCGGCCAGGGAGGCGCACCTGCGCGAGCTGCGCTCCTTCGCCGCCGCGCACCTGGCTCCCCAGTTCGCCGAGGTCGTGCAAAGAACCGGCGACCCGTTCGTCCAGGTGATCTTCGACATCGAGGTCGACCGGATGGCCTTCGGCCGCGTCTGCCTGCTCGGCGACGCCGCGTTCGCGCTGCGGCCGCACGCCGCCGCCGGGACCGCCAAGGCGGCCGCCGACGCCTGGGCGCTGGCGGAGGCCCTTGCCGCGGCAGGAGGCGACGTCGAGGCGGCGCTGCCGGCATGGGAGCGGCGGCAGCTTGCCGTCGGACGGGCGGTGCTCGAGCGGACCAGGCGGAACGGGAACAAGTCGCAGTTCGAGGGGACCTGGCGTCCCGGCGACCCGGAGCTGGTCTTCGGCCTGCTCGGACCCGGCCGCTGAGCCGCTACTTGGGCTCGGCGGCCCGCGCCGGCTCCGGCGCCTTGTCGGCGGCGGCACCGGCCGCGGCGGGAGCGGCGTGCTTGCCGTCGCCGACGGCGGGGACCGCCTGCGACGTCTGCTCCGTCTGCTCCCGGTGCCTGCGGGTCCGCTCCAGCAGCGCGCCGATGTCCAGGTGCACGCGACCGAGATCGTCCAGCAGCCCGTCGCGGAACTCGCGCACCTGCTGGGTCTCGCTGTCCAGGGTGGCCCGCTCCTGCTGCACCTGCTCCCGGATGCGCTCGGCCGCGTCGCTCGCCGCCGCCAGCGCCGTCTTCGCCTCGTTGGTGACGTCGGCGCGGACCTGCTCGGCCTGCTGCTTGGCCTCCTCGACGATCGTCTCCGCACGCCGCCTGGCCTTCTCGACCAGCAGCTCGGCCGAGCGGCCGGCCTCCTCCAGCACGGTGCCCGCTTCCGCGCCGAGCTGCTCGAAGGTGGGCGGCGCCTGCCCCCGCAGGGTGGCGACCTCGCGCTGCAGCTCGCCACGCCCCCGTTCGGCCTTGGCGAGCCGGTCGACGGCCTCCTCGAGGCGCGCGATCAGCTGCGGGACGTAGGCGTCGACCTGCTCACGGTCGTAGCCCCGCCGCACCACCCGGAAGCCCGGTGGCTCGCCCGCGCCGCGCTGCCCGTTCTCCACCTCCGGCTCGAAACCGCCCATGACACCCTCCCTGACGACGCGCGCGGGCCTGCCGCTGCGATGCAGGAAGATCGCATCTCCGGCACGGAAGCGCAAACCATGGTTACGGGGAGGAAACCGGCTCGGTTCAGGAGCGTCAGGAGATGGTCACACCCTGCACCACCACCGGCTGGTGCAGCGTGTAGTCCAGCTCGTCGGCCTGGAAGACTCCTTCCGGGGTGATCACGTCCATCGCCTTCGGCACCGTGCCCGGGTCGACGATGCAGTGCGGGTCGCCCGAGGCGGTGGCGCACACGCCGAACTGGAACTCCTGCGGCGTGGCCGCGAAGCCGCGGGCCTGGTCGGGGCTGAAGCCGTCCTGGCCGGTGAGCACCACGGTGAAGCGCCAGCCCGGCCCTGGCTGGCCGAGGCTGGACTTGGGCACGCTGAAGGTGATGAAGCGGGAGATCTCGTTGGCCCTGATGGTGACGGTGCCGAGGGTGGCGCCGCCGGCGTCGACGTAGCGCTGCCCGAAGCCCTGCACCTCGATCAGGCGGCTCCAGGCCGAGTCCGGCGCGATCTGGTAGTTCCGCTGCGTGAACGACGCCGCGGTTGAGGTGCTCGCCCCGGCGGGGTCGCGGACGTAGACGTCGACCAGCTGCGCCCCCAGCCCGCTGCCGAAGGTGGGGCTCAGGTTGCGGGTCTGCAGCCGGAAGATCACCTCGGTGCCGGCGTCGAAGACCTGGAACCGCTGGATGTCGTAGGCGCCCGGCTGGAAGTTGCCGGAGGTCGGGTAGGCGTAGTTGCCCGGGCCGTTGTCGTCGCCGTCCGGGTCGGCGACGTCCAGCAGCAGCTCGCCGGGGGCGACGTCGAACACCACCGTGCGCTGCGCGTGGGCGGTGGCGCCCTGCGGGCTGGTGGCGACCACGTCCAGCACGATCGTCCCGCCCTGGATCGGCACCTCGACGCTCCAGCCGCCGTCGGCGGCGGCGGTGGTGGTCACGATCGTGTTGGCGGAATTGGCGTCGGTGTTGGTGGCCGACACGTCGACGGTGTTGCCGGGCGCCGAGGTGCCGCGCACGGTGACCGGCGAGCCTGAGACCGGCGTCCGGTCGGGCGGCTCGGTGACCGTCAGGGTGGTGGCCTGCTGCTGGTTGGTGACGTAGCGGCGCACGGTGCTGGCGGGCTGCTCCAGCAGGCGGCCGGCGGCGATGTCGCGCACCAGGCGCACGTACTGGGCGGCCGACCAGGTCAGCGGCGAGGCGGAGCCGACCGGCCCGCCGTTGAGGAAGCCGATCGAGGCCAGGTCCGGCGCGGTGCCGAACGGCGACGCCGCCAGGTCGGGGTTCTCCCAGCCCTGCTCGGGGATCAGGCCGAACCCGGAGGCGAAGCGCCGCATCGAGTCCGCCAGCCGCGCGGCGGTGGTGCGGTCCCCGAGCGCGATGTGGTGCTCGGCCCGCTCGCCGGCCAGCGCCGGCCACAGGTGGCCGCTGCCCACGCCGGTCGGCGCCCACGGGCGGCCGTCGCTGTCGCGGTCGCCGTAGCCGTCGCCGTTGTAGCGGTGCCAGCCGGGGCCGCTGGCGGTGTCGCTCTTGATGGCGGCGTCGACCACCAGAAGGGAGCGGAGCACGTCGGGGTCGTCGGCGGGGAGCATGCCGAGGCGGGGCAGCTCCAGGAAGCCGGCGTCGATCACCTCGCGCTGGTCGAGCGTCGGCCCGCCGTTGCCGACGTTGTAGGAGATCGCCGCGTTGGGGTCGCCGGTCTTGGACAGCCGGATGAAGTACGGGTCGGGGCTGTTCGGTCCGTTGCTGGTCACCGTCCAGCGCTTGACCGAGCGCTGGAAGTCGTCGGCCACCCCGCGGTAGACGCGCGCGGCGGCGCGGTCGCCGTTGCGCTCGGCGATGTCGGCGGCGGCGATCAGGCCGGCGATCTCGGCGGCGATGGTGGACGGCGAGAAGCCGCCCTGCTCCTCCCAGCGCTCGTTGCCGAAGCTGGGCCCGTGGCTGATGGCGAAGTTGGCCGCCGGTTTGATGTGCTCACGGTAGAAGTCCCCGTCGGTGATGCCGGCCTGCCACGCCATCAGGATCGGGTAGGTGACCTCGTCGAGCTGGGTGCCGAAGCTGTCGGGCGCGACCTTGCCGTTGACCAGGCTGTTGCGCGGCATGGAGCCGTCGGGGAGCTGCTGGCGCTCGAACAGGAACCGCACGGTGTCGCGCGCGGTCGCGCGGTCGCCGGCCAGCAGCAGCCCGGTGAAGGTCTCGTACAGGTCGCGGGCGAACACCTCGCGGTAGGAGCCGAAGTAGGTGTTGTTCGGGTCGCCGGCCGAGACCGCCTGGCCCCACGGAGAGGCGAGGCTGGCGACGATCGCCCCGGGGAAGGTCTTGTCCTCCGACGCCTTGAGCACGTTGGCGCTGAGGTAGTAGACGCGGCGCAGCTCGCGGGCGGCCTCGGCGCCGAGGCCGGGGAAGCCGCCAGGCGGCGGGACCAGCCCGAGGTCGTAGGCGGCCCAGCCGAGGCCGTGGTGCAGCAGCGCGCGGCCGAAGCCGGTCCGCAGCGCCCCGCCGGCGGTGCCCACCGCCTGGGCCTGGGTGGCGCCGAACCCCAGGGCGAGGGTGAGCTGGTGGCCGGCTGACAGGTCGGCCCGCGCGGTCTGCACCAGGTTGCCCCGTTGCGCTTCGGCGTAGGTGGCGGTGAGGGCGTGGTCGTTGTCCAGCTGGGTCAGTCCGTCGCTGGCCTGGCCGGCGAAGCCGTTGCTGACCTCGGTGAAGGGCCTGGAGGCGTCCAGCGCGGCGTAGACCGGCTGGGCGTAGTCGCGGTTGGCGGCGTTGGTGGCGGTGACGGTGTCGATCGCGACCGGCACGGGGTGGCCGGTGGAGCTGTCGACGATGCCGCTGTCGGCGCCGCCGTTGCCGGGCCCGCCGCCGCCGTTGCCGTTGACGGTGGGGTCGAAGCGCAGGTAGAGCCGCAGGTCGCCCGGGACCAGCGGCTCGAACCGGAGCCGCAGCAGCAGGGCGTTGCGGCCAGGGTCGGCGAGGTAGTCGGTGACGATCCGGTAGCGGCCGCTGTTGGCGGTGGTGGTGACCCGGCAGCTCATGCCGCTTGGGTCCAGCGGCCGGACCGTGTAGGTGGTGTCGCGGGTCTGCAGATCCGTGAAGGTGGCGCCGTCGGTCACCACGTACTGGAGGGTCTCGACGTTGGTGTTGTCGATGGTGGGGAAGTAGACGTCGCTGAGGACGCCGTTGGCCACCGTGAACCACACCTTGGAGGTGCGGTTGCGGGCGGTGCCGAGGCAGTCCTTGCGGGCGCGGTCGAAGTGCGACAGGGCGCCGGGCCCGTCGGGCGCCGCCCCGCTCTGGGCGGCGGCCTGGCCGGGCCGGAGGCCGGCCACCAGCCCGAGCACCAGGATCGCCGTGACCAGACCGCCACCGATGCGCCGCCGCCGTCCCCGCATGCGCTCCACCTCGCCTCATCGCGCGCCGGGCGGGCAACCACGACGTTCCCCGCATCCCTGCAGATACGGGGCGAATCCTAACGGCTGGGCGCGGTCGCGGGAAGGTCCCGAGCGACGCCACAGATAAACGAACGATCGTGCTAGTATCGCCGGCATGGGGAAGGGTGACGAGACCCGCCAGGCGATCCTCGACGAGGCCACCAGGGTCGCCAGCCGGGTGGGGCTGCAGGGCCTGACGATCGGCGCGCTGGCGGCGCAGACGCGGCTGTCCAAGAGCGGCCTGTTCGCGCACTTCCACTCCAAGGAGTCGCTCCAGGTGCAGGTGCTCGAGCACGCCGCGGCGATGTTCGTCGACGGGGTGCTGCGTCCGGCGCTGGCGGCGCCCCGCGGCGAGCCGCGCGTGCGCGAGCTGTTCGAGCGCTGGCTCGCCTGGTGCGGCGCCACCTGGCCCGGCGGTGACCTGTTCGTGGCCGCAGCGGCGGAGCTCGACGACGAGCCCGGTCCGGTGCGCGAACGGCTGGTCCGCGCCCAGCGCGACTGGCTGGAGACGATCGCCAACGTCTTCCGGACCGGCATCACCGAGGGCCAGTTCCGCGCCGACGCCGACCCTGAGCAGTTCGCCCACGACCTGTACGGGGTGGTGCTGGCCTACCACCACGCGCGCCGGCTGCTGCGCGACCCGGCCGCCGAGCGCCGGGCCCGCCTGGCGCTCGACCGGCTGCTCGACGACGCCCGCCCACCACGCCACTGACCCGACCCACCGGGGAGTCCGCATGGCAACCGCACACAGGAAAAGCACGATCGTTCGTATCAGACTTGCGCTGACTGCGCGCTCGGTGCGGGCGGCGTTCCGGGTGCTGGAGCGTTGCGCGCCGGCGCTGGGTGCCCGCTGGGCGGAGCGGCTGTGGTTCACCATCCCCCGCGCCCACCCCGCGCGGAGGGGTTCGGGGAACCCCAGGGGGGTGCCCCGATCGATCAGGCCCGGCGCGACCGGGCGGGACGGCGGCGCGCGCTTCGAGCTGGCGGTGGACGGGCGGCCGGTCCTCGGCCGGGTCTGGGGTCAGGGGGAGCCGGTCTACCTGCTGCACGGGTGGGGCGGGTCCGGCGGGCAGCTCGGGGCGTTGGTGGCGCCGCTGCTGGCGGCCGGCTACCGGGTGGTGACCTTCGACGCGCCCAACCACGGCGAGTCGGGGCCCGGCCCCCTTGGGCCGCGTGGCAGCACGCTGCTGGAGTTCGCCGAGGCGCTGCGGGTGGTGGTGGACAGGTACGGGCCGGCGCGTGCGGTGGTGGCCCACTCGCTGGGCTGCTCGGCGACCGCCGCCGCCCTGCGGGACGGCCTGGCAGCCGACCGGGTGGTGTTCCTGGCGCCGATGGCCGACCCCAGGCCCTACACCCACCAGTTCGCCCGCAGGCTCGGCTTCGGCGAACGCGTCCGGGTGCGCATGGTCGAGCGGATCGAGCGCCGCGTCGGCGTGCCGATGTCGCACTTCGACCTGCCGGCGATGGCGCGGCAGATGACGCCGCCGCCGCTGCTGGTGGTCCACGACCGCCACGACCGTGAGATCGGCTGGTCCGGCGGCAGGGACGTCAGCCGCGCCTGGCCGGCCGCGCGGCTGCTGCTCACCAGCGGCCTCGGCCACCGCCGGATCCTGCGCGACCCCGACGTGGTCGCCCAAGTGGTGGAGTTCGTGCGCTCGGGCCAGCAGGCCGCCGGCCGCCGGGCCGCCGCGAGCGGCGGGTAGCCGTACCGACCACGGGGTGGTCGAACAGGGGACCTCCGGGCGAGGTTAGGGCTGTCTGATGGCTCAGCGGGGACCGGGGGGGCGGACCAGCGGCAGCAGCGGCCCGGCGCTGCGGTGCACCAGGCAGCCCCACCAGACGCCGGCGCCGTAGGCGAGGTCGTCGGCGACGCTGGCGGCGGTCCAGCGCACCGGGTCCAGGGCGGGACGGCGGCGCCACCATTCGGCCAGCGGCGGCCCGGCGAGCAGCGCGACCGCCGGCCAGCGCGCGCCCCCCCGGCTGGCGGCGGCCAGCAGCAACGCCGGACCTGCCAGGGTCGTCCCGGCCCTGCCGAGCCCCAGCAGCGTCTGCGTGGCGGCCTGGGCGGCGCCCGTGGGGCCGAGCCACGCCGGCGCCCCGGCGCGGCGCAGCCGCCGGGCCAGCAGCGCCCCGGCCACCCCGACCGCCGCGAGCCCTGACGCCGGCCGTCCCGCCAGCAGCAGCGCCGCCGCCACCGACGGCCACGGGCGCAGCACCACCGGCGCCAGCCGGCCGGGGTGGCGCCGCGCCAGCGGCGCCGCCGAGGTGCCGTAGCGGAACCGGCGCGCCAGCAGCCGCCCCCACGAGCTCGGCTCCAGGTGGCGGACGACCACCGCCGGCTGGTAGCGGATGCGCCAGCCGGCGTCCGCCATGCGCCAGACCAGGTCGACGTCCTCGCCGTAGCGGAGCCGCCGGTCGAAGCCGGCGCCGAGCGCTGCCCGCCGCACCAGCAGGGCCGCGGTCGGCACGTACGGCACCGCCCGCATGGGACCGACGGCGGCCTCCCGCCGGTCCATGTCGAGCGGCGAGCGGGCGGCGAGGAACCGCGCCAGCGCCGCGCCCTCCACCACCGCCGGGTGGACCCGTGGCGCCACGGCGCCGACCAGCGGGTCGCCGAAGTGCCCGGCGAGCGCGGCGATCCAGCCGGGCGGCGGCACGCAGTCGCTGTCGAGGAACGCGACCAGCTCGGTGGCCAGCTCCGGGAGGGCGCTGCCGCGGGCGGCGGCGGGGCCGCCGCCGACCGGGCGGACCAGCAGCCGGGCGCCGTGCCGTGCGGCCACCGCGGCGACGGCCGGTGGGTCGGTCGAGCCGTCGTCGACCACCACCACCGGCACCTCGCCGCCGACGGCCTGCAGGCAGCGGTCGAGGCTGGCGGCGCGGTCGCGGACGGGCACCACCACGGTGACGTCGGGTTGGCCCTGAGGTCCGGGGGGCCGTGGGTGGGCGAGGCCGGCGTCGACCAGGCGGCGTCCCAGCCGGCGCGCGGCGGGCGAGCCGCGGCCGCGGGCGCCAAGGGCGGCGACCGCGTCCACGCCCGCCCTGGTGAGCCGCAGGACGCGGACCGGGTCGCCGCCGACCAGCACGGTCCCGCCCGCGTAGACGCGCACCGAGGGATCGAGCGCGACGCCGAAGCCCTCGGGCAGCTCGGTCACTGCGGATCTGCCCGCACCGGGGCACCCCCATGCGGTTCCCCGGACCCATCCGGCGGGCCGGCCCAGGCGGCGACGGCGGCGGCGAGCTCCTCCACCGCGCCGCGGAGCAGCCGCTCCCCCTCCTCGGCCGAGGCCCCCGCCGGGTCGCCGAGGACCCCGCTGGGGCTGGCCGCGCGGACGCCTTCGCGCCGCAGCCGGGGCAGCAGCTCGCCGAGCGGCAGCACGCTGCCTGCCTGCGCCAGCTCCAGGCGGACCCGCCGCGGCGCCAGGCACAGCATCAGGGAGGTCTCGGTCCGCCCGGCGTGGGCGTCCCCGTCCCAGCGGGGCGACCATGCCAGGACGTCGCGGCCCTCCAGGCGCAGGCGGGCGACCGCGCGGGCGACCGGCTCGGCGTTGCCGCCGTGCGCGGAGACCAGCAGCAGCCGGGGGAAGCTGCCGGACGCCGATCGTCCCAGCTCCACCAGCAGCAGCTCGACGGCCTCCTGGCCGATCGACAGGGTGCCGGCGAAGTCCTGGTGCTCGCCGCTGGAGCCGTAGGCCACCGGCGGTGCCACCAGCAGGTCGTCGCGGCGCTCGGCCAGCGCCTCGGCGATGGCGACCGCGACGTCGGTGTCGGTGGACAGCGGCAGGTGCGGCCCGTGCTGCTCGGTGGCGCCGACGGGGACGGCGAGCAGCCGGCCCGCCCCGGCGCGGGTCGCCGCCTGCGGCCAGGTCAGGTGGGCGAGCCCGGTCACGGCCCGGCCGCCTCTGGCTGGTCGAGGTAGCCGTTGCGCCGCAGGAAGACCAGCAGGACATCGGCCGCCTCCCGCGCCCCGACCGGTCCCACGATGGTGGGCGGCTCGCGCGCGACCAGGGCGCCGGTCAGCGCCAGCAGCCGCTCCCGCGGCGGGCCGGCCGGCGCGGGAACCACCCGCGCACGCGGCCGGTAGGGGCGGGCGGCCCCGACCCTGAGCTGGGCAGGTCGACCGGCCGCCGGTGCCGGCGGCGGATCCGCCACCGGCACCGCGGCACGGCCGGCCGCGAGGGTGGCCGGCAGGGACGCCCGGCGCAGCCGGACGCCGGCGCCCTCGACCGAGCAGACCGCCGGTCGTGGCACCCGCAGCCGCTCCCGGCGGCCGCCGTCCAGCCGCCGCTCGGCCACCAGGTGGTCGTGCTCGACGCCAAGGCCGACCAGGCCGATGGCCTGGGCGGCGCCCAGCTCGTGGGCCAGCAGCGCGGGCAGGGCGCCGGTGCCGCGGTCGGCGGAGCGGTCCCCGCACAGCACCACCGCCGGCTCGCCGGCGGCGCGGACGGCGGCGGCGATGGCGCGCGCGAGGGCCCGCTCGTCACCGGCGAGGTCGTCGAGGTACTCCTGGACGGTGCCGAGCGGCTCGGTCCCGGTGGCGTGCGCGGCCGACGCCGGCCATGGCACCCGGAGGACGTCCGCGCCGAGGGCGAGCACCTCCCGCAGCGTCTGCTCGGCGGCCGGCGGCCCGGCGGCGACCGCCAGCACCCGACCCGACCACGCCTCGGCGATGCGCAGGGCGCGCTCCAGCGCGGCCGCCTCGGCGGCCGACATGCCGGCGCTGCGGGGGTCGCGGGTCACCGCCCCGGTGAGCGGGTCGACCTCGGGGCGGAGGTCCGTGTGGCGCAGGCAGGCGACGATCAGGGGGCCGGTCACGGCGCTCACCCGTGCCGGAAGACGACGCCGTAGCCGCCGTCCGGGTAGGTCCAGCTGATCGCCCCCTCGCGGTTGCAGACCATGTAGCAGGTGCCGCACTCGAAGCACTGCTCGTAGTTGAACAGGATGCCGCCGTCGGCGGTCGGCGAGAACAGGTCCGCCGGGCAGGCGGTGACGCACGCCCTGGTGGTGCAGGAGCGGCAGACCTCGGCGTCGACCACGATGTGCGGGCGCTCCCCGACCCGGAAGTCGACCGTCGCCATCCGCTCCTCGAAGGAGAGGTCGTCCCAGCGGTCCACCGTCGGGGAGCTCATCCGTAGACCCTCGCGAAGCGGACCGCGTCGGCGGCGAGGTGGCGCAGCCTGACCCCGTGGCGGGCGGCGGCGCGCCGCAGCAGCCGCCAGATGCCGGGCTTGGGGGTCGGGTTGTCCACGGTGAACACCCCCTCGGCGAGGTCGCAGGCCAGCGCCGGGTAGTGCCGCTGCAGCCGCTCCGACAGCAGCAGGCGCGGCGCCCCGCGCAGCCGCTTGTGGTCGGCCAGGACGAAGCTGCGCTCCACCTCGCGGCGGTAGGCGGCAAGGCTGCGGCGGGAGACGTCGCCGTCGGCGACGGCGACGGCGGCCGCCCGGCCGGCGGCCAGCCCTGACCCGATGGCGAAGTTGACGCCTTCCACCCAGATCCCGGCGGCCAGGGTCATGCCGGCGGCGTCGCCGGCGATCAGCAGCCCGTCGTGGTGGAGCCGTGGCATCGCGTCGTAGCCGCCTTCGGGGATCAGGTGGGCCGAGTACTCCTTGACGGTTGCGCCGCGCAGGTACGGCGCCACCGCCGGGTGGGCCTTGAGGTCGGCGAGCAGCTCCTCCGGGCGGACGGCGGCGGCGGCCAGCCCGGTCAGGTCGAGGATCACGCCGACGCTGACGGTGTCGGCGTTGGTGTACAGGAAGCCGCCGCCGGGGATGCCGCGGGTGCAGCCGAGCATCTCGATGTCGAGCCCCTGGCCGGCGCGCAGGCCGAAGCGTTCCTCGATGACCTCCCGCGGCAGGGCGAGGACCTCCTTGACGCCGAGCGTGTGATGGGCCGCGTCGGCGCGTGGCAGCAGCCCGGCCTCCTTGGCCAGGAAGGAGTTGACCCCGTCGCAGGCGATCACCACCTGGGCGTGCAGGTCGCCGTCCGGCCGGTCGGTGCGGACCCCGACGACCCGGCCGGCGCGGTCGCGCAGCAGCCCGGTGGCGACCGTGGCGGTGACCAGGCGCGCGCCGGCGTCGACCGCCTTGCCGGCCAGCCAGGCGTCGAAGTCCGCGCGGTAGACCGTCATGCCGTTGTACGGCGGCGCGGCCCAGGCCTCGGTGTGGAAGTCGACCGAGAGCGCCTGGGTGCCGGTCAGCAGCATGGTGGAGCGGCGCACCACCCAGCGCTGCACCGGTACCTCCTCCCACCAGCGGGGGGCGATCTCGTCCAGGACGCGGCCGTAGACGACCCCGCCGTAGACGTTCTTGGAGCCGGGGAACGGCCCGCGCTCCAGCAGCACCACCGAGCGGCCGGCGCGGGCCAGCGCCAGCGCCGCCGCCGAGCCGGCCGGGCCGGCGCCGACCACCACCGCGTCGAACCGCCCTGGCGTCTCAGCCATCCAGCACCTCCTCGGGGATCTTGACCTCCAGCCGGCGGGCGAGCTCCAGCAGCAGCGCTCTGGCGTCGGTGACCAGGCCGAGGTCGGCCATCGCGGTCATCGGGCAGGCGGGGTCGGTGTTGACGCTGACCACGTGCCGCGGCGCCCCCAGCCCGCCGACGTGCTGGGTGGCGCCAGAGACGCCGAAGGCGACGTACAGGTCGGGGCGGATGGTGACGCCGGTGGTGCCGATCTGCCGCTCGTGGCCGGTCCAGCCGGCGTCGGTGGCCACGCGGGTCGCGCCGGCCGAGGCGCCGAGCGCGGCCGCCACCCCGGCCAGCAGCTCGAACAGCCCGCGGGCGGCCGCGTCGCCCGCCTCGCGTGGCACCAGCCCTGCCCCCCCGCCGAGGACCCTGGCGGCCTCGCCGAGGTCCATGGTGGCCGGGTCGGGCTCCAGGACCTCGATCACCTCGGGGTCCGGCACGTCCCGCGGCAGCTCGAGCGCGCCGAGGCTCACGGGAGCCTCCCGCCGGCGCGGCTCGGCGACGCCGCGGACCCCTGGCAGCAGCGTCGCGACCGCCGGGCCGTCGCTGGTCACCGGGACCAGCAGCCGGCCGTCGAGGCGCGACAGCTCCGCGTCGACCCGTGGCCCGGCGGCGCACCGCACCCGCACGGCGCCCGCCAGCAGGGGGCGGTCGAGGACCGCGGCCAGGCGTGGCGCGAGGTCGCGGCCGTCCGGCGAGGCGGGCAGCAGCAGCAGCGGAACGCCGGCGAGCCGGCCGGCGAGCGCCGCGGCCAGTGCGCCCGCCCGCAGGCCCTGGCCGGTCTCGCTCCACCAGCTCCGCTCGGCCGCGGTCAGGGCGGCGGCCGCCGCCTCCGCGCCGGAGCCGAGCACCAGCGCGCGGCCGCCGGCCTCGGCGACGGCCTCGTCGGCGCCGACGGGCAGCGCGCCGCCCCTGGCCACCACCACGGCGAGGGGCCGGTCGGCCGGGATCACAGGGACACCGCCACCCGGTGCCCCTCCACCACGGCCGCGTGGGCCCGCCGCGGGGTGAGGCAGTCCCCCACCCGGTGGACGGGGAAGGGCGCGCCGCGCAGCGCCTGCCAGAGCTGGTCCTCTGGCTGCTGGTGGGTGGCGCACACCACCCAGTCGCAGCGGCGCTGCTGCTGCTGCCCGGTGGGATGGTGCAGCAGCTGCAGCACGATCCCGCCGTCGTCGCGCCCCTCCGCCCCCATGGGGACCAGGTCGGTGCGCTGCCGGATGGCCTTGGCGTGCGCCTTCACGTTCCAGGTCTCCATGTCGAGGGTGATACCGAGGTCCTGGCCCACCACCATGCCGTTGGTCGCGATCTCCACCTCGCAGCCGCGGTCGGCGAGCAGCTCGGCGGTGGAGGTCGCCTCGTGGAAGCCGAGCTCGTCGACCACCACCACCGACCCCGCCGGGGCGGCCCGACCCTCCAGGACGTCGCGGACGTGGACGACCCGCCGGCTGCCGCCGGCCCACCAGGCGGCGGCCGGGCGGGCGCCGGTCGCCAGCACGACGACGTCGGGGCGTTCGGCCAGCAGCAGGTCGGCGTCGGCCTCGGTGGCGGTCTTGACGTCGACCCCGACCCGCTGGGCGTCGGCGATCAGGTTGCGGGTGATGTCGAGGAACTCCGCGCGGCTCGGCACGCTGGCGGCGACGGGCACCTGGCCGCCGAGCCGCTGGTGGCGTTCGAACAGGGTCACGTGGTGGCCGCGCCTGGCGGCGGTGACGGCCGCCTGCAGCCCGCCAGGGCCGCCGCCGACCACGTGGACGCGCAGTCCCCGCCGCGACGGCGGGGGCAGCGGGACGGCCTCGCGTCCGGTGCGTGGGTTCTCGATGCAGCCGAGCCAGCGGTTGAGGCCCATCCGGCCGACGCATTCCTGGTTGCAGGACAGGCAGGTGCGGATCTCGGTGGCGTGCCCGGCTCGTGCCTTGGCGGCGAAGTCGGCGTCGGCGATCTGGCCGCGGACCACGCCGACCAGGTCGCACTGGCCGGCCTGCAGCGCGCGGTCGGCCTGCAGCGGGTCCTTGAAGCGGCCGACCCCGACCACCGGGAGGCCGACCGCCGCGCGGATCGCGCTGGGGATGAACATGGCGTAGCCGGGCGGGACCTGCATGCTGGCCTCGATCATGTAGAGGTTGGCGGTGGCGACGCCGATCGAGGTGTTGATGTAGTCGACCTTGCCGCCGGCCTCGAGCATGCGCGCCAGCTCGACCGCGTCGTCGAGGGTGGTGCCGCCCTCCAGCAGCTCGTCGCCGCAGAGGCGCACCCCGAGCGCGCGCCGGGGGCCGATCGCCTCGCGGACCACCTCGACGAGCTCCAGCAGCAGCCGGGCGCGGTTGGCCAGCGACCCGCCATAGGCGTCGCCGCGACGGTTGGTCGCCGGCGACAGGAAGCCGCGGACGATCGAGGAGTGCGAGCACTGCAGCTCCACCCCGTCGAAGCCGCCCCGCATGCAGTGCTCGGCGACCAGCCCGTAGCCGGCGACGATCTCCCGGATCTCGTGCGCCTCGACGGCCTTTGGGACCTCCCGGAACAGCGGGTCTGGCACCGGGCTCGGCGCCCAGACGGGCAGCCGCGAGTACATCCCGGACGCCTGGCCGCCGTTGTGGTTGAGCTGCGCCAGGATGGGGGTGCCGTGGGCGTGGACGGCGTCGGTGATCCGCCGGTAGCCGGGCACCACCGCCGGGTTGAACCCGTGGATGAGCTTCTCGTAGGGCCAGTCGGTCGGGTGGGTGGAGTGCTCCTCGGTGACGATCAGGCCGGCGCCGCCGGCGGCCCTGGCGGCGTAGTAGGCGGCGTGCTGCTCGCTGGGGAGTCCGTCGCCGGCGTAGTTGGTCAGGTGCGCGGAGAAGACGATGCGGTTGCGGACGGTCAGCGGGCCGATCCGCAGCGGGGTGAACAGGTGCCGGTAGCGACCGGAGGTCATCGCGCGAACGCCTTGCCGAGGGCGGGCGCCACGTCACGGTGGTGGCGGATCCGGGCCAGCCTACCGCGTCCCCGTCTGGCCAGGTCGCGGGCCAGCTCGAGGTCGTGCTCGCCGCCGACGTCCAGCAGCACGTCCAGCCGCGGCAGCCGGGCGGCGAGCGGACGCGGGTCCGCTCCGGCGTTGTGGACGCAGTCGGAGAGCAGCACCACGCGGGCGTCGCGGACCGGCTGCCGCGCCAGCTCGCGCAGGCCGACCTGCAACGCGAAGCCGACGTTGGTCAGGCCCTTGGCGGGGATCGCCAGCAGCTCGTCGAGCAGCCGCAGCGGCTCGATCCGCTGGCCGAGGCGCAGCAGGATGGCCGCGTCGGACCAGAAGGCCACCACGGCCAGGTCGTCTCGGGCCAGCTCGGCGGCCAGCGCGCCGACCGTGGCGGCGGCGGTGCGCACCCGCTCCCCCCGCATCGAACCGGAGAGGTCGACGGCCAGCACCACCGCCCTGCGGGTCCGCACCCGCTCCCTGACGATGATGTCGTGGTCGTCTGGCAGGGGCCGTTCCGCCAGCACCTCGAGGGTGCGGTCCAGGTCGATGTCGTCGGAGCCTTCGCGGTACGGCACGCTCGCCAGCTCGCCGGCACCCCGCCTGGCGGTCGGGTCGCGGCGCGGGCGCGGCACGGCCAGCCGGGCGGCGATCTGCCTGGCCCGGCCGCGGACCAGCGGGTCCCCGCCGTCCCGTTCGGCCGGGGGGACGACCACCGCGCCCTGCTCCCCGGTGGTCGCCGGCGCCGTGTCCGGGGGCGGGCCGCCGGCGCGGGTCCGGCCCCTCGGGCCGCCGACCAGCACCAGGCCACCCTGCCCGCCTGGCGCCGGCTCGAACAGGGCCGGCGCCCGCTCCAGCTGCTTGGGGCGCCGCCGCAGCGGGCTGGCGGCGGTGCTGCGCCGCGCGCCCGGCCGCCTGACGGGGGAATCGGCCGCCACCGCTCTTCATCCCGGTTCGGCGACCGCCGGGCGCAGCAGGAACAGGTCCTCCCACAGCTCCCGCAGGACCCGCTCCGGCGTCGTCTCGGCCGCCTCGTCGAGGTGGATGCGCCCGGAGAGGGCGACCGTCATGGCGTCCAGCACCAGCTCCGGGTAGCGCTGGTCGTCCGCGCCGGTCACGCCCCGCAGGCCCGCCAGCTCGCGGGCGACCAGCACGCAGTCGATCGCCCCGCGGACGCTGGAGCCCTGGCGGACGTCGGGGTGCTCCCTGGTCGCCCTGGTGACCGCGACCGCGTCGGCGACCAGCCGGTCGTCCAGCGAGCCGGCCGCGGCTGCGGTGGCGCCGGTCCGCAGCGCCACGATCCCGCGCTCGTCCCGCTCGTCCTGGTAGCCGACGGCGAGCCGGCACAACCGGTCGTGCACGCTGGTCGACAGCCTGGTGGTGCCGACGTTGTCGTAGGGGTTCATCGAGGCGATCACCCGGAAGCTGGCGGCTGCGCCGACGGTGCCGACGCGGGGCACGGTGACCTGCCGTTCCGCCATCGCGGTCAGCAGCGCGTTCAGGGTGTCCTCCGGCGCCCGGTTGAACTCCTCGATGTAGAGGAAGCCGCCTTGCCGCATGGCCGCCACCAGCGGCCCGTCCACGAAGTTCTCGGCGCTGTAGTCCTCGCGCAGCACCCGCGCGGGGTTGTGGTGGCCGATCAGCTTGGCGGGGGTCAGGTCGGCGTTGCCCTCGACGAACAGCAGCGGGATGCCCCATTCGGCGGTGATCGCCCGCAGCAGCGTGGTCTTGCTGGTGCCCGGCGGCCCCTCCAGCAGGACGTCGCGGCCGGCGGCGACGGCGGACAGCAGCAGATCCAGCTCGCGGCCGCGACCGACGAGGTGGGACGCGACCCGGTCGCGGACCGACGCGGCCGGCACGTCGCCTACTTCACCAGGAAGCCCGCGTCCACCGGGAGCGTCACCCCGGTGACGTAGCGGGCCTCGTCGGAGACCAGCCAGAGGATCGCGTTGCTGATCTCGACCGGCTCCAGCATCTCGACCGGCAGCGCGTTGGTCATCGCGCCGGCGATGGTCGGGTCCTCGGCCAGCCACTGCTGCATGAAGTCGTTGACCACCATCGGGGTGTTGACCCCGGTCGGGTGCACGGTGTTGACCCGGATGCGGTGGCGGGCGAGGTTGTTGGCGTAGCTGCGCATCAGCCCGACGACGCCGTGCTTGCTGGCGGTGTAGCCGAGGCCGCCGGCGTTCTCGCCGCCGATCCCCTTCAGGCCGGCGGTGGAGCTGGTGAGCACGATCGCTCCGCCCCGGCCCTGCTCGACCAGCGTCGGCACCGTCACCTCGACGGTGTTCCAGACGCCGACCAGGTTGACGTCGATCACGTCGCGGAACGCCTGGACGGGGTCGGCGGCCGCGCTCATCGGCGCGATGCCGGCGTTGCCGAGCACGATGTCGACGCCGCCGAGCGCGGCCACGCCCTGGTCGAACGCCGCCTGCAGCGCCGCCCGGTCGCGCACGTCGGCCTGCGCGGCGACGATCCGGCGGTCCAGCTCCTCGACCTGCTTGGTGGTCTCCGCCAGGTCGTCCTGGGTCGCCATCGGGTAGGGGACGGTGGCGATCTGCCCGCAGAGGTCGACCGCGATGATGTCGGCGCCCTCCTCCGCCAGCCGCAGCGCGTGGCTGCGGCCCTGCCCGCGTGCCGCCCCGGTGACGAACGCGACCTTGCCCTCGACCCGACCTGCCATGGTTGGCTCCTTTCAGAACTGGGTGTTGCCGGCGTCGACGGTGAAGGTCAGCGCGGTGACGTAGCGCGACTCGTCGGAGGCCAGGAACAGCACCGCGTTGCTGATGTCGATCGGCTGGGTCACCTCGACGGGCAGGCTGTTGGTGAGCATGGCCGCGAGCTTCGGGTGCGACTCGAACAGCTGCACCAGGTGGTCCATGCCCTGGCCCATGGGCGTGTCGACGCCGGTCGGGTGGATGGTGTTGA
>Ga0209874_1000125_pt1 | contig 19351 bp, 15 predicted proteins | sample GWRWN1_20_30_FD_187216 | JGI IMG/M metagenome (GOLD analysis project Ga0209874, IMG submission 187216) | Riverbed sediment microbial communities from areas with no vegetation in Columbia River, Washington, USA - GW-RW N1_20_30 (SPAdes)... | ecosystem: Environmental > Aquatic > Freshwater > River... | reverse complement strand
TCGACCTGAGCTAAACGCTCGAGATCCAACCACACACCATCTGAAGGCGAGACAGCTTCAGAACCTGAGTTGATCGTCTTTTTGCGCATCAGATCCCTTCCTGCGTATAGCAATTGGCAAGTAATGTGCCAGTACGGAAGAAGATACGAATTTAGTTTGTCCTGCGTGTCCGAAAAACTCTTTTGTGCACTACAGCAATTTATGTATTCCGTTGTGAACTATTTCCTCGCCTTTCTCTGCTCGTAAACTATCGAAAGTCGCACCCTAGTTCGACAGCATCTAAATGCAACGAACGACGGCCGTATGTACTTGGCTTACAGTTCAAGCCTGTGTCTGTTCGTAAAGTAGAACAACTACGGCTAACTGGCCGGATAATTCAATCTAGCTCCGCTGGTATATGCTTTGCAAGACGCTAAATACGCGTCGGGTGCATCGATGAGGAACCAACGGAAAACAATTTTAGAAGCCAACTATAGACGCTTGGAAAGTCTAAACAACTCGACCCCGCTACCTCATATCGACTCGGATTGGTGTTGGTGTGATCCGACCGTTGAATTCAATGGAGATGGAGATCAGCTTGTGCTTCATAAGGAAGTCACGTGGCACTGAACTGATTTAGAGAGAAACGGTATGGGTTTCCAAAATAAAATTCCTTATGTGGAAGGAGTCCTGGTCGTGGTTCTAGACGGAGACTTCATATGACTCCTCGAGGCAACGGGGCACAGCTCCCTACAAAAGCAGTCGGCGGTGCGAGCCAAGAATGGGAAGTCTGTCCCGAGCGAAAACAGGATTTAGAATCAAGAATCAGTGTGAATACTGGCGAAAAATTAAAGCTCAAGAAAGTCGTTCGTTCGCAGAAGACGGGTATGTTACTGCCGAAAGAAGGGACGCTTGTTTACATAACGGAAAATCTTGGCAGAAGACTTCTGCTCGTCGCGTTCGACGATGGAAACTGTGAATATCTTTTTGATGACGAAGTCGAGTGCGCCTCGTTTGACCCTTGGGTCGGGGTATAATCTTACCACGTTCCTGCCTCTTTGCTTCCTTTGACGTTTCCTTGAGTAAGGCCGGTTCCTCAACGCCGGTGCTAGATCATCATTTTTGGGCCGCCTATCGTAAGTAATGTCAAGAAGGTTTTTAACGGATCCCAGATTTCCTTCTGGCCGTCCTTGTTTTCATATCCCTGACAATTCGATTTGCGCGCGCCGGAGCTATCGGGACTACCACAAGAGCGGGGCGACTCAGGATTATTTGTAAGGAATCTGACGAATCATTGTAAGCGGATCTCCGAAAGAGGAGCATGATTTGGCTTTCAAACCAACTGAAATTTTTTCGTTACCCTTCGACATTCTTTATTGATATAGATTAAATTAGAGGTGAATAAGCGAGGGCAATGCAGACCCCTAGGTATTCGGTTAAATCGACCAAGTGTCGAGTGTAAGACGGCGAGGAGCTAACGAAAAAGGAGGAGGCTATGCAGCTCACACCCAAAACCGAAACGCTGCGGGTTAAAGTATTGATTGAGATTTCTACAGAACATCATCATTCATTGCTCAAACGGGCCAGTGAAGTTTCTCCAGTCTACTTCAGACTACAAAATGCCGTAAAGACCGAATCCAACACTATACTCATTCCGTGCGATGCCGGTGAGGCGGAAATGCTTCTCCAGGTCGCCAAACATTTTTGCCCTGACGCCGTCCCCGCGATCGAGGCAGCAATCAAGGAATCCAAGCCCGCCTAGCAAACAGCGCATCGCCTTACCACTGGATCGCAGTCCTGGAATTGCTCCGGCCCACGTCGAATCTAATGACTCTGCTGCTATTTACTTCACTTCAGCGGCTTCAAGTCATAGCCCCCTGTCAGAAATAAGATCACATTCGTCTGCTAGTGAAGTCCAAAAAGCGCGAAGAAGCGTTGGGCATAGGCTTTGCGTTGTTGATCTCATATAAGATTTCCGGTTGCGCAATACCATGGTACGACCTCCTTACGATGCGCCGGCCTCGGATATAATTGGTTACAGGCAAAGCCAGGACTCTGATACGTGGCATGTTTGCTGTAACTGTGCTAACTGGCCGAGGTTTAGTTACGTTGAACAGTGGGCATTACCCAAGAACGGTAAGATGTGTAGCGAGTGTGCGGAGCGGACTCGTCAAGGCCGGTGCCGCACGAATATTCTTCACCCTCAACACCAAACGAATCATCGTTGCCCCTGATGGATGGCTGCTTCAGCGGCCAGCCATCAGGCGGTGTTGAGGACTCCGCCTAATTGCCTAATTCTTTTTTTGAGTGCAGCTCTTCAGGGTGATTTTGAAGTTGGTCTTGCGAATCAAACTTCGCCCCGTCGACGCAAAGGCCGTGCTTTCCGTTCGAGATACTTCGGGCGGATTCGAAGTATCGAATTTCAGACTAGTCTGTCGTGTATTCCGTACATAAATCAACGCGTGCGCATCCGGCTTAAGCTTTTTTATTGTTAGGGAACATTGGCACACTTTCTGCGCCGTTCATTCATGTGGAGGCTTTGAATTAGCGTGCGGTTTCCGAGGACGGAACATGTCAAGAAAACCGGTCTATGAAGCATTTTCGTTAATGAGTAATGAAATCCATGCAATCGACCCTTCCGATGGTGAAACGATTGACAGGTTGTTTAAGAGGGAGCTTCGAGAAGGAGAAGAGGCGCTCATGCTCGCGATACTAGAAGACGCGATTGAGGGTTTTCATAAGTACCTCGCCGCGCGAAATGAAAAGGAAAGGAGACAATACCAAGAGGCAGAACAATGGATTATGGGAAAAGATAACGATTGGCTTTTTTCTTTTGAGAATATCTGTGAAACTTTGGGATTAGATCCCGGCTACCTACGCCGGACCATATTGTCATGGGCGAAGCGCAAAGGCCAGTATGTACAGGCCCCGCGAAGTTAGCAAAATTCAGGGTGGCGTACATTGCGCGGTACCTCGTGCCTTTCACTTTGAGTAGTGTCCTAGAAAAAAGAAAACGGGGGATAATCGGTTGTCCGACCATCCCCCTCGCCAAAGCTAGAAGATTTACTTTGGTTTCTTCTCCGTCATCTCGCCTTTTTTCTCTGTGGCTTTGTCGGGCTTCGCAGCCTTGACCGAGCTCACGATCATCTTTCCATCCTTCTCAGTGTAGGAAAGTCTAACCATATCACCTACCTTGAGCTTTTCCAGCGCAGCTTTAGTGCTCTTGGAATCGGCGGCAAGATTGATCTCTTTGTCCTTTCCCTTAACCGTAAGGGTGCCCGCCTTTGCATCCACTGAAGTAACCTCACCCGTTAGACCCTCGGTCTTGGCCTTCTCGGATCTCTTCTCCATTGCTGGAGCACTGGGAGTGGCTGGCGTAGCTGGCGTGGCCGGTTTAGCTTGCGCAAAGCTCACACCGCTGAAAGCTAAGCTAGTCAAAGCGACAATTAAAACCTTGATCATGTTTTTCACGGTATCACCTCCTTTCTTTCTATTAGACGTAATATTTCGAAAGGGCTTCAATCTTTCTTTCCGATGCAGAAAAAACTCATCCTGGAACACTAGATACTGCCTACCGATTTCCCGGTCCTTCTCAAAATGTTTGAGCGGGGCCGAGTCACCCGAAAGTTAGGATACAAAGTAAGCGATTCGTCGACTGGTAAGTGCGAGAAAACAGACACCGTAAAATCATTCTGGCGCTTTTACAATGTCGGGTTTTGGAAGCCAAGCGGAAAACGCCTGAGCTGGTACGTTGCTCGGGGACGCGCTTCCATTGGAAATTAGGAGCGACCGAAGCCGGAACAACTCTTGCAACACATATTAAGTAAGGAATTCACGTTCGCTTGTGCAAGTAGAGAGGAGTTTTTCTTATGGCTAAATATGGCAGAAAGGCAGCGCAGAAAGTTAAGAGAGCGATGCACGAACGCAAAAGAGGAACTTTACAAAGCGGTCGTTCAGGTAAAAAAGTCACGAGCCGAAAACAAGCCATTGCAATTGGACTATCGGAGGCTCGCCGCGCTGGCGGAAAGGTCCCGCGGAAGAAGGCCAAGAAGAAATAGGAAGAAATAGATAGGTATCTTGGGCTGATCAGATTCAATCACTGCGGGTTTGATTCCCCGGCAGCTTGCTGCGTAAAGAGCTAATCCGACCTCTTAAAGTCCGTTATTCCCGAATGCTTCTATCGGGAATCCAGGCGAGATCGGAACTGGACCCCCGATTAAAACATTCGGGGGTGACGCCTTTGCGATAGATTCTCCTCGCTATGTTCTGATACCCCGTCAGCTTGCTGCGGGGTTGTTCATCTCAGATTCTTCACTGGATGTACCTGCCACTAAGCGGTTGACCTTACCGAGTGGGAATTAGAGCGGACAGTCGAACTAACAAACTAGATACACTGAACGGCTTGAGGATAAAATCGTTGCAGCCTATCTCTAAGCAATTTTTTTTATCCATGGGACTAGCGCTCATGGCCAGAATAGGAATACAGTTTGTCTTTTCGTTTTGACGTACAAGCCTTGCTACCTCTAAACCGTTCATGTCTGGAAGGCTAAGATCCAAGAGAATTACGTCGGGCGCTTTCTTTTTGATTTGCTGCAATGCATCGCTACCCGAAGCCGCGTGAGACGGGTGACCGTAACGCCTCAGTAAGTCAATTAGAATTTCGCTGACCGACGAGTGGTCCTCCACCACAAGTATCCGCTTGCTGTGAAACTTTTTGGTATTGCGGTTTCTTTTAACACGGGCCATGAATAGTAACACGCAAGGCCTATGCCGATTCTCGAAAATGATTTATGAATAATAAGTTAGGTCTTCAGCAGAAGACGACCGACAGAAGAGTTTCTAAATAGCATGTTCGTTGTAGGTAGGAAGAAACTATTAGCCCGCGGTATCTTAGCCAACAACATCGCTTTCAAATCAGGCCTTTATCTCTACCCACAGCGTATGTCGATCTCGCCAATGTCCCGGATCGTCGCACCGCAATTCTGAGCAGATGGTGGGAACCCGGCGTTCTCTTTGCCCTATGAGAACGCCGGATCAGGGCAGTAGTGAGAGGTAGGCAATTCAGCATGCCACTGAATTGATCAGGAGGCGCTGGACAGTTGACCGGAGAACACCGAGCTCAAAAGGCTTCGGAAGAATCTCTGCTATGTCATCCAACATCGTCTTGCCTGAAATAACAGAGAGATAACCTGTTATAAAAAGTATGGGGAGTCGTGGATGGAGGGAGTGAAGCTCCTCGACGAACTTAAGCCCGTTCAGCTTTGGCATCACAAAATCGGTAATTACAAGATCGAAGCTTAGCGCCTGAAGTATTTCCAGTGCCAGGGCTCCATCACAGGCCTCGACGACTCGGTGACCGTCTTTGCGCAGCACCTTAGAAATCAATTCCCTGTTCAAGAGATCGTCATCGACAACTAGTATATTTGCTTCCATCCTACGGCCCCTCAAAACGAGTTAAATTCTTTGATTCCCTTTAGAGAGCCAGTTTCGCCGACCTTCGCCAATCCTCCTCTTGAGTCGAAACTTCCTCACCTGGTTTGGCAAGGCCGCAGAGCATCCAGCAAACCGTATGCCCACTGAAAGGCGTGTTATTTTTGGCCTGCTCGCAGACTGGCTGTCAAGAAAACCCTACACTGCCAAATCGGAATGTCGGGAATATGAGAACATCTATTTAACGAGGGCCCATGAACCCCTGCCTCCGTTTTAAACCCTCTTGACGACTTATACATAAGAGTCATTATTTTCTTAGGGGTCAGGGGTATACAGTCAAATGCAAAAGCTATCTCAGTCGTTGAAGCGGGCGCGGGATGAGAGGCGGAAACCTCAAAGCAAGAAGGGAGGACTGTCATGTTCATAGAAAATTATAGGCTAGACACGATGATTGGCGGCCAAGCGCAGACCGCGATTCCTTACCCGAAGATTTCCGACGAGGACTGGCAGAAGTGGAAAGCCTTTCTTCCAGTGAAGTCAGTACCCTTTTGTAAGAAAGTACTACTTCACAAAAGCCAGATCTTTCTCCAAGCCGCTTATGGTATTCCGTTTGATGTCCGCCATGAGATGGTCCGGGGTGCCGGTTATTTCGAGGAGATCGAGATTTGGGGCAAGCGCGAGATCCGGAAAGATCCCATTGCAGTTGGAATTACCGAAAACGGCGAGCGTCATCTTATCTGCCGTTGGGGAATGGATAAGCTGATTCCCTTCGAGAGGATCAAGGGCCGCTCCTGGCTTTACCACATCCAGAATTTCAGCGTGGTCCTGCTTACTTCAGAAAATTTCTGGTTCGGTACTGCGGTGGCTACGCTTTTCGGCATCGGTTACATCGCACTGTGGTTAAACGCATGACCGAACTGGTTCCCGGCGGCACATAGCGGCTCGGGTGGCTGATTTTCGACACGGCGACTTCGATCGTGACAAGTGAGCCCATCACGCCTTGAGATCGGCCGGCGCGTCTGCGGTGCACATTAAACAGGGCTCTAAAGTGACGTAGAGAGTGAGCGAACGCCGGGCCCGTTCGTCCATTTCTTGAAGCTCTCGCCCCATTCCATGCAGTAACACCATTTCGGCATGGTTGGTGAGATCGCCGGTTTCTTGAATGGTGTTGTGAGCAACCGCGATGATTTGATCCGGCGATGCCAGCAATGCTGCACCCCGGCTCCGCCATGAGCAAGATCGGTGCGCGCCTCCCGCAAAACCTCATCCATCAAACATAAGGTCGCGTTCTGACGCTTGTTCTTCCAGCATGATTCTTACCTCTCAGATTATTGTTTGCGCTTATCCCTATCTTTGATGAAAAAGCCGCACATCAACACAAAGCAAATTTTGCGCCCTCCCCAGATTACGCCTATAACAGCGATCATTAAGGACTCCGTTAACAGATAATGTTTCTGTTTAGGTCGGTATAGGTTTTTTCTTACTGTTTGCAGCAGAAATTACTATTTGGACTTGAATGTCAGATTTGTGACAACAATTATGAGAGCGTTATGTTAGGCACCTAGCCTAAGGTGTAACAAATTGTGGCGGGAGTTTTTGTGGACTTACGAAAACATCCTCGAATGACATGGCGAGGTCTTCCCAACTGGCCACCAAATTGGAATGGACCGCATGGGCCCGATAACCCTTTGCCTCAAGGCGAAGTGGGGATTCTGACGGGAGTGGAAACTGCCACGCCGAGCGCTTTAGATCCACATTGTATTCTCATCATGCGTTGGAACGATCAGGAATATTTAGGAAGTTTATTTTTTGATGATTTGAGTTTTCTTAACCAAATCGTTGCGATTCTTCGCCAACATATCGGTTCGCCAATTTGTGAAATTGGCAGTCTCGATACTCCCTGACACTCTCTTGGTGCGATTGTAAGAATCAGTGGCTCTCGTCCTGGTGTCTATTTGGGCCTAAATCTGGTGGAAAAATATCTCATGCAGCCTTGGGTCCAGGAACCATCGACCAACTGGTAAGACTTTTTCTCATTAAAAATGAGGCATTAAGGGGGTTTTCGCTCTTTTGCCCAATGTCGGCTATCTGACAGACGGGTCAGTAGTTCTGTTATATATCCCTGTGACCTAGTTTAAGTGCATCCCGCGGGATCGGCTTTTGGCGCCGCGTATCGGTTGCTAGGTGGGCGGCGTATTTGAAAGAATCCCTGCTAGTGTATTTCGTGGGATTGGTCGGCGGATTTTTGATAATGATGAGGAGGGAAGGTTATATGCTCACTCAAGAGTCTATCTAGACATTGCCAAGGACAACTTGAGCAGGGTATCTGACCTGAGACACCGATGAATCAAGTGACCGTAAAAGACTTGCAAAAGTTGAAAAACCTCGTCTCTTTTTCTGCTACCCAGTTGGAAAAATTGGCGTCCAACTTGTTCATAAAAACTTTCGAAAAAAATGAAATCATTTTTGACCAGGACGAGGAGGCAAGATTCATTTACCTCTTGTTGTCGGGAGTGGTCAGAGTTTCCTATATTAACAGTCACGAACGGCAAACCATTGTCAGTCTACTGCCGGCCGGAGAGCTTTTTGGGATTGACTCGCTCAATCCTCAACGCCATCACACCTTCCGATGCGAAGCGTTTGATGAGTGCACGATCGGTTCCATTAAACCGCAGACTTTCGTTGAAATATTTTTGGGCACTCCCTACGATAATTTTCTCCGCTGGTACACCGCGACCATTCATCCGGGACGGAGTGCTTACGTTCACTGCATTAAAGGCATCGGGCTGGATCTGCGCCGGCGCCTCGCGCTCGAGCTGCTTAATTTGGCGGATCGCTTCGGTACAACCGACCCCCGTGGAATCTCTATCGCGCTAAATATCAGTCACGAAGTTCTTGCCGGCATTGTAGGGGCCTCGCGCCAGCAAGTGACGGAATACCTCAATAATTTTGACCGCGAGAAAATTATCTTCCGTGACGGGCGGCGTATCATCGTAAACATTGAACGACTCGGAAAAATCTTGGAAGGCTCGGCATAGTAATTGATCATCGGAAACTACTATGCTCATATGCGATAACAACATCGGTGGTTAAGGCTGCGAGGGTCAGTGTGCGATCTTAGTCGTCCCATCTATTTTGCTCCCAAAACGACCTGGCCCCTATACTATCTATATTGACAACATCCAAATAAATGACAGCATAAGAGTAGTCCGCACATGCCGGGATCTGAGCTAATAAAAGAGATCCTAAAGCTGGGGCCGGACCCCATTTATTTATGTCTGTTTTATGAAAACGACCCGTCGGGCCCTCGTTCCATTTATCCGGGATTCGCTTCCGCGAGATGAGCAGTTTATCTAAATCGCCGACGATCAGACGGGTCGAGGAGCGGGCACCTAGAACGAAGTCGCATCAACGTTGGTAAAGAATGCGACCGCGGAGCCTTAAAGCTTGGACTCGCCGGAATGGCGTTAGCCGGGTGAATTATCTTCGGAGAGGAAAACTCGTCAGATTCTGGACTTTATCAACGAAGCTTCCCAGTCGGGTCAAGGGCAGCCGCTTCGCCGTCGAGATGACCCGTGCGCTCGGACCAGAAATCAGTGCAGACCACTTGAACATTGAGAAGCGATGTTGACGCGCTTTCCCCCGACGAAAGCGGCGAGGGACCGGCGACGCAAAACAACCTTAGTCGGAGCGATGCCAATGAAACATGAGAGCAGCTTGGGACAAACAAAAGATGAGCGCGTTATCGGTTGTGCACACGACCTAACACGTGAAGCGGACGGCGCCGGGGGCCAGCCCCAGCCTTGGCACCTGCTTCTGAACGACGCGGCACCGCGCGATCACATCGTACAACTTTACCAGGATCAAGACTTTCTCAATCGCGCTGTCTGTCGGTTCGCGGCTGCCGCGCTCGCGAACGGCGAGGGTTTGATCCTGGTGCCGACGGGCGCCCACTGGAATGCCTTCCGCCCTCGTCTGGAGGCCGGAGGCGTGGATGTGGGGGCTGTGCAGGCCCGTGGACAGCTTACCGTCGTTGACGCCGATGAACTTCTGCCGCGCTTCATGCGTGAAGCGATGCCGGACGCGCCGGTGTTCCTCGGCCTAGCCGCGGACGTCATTGCACGGGCCCGCGGAGCCGGCCGCTACCCGAAGGTGCGCTGGTGGGGCGAGATGGTCAACGTCCTTTGGGAGCGAGGGGACGTAGCCGCCAGCATGAACCTCGAGGATCTGTTCGACCAGCTCGCCCACGGGCATGACATCGCAATCTTCTGCTCGTTTTTGATGGATAACTTCAAGGGCGACGTGCACACTCGCATGCTGCCGAGGCTCGGGGAGAACCACTCTCACCTGATCCCCGTGGAAGATTATGCTCGCCTCGAGCGTGCTGTGGCCGGCGCGCTCCGCGAGACAGTCGGCCCGGACGAGGCCCCTGTCCTTGAAGGGCAGCTCCTCTCGCGCTATCCGGCGCCGTTTCACATGCCGCGACCTCAGGCGCTGCTCTTGGCATTGCGTCAGGTTCTCCCGCTTGTAGCTGACGCCGTGCTGCAACGGAGTCGTACTCTGTACGCTGCTTCAGAGGAGCCAAGCCGATGACGACACGATTGCGCGCAGGGGATAACGGGTCTAGCGATGTCCGCGGGGCGCATGGCGATGCCGGGAGTGCGGATTCGGTCAGCGCCGACCTCGTCGGCATCCTTGACACTGTCGATCTTCCCATAGTCGCGGTTGGCCGTGACTTCACTGTGGCGCGCTTCAACCGGGGGGCGGCAGCGGTGCTCGGCCTCACGCCATCGGACATCGGCCGGTCCCCCCGCGATATCCAAGTGCTCACAAACGTGATCGATCTCGAGGAGCTGTGCGCGCAGGTGATTGCCGACGGGGCACCGTTCCGGCGCGAAGTCCGGGACGGGGACAGGTGGTTTCTTCTTCGGATAGCCCCGTACACAAGAAGCGATCGCCAGATCGGCGGCACCGTGCTCACGTTCGCGAACGTGACCGCTTTCCGTGCCAGTATGGAGCAGGCAATTTACGAACGCGAGTACACAAAGGCGATCCTCAACACGGTGATCGGACCCTTGGTGGTCCTCGACGCCGACCTGCGCGTCCAGACAGCCAATCGGGCCTTCTACGCGATGTTCCAGGTCGCGCGTGAGGAAACGCAAGGTGTTCCGCTCTACGATCTGCGGAACCACGATTGGGATACTCCCCGGTTGTGGACGGCGCTGAAAGACACCATCTCCGACAATAGTGAGTTTCAGACCCTCGAGGTCGAGCACGACTTCCCGGCGATCGGACGTCGGACGGTCCTGCTCGATGCACGCCGGTTATCTCGAAAAGGTAATCCCGGGCACATGATTCTCCTGGCTTTCCAGGATATCACCGAGCGAAAAGAGGCAGAAGCAGCCAAGCTCAGACTGGCCGCCATCGTCGAGTCTTCGGATGATGCTATTATCAGTAAAGATCTGAACGGTGTTATTACCAGCTGGAATCGTGGTGCGGAGCAACTTTTTGGCTACCGAGACACAGAGATCATCGGCAAGCCGGTTACTCTTCTCATTCCAACTGATCGCCATAGCGAGGAGCCGGCGATTCTTGCTCGCATCCGTCGTGGCGAGCGTATCGAGCATTTTGAGACAGTTCGTCAATGCAAGGACGGAAGGTTGGTCGATATTTCGGTGACCATATCCCCGATCAAAGATGCGGAAGGGAAAATAATCGGCGCATCGAAGATTGCGCGGGATATAACACGCCGCAAACAGATGGAGGCGGCATTGGAGCAAGCTAAAGACGCTTTTGCCAAAGAACTTCAAAAGCGAGTCGAGGAGCGAACGGTCGAGTTGCAGCTTGCCAATACTACGCTTCGCAAAGAGATGGAGGAACAGAAAAAGCTGCAAAAGCAGCTTTGGCAAGCTCAGAAGATGGAAAGCGTGGGCACTCTGGCCGGCGGCATCGCCCATGATTTCAACAATATTTTGAATATCATCAAAGGATACGCGGGCCTCATCCGGCAGAATCCGTCAGTTGATGAGAAAGTCGCCGATAGCTTGAATGTCATCGAGGAGACTGTCGAACGCGGAGCTTACGGCGTACGGCAACTGCTGACTCTCGCGCGCAAAACAGAAGCTCGCGTGGCGCTTAGTAATCCCAATGACCTTCTGTCGGAGCTGAGCAAATTGCTCGAGCAAACGCTTCCGAAAACCATCGACATCGCTTTGGAACTCGAGGCCAAATTGCCGTCCATATCGGTGGATCCAAATCAAATCAATCAAGCGCTGCTCAACCTATGCGTCAACGCTCGTGATGCCATGTCCGGCCGCGGCAGGCTGACCCTCAAGACCCTGTTGGTCGAAAGGGGTAAAGTACAAGATCTCGCGGGGACGGCCGAGCGCTATGTGTGTATAGAGGTAAAAGACACCGGCGCAGGAATGGATGCGGCCGTCCGGAACCGAATCTTCGAGCCTTTCTTCACTACCAAAAAGGTTGGCGAGGGTACCGGGTTGGGGCTCGCCATGGTTTACGGGATCGTAAAAAACCACAACGCTTTTATCGATGTGGAAAGCGAACTGGGACGCGGAACGACTTTTCGATTATATTTTCCCATAGCCCCCTTTCAAGATCGGCCGGCGGTTGATGAGATGTCAAGAGAAACATTAGCGGCTCCAAAAAGCGCAAGCGGCGGCGGGACTGTTCTCGTCGTCGAAGACGAAGAAAAAATGGTTTACCTGTTGAGAAAAGCCTTGTTGCGAAACGAATACGATGTCTTGGTAGCTCCAGACGGTGAACAGGCAATGGATCTCTACCATCGTCATAAACAGAAAATTCGTGTCGTGTTGCTGGATATGGGCCTTCCTAAAATTGCGGGTTGGGAAGTGATTCTACGGATGAAAAAAGAGAACCCGAACGTCAAAGTCATCGTCACCAGCGGATATATAGAGCCGGATCTCAAATCCAAAATGCAGCATGCCGGCGTGCAGGGCTTCATAGAGAAGCCTTATAATCCCGCCGACGTGGTTCAGATGGTGTGCGCTTCGCTTGACAGTCCGCCGCGGCAATTAAATGCTTTTACATCTGATGAAACCCCGGGGTTGGAGTAGACCAGAACTGCGTTGTGCCTAAAGATATTGCCGCCCTTCAAGGGGATCGGGAACTTTCAGGCCGATTTTTTCAATCAAGGGATTTACTTCTTGAATGAATTCCTCTCTCGCCTGCGCATTGGTCCTGCGTTTTAAGCCCCAGTAAAGGTAGCGTTGGTCACGGATGGAATCGGAGCGGCCAAACATGTCGAGCGCCTTGACGTACCAGAAATTCAGTGCCTTCTGGACTTTCTCTCCCGGTTCGTCGCCCTTCGCCGCCAGCTCCGTTGTCTTGCTTTGGCCGTACCCGATGTGCCCAATTTCCTCTTTCATAATCTCCGGCAAGATGCGCTCCAACGGCTTGTAAGTACAGCCGATGAATTCTTCCAATTGGTAGCGGCCCACGCGGTCGATCAGAAATCCAAAAACTGCAAAATCCTCCCACGTCGTGATGATGCCTCGAAAAGCGTCGAGGTAGCGCTTTTGATTGGGCGAGGTGAGCACGAAGGATACATCAACCCCCATATCTCCACCCACACGAGCGATCTTGCGGAAATGATCCATCTCTTCGGCGGCGGTGCGCGCCACCATTAATTGATCCACTTTACTCGGAGCCGACGGCAAGATGTCTTTTACATAAAGGTGAGGGCCGCCGATCTCGCAATCCGCCTGTATTGTAACGACCCGCCCTAGAAGCTCCCGATACTCAGCGTCCATTTTTTCGAGATCTTTCAATTCGATGTTTTCGCGAAACATAATGACCTCCTACTTTGATTTAAGACTATAACTATTAACTTCGATCTCAAGGGAGGTGAGGTTCGAAACTCATGAAAAACCGTTTGGGTGATCAAGCCATGGCGACTTGGGTTAGAGATGCAAATCAGAGTTTCGCCCTTTGACAAAGGGGCATTAAAGGAGAATTTTTCAGAGCTCTGAAACCGCCGTGACTGCAGAAATCTCCCCTGGCCCCTCTTTTCCAAAGAGGGGATCAGGGAGAGTGTTGGGTTTTTAGATGTCGGAGTTCTCGCCCATACGCGACGCCAGGGCTGGCGAATTTATAGGCTTATGGAGAAGGGTCGCGATTTTTTTGCCCATCTCACTGGGGCTATACGGCTTCGTAATCACGGCGCTCGAATCTTCTGTTTCTAAATGGGCTTCTATCTCAGGTGAAATAAAACCGGTGGCAAAGATTGCCTTTACGTTTGAGTCGGCCCCTTTCATCATTTTATAAGCTTCCCAACCATTTAGCTTCGGCAGGCCCAAATCCAGAACCACTAAATCAATTTCCTGTTTATGCCGGAGATATGTCTCGACAGCCTCGGCGCCGTCTTTGGCCGTCAAAACCCTATAACCTTCGGCTGCAAGATGTTTCTGCATTAGATTCAGCTGATGGGTCTCGTCTTCGACGAAAAGAATCGTTGCGCCACTCCCAGCAGTTTGTTCTGTTTTCTTTTCTTCGTCCCCCGCTGCGCTATGAATGAGCGTTGCGGCGGCATCGCTCGGCACGGGCAAATAAATATCGAAAGTCGTGCCGTGGCCCGGCTCGCTCGCCATATCGATGAACCCGTTGTGGTTGGTAACGATGCCGTAAACCACCGAGAGCCCAAGGCCGCTTCCCTGTCCTTGGGATTTGGTCGTGAAGAACGGTTCAAAAACGCGATTTTTGATCGCCTTGTCTAGACCGTGCCCGGTATCCGTCACGCTGATCCGCACGTATTGTGCCTGGCGTGCTTCTTGAAAATGCTGTCGCAAGTCGATCCCGCTGATGGTTCCTGTCTTGAGCAGCAGCTCTCCACCTTCGGGCATCGCATCGCGGGAATTCAGGCACAAATTAAGCATGGCTTGATGGATCTGATTCGGATCGGCCATCAACGCCGGCAGATTAGGCTCCAAACGTACGAAAACGTCAATCGTCTTGGGAAATGTCTCTTGAAGCAGGGCCTGCAAGCCCTGCAGCAAGCCATTGATTTCGGTCCGCTCAAACTGCGTCTCGCTTTTGCGCGCCACCGCGAGCAGTTGTCGGACCAAAGAGCTACCCCGCGTTACCGTTTCTTTGATGACATCGACACCGGCAGAGATTTGGTTAGAAGTCGCTGATTGCTCAAGCAAAGACGCGTATCCCAGAATGACGTTAAGAAGATTATTGAAGTCGTGGGCAATACCCCCGGCGAGAGTCCCGATACTTTCCATTTTTTGCGCCTGCAAAAGCTCTTCGTGCAGTCTTTCCCGCTGCGCGATCGTGCGAATCAGCTCTTCGGTTTGCTCCGCGATGTGCTTTTGCATCTCCGCGTTGAGTCTTTGCAGCTCATCCTCAGCGCGCTTACGGTCGGTTAAATCGCGAGTGACAGCGGAGAAACCGATCAGATCTCCGTTATCGTCCTGGACAGTGGTATAGACCACATTGGCCCAAAATCGTGACCCGTCCTTTCGGTGGCGCCATCCTTCCTCCTCATGGCGGCCGTGAGCTATCGTCTGCGGCAGAGTGTGATCAGGTTGGTTGGCGGCCTGATCCTCGGCTGAATAAAAGCGCGCAAAAGACTGGCCCAAGACTTCGTTCTGTTCCCATCCCCACATCTGCTCGGCTCCTCGATTCCAGAGCGTCACCCGGCCTTCCGGATTCATCATAAACACGGCATAGTCCTGCAAGCTTTCCACTATCAAGCGGAATCGTTCCTCGCTTTGCCGTACGGCTTGTTGCTTTAACCGCTCGTTCATTTGAAATAGATCGACAAAAACCGAAACTTTGGCCTGCAAAATTTGAGGCACCACCGGTTTGAAAAGATAATCCACAGCTCCGCTGGCGACGCCTCTGAATACATCCGACTCCAGGGTGTCCATTGCCGAAATAAAAATGATCGGAGTATATCGAGAGCGCTCGCGCTGGCGAATGAGAGTCGCCGTTTCGAATCCGTCCATGTCGGGGATACGTACGTCCAGTAAAATCAGCGCAAAGTCCCGGCGTAAGAGGCAACGCAGGGCGTCGGCCCCGGACGCAGCCTTTATGATCTCGCGTCCCGGACCCGCCAAAAGGGCCTCCATGGCCGTGAGTGATTTCAGATCGTCGTCGACGATGAGAATATTAGCTGTGCAGTCGTTGTTCATGACGCGCTCTGGAGCTTTTCTGTTTGCCGAAGAGCCAGATGCGTAAGAGCGCAAGCAGCTCATCCGTGTTCACGGGCTTGGCAATATAATCCGATGCGCCGGCTTCGAGGCATTTCTCGCGATCGCCTTTCATGGCTTTTGCCGTCAGGGCCAGTATCGGCATGAGTCGGTGCCGGCTGTTGCCGCGGATTTTGCGGATGGTTTCATAGCCGTCCATCTCCGGCATCATGATGTCCATGAGCACCGCATCGATATCGTCATCATGGTCGAGCAGTGAAATAGCTTCGGTTCCGGTCTCAGCGCTCACCACTTGCATGGCGTGCTGTTCGAGCAGGCTGGTCAAAGCAAAGATGTTACGCACATCATCGTCCACCACGAGCACTTTTCTGCCGCGCAACGCTTCGTCGGATTGGCGCAGGCGCTCCAACATCTCTCGTTTGTTTGGCGGGAGCTCAGAAGCCAAGAGGTGCAGGAACAAAGCCGTCTCATCCAGGAGGCGCTCGGGAGATTGTACCCCTTTGAGCACGACGCTTTCCGCCATCTGAATCAGGCGAATCTCATCCTCCTCGGTCAGGTCTTTGCCGGTAAACACCACGATGGGCAATTCGCAGAGCTCTGAATCCTGGCGGATGCGTTCCAGCAATTCGAAGCCGGAAATGTCCGGCAGGCGCAGATCGAGCACGATGCAGTCGAACCTTTGCGCGTGCAGGGCGTCCCACGCCTCGGCGCCGCTTCCTGCCGTCGCGATCTCGACGCCGGCATTGTCGAGCAGCTCGACGATGCTCTGACGCTCGATCTCGTTGTCCTCAACGACGAGCAGGCGGCGGTGGCGGGATTGAGCGTAATCCAGGACCCTATCGAAGGCCTTCTTCAATTCGTCGGTTGTGGCCGGTTTGATCAAGTAATTGAACGCGCCGTGCCCCAATCCTTGCATGCGCTCGTCTTCCACGCTGATGACCTGCACTGGAATGTGGCGGGTGGCCGGATCTTGCTTCAGATGATTCAACACGGTCCATCCGAGCATGTCCGGCAGAAAAATATCCAACATGATCGCCAGCGGATTAAATTGGCGGGTCAGCGACCGAGCGTGACTGCCGTGGGTGGTGACCACGCCTTTGAATCCTTTGTCTCGCACCATGTTCAACAGGACCCGGCCGAAATGGGGATCGTCCTCGACAATGAGAACAACCGGATCACCGGGCAACACGGATTCGCGGTCATCATCGATCGCTTCCACTTTCTGCGCCTGTTGCACGATCAACGGCGCTGGAATGACCGCCGGGCGGGCATCGGTTAATGCAGTCACCACGGTGCCCAAGTAGGTTTCCGGCAAATATAGGGTGAAGATGCTCCCTTCGTTCGGCATGCTGGAGAGACGGATTTCTCCTCCCAGAAGAGTCGCCAACTCCCGGCTGATCGCCAGGCCGAGACCGGTGCCGCCAAAGCGCCGGCTTGTACCCGCGTCGGCTTGGTGAAACGCCTCGAAGATAATTTTTTGTTTGTCCGGCGCAATGCCGATACCGGTATCGCTAACCTCAAGGGCAAGAACGCGCGACGCGCGCTTAAGCAAAGCATGATCGTAGCCCCAGCCGGTTGATGCAATGCTAATGCGGAACGTAACGCCGCCGTGTGAAGTGAACTTGAAAGCGTTAGAAAGTAAATTTTTGAGGACCTGTTGGAGCCGTTTGATATCCGTCGTCATGCTGCGGGGAAGCTCGGGGTCCATTTCAATATCGAAGGACAGATGCTTCGCTTCGGCGACGTGGCGAAAGCTTCGTTCCACGGCGTCCCTCAATCGCGCGAACGACACTTCTTCCGGCTCCACGGTGACGGTGCCGGACTCGATCTTGGATAGATCGAGAATGTCGCTGATGAGATTCAAAAGATCGGCGCCGGCGGCATGGATATTCTTCGAGAACTCAACCTGCTTGGCATTCAGATTGCCCTCAGGGTTGGCCGCCATCTGCTGCGCCAGGATCAAAATGCTGTTGAGCGGCGTGCGCAGCTCATGCGACATGTTGGCCAGGAATTCCGATTTGTATTTGGAAGCCAGCGCCAGCTCGGCGGCCTTTTCCTCGAGTGCATGGCGGGCCTGTTCGATTTCGCGATTGGTGCGCTCGACCTCGGCGTTTTGCTGGGCGAGCTGTTGGGCTTTGTTTCCCAGCTCCTCGTTGGTCTGCTGCAGCTCCTTTTGCTGCGCTTGCAGCTCGGTGGCCAGTTGCTGCGACTGTTGCAGCAAGCCTTCGGTGCGCATCGTCGCCTCGATGGTGTTGAGCACGATGCCGATACTTTCAGTTAACTGAGAGAGAAAGGTCAGATGCGTGGGGGTAAACTCCGCCAAAGAGGCCAGTTCGACCACGGCCTTGGTCTGTCCCTCAAAGAGCACCGGCAAAACGATGAGGCTTCGCGGGCGAGATTCGCCCAGACCGGAGCTGATGCGCACATAGTCGCTAGGCACCTCTTGGAGTAGGATGCGCCTTTTCTCCACCGCGCATTGGCCCACGAGCCCGAATCCCAAAGGTAGCTGGGCCTGCTGGTTGACGGTCATGGGCAGCGCGTAACCCGCCAGCATTTTGAGATGTGCATCACCGTTACTGGAGTCCATCTGGTAAATAGCGCCGTATTGGGCGCTTACCAGCGGCGCCAACTCCGAAAGCAGCATATGGCCTACGGTCATGAGATCGCGCTGCCCCTGGAGCATGCGAGTAAATTTGGCGAGGTTGGTCTTCAGCCAGTCCTGTTCGGTGTTTTGATCCGTGGTCGCGCGTAAATTTTGGATCATGGCGTTGATGTTGTCTTTGAGCTCCGCCACCTCGCCGCGCGCGTCGACTTGAATCGAACGGGTGAGGTCACCCTTGGTGACGGCCGTCGCGACATCCGCGATAGCGCGCACCTGGGTGGTTAGATTGGCGGCTAATAGATTGACGTTGTCGGTCAAATCTTTCCACGTACCGGCGACGCCCGGAACCAGGGCTTGGCCGCCGAGTTTTCCTTCGGTGCCGACTTCGCGGGCGACGGTAGTCACCTGTTCGGCGAAGATGGCCAGGGTGTCGGTCATGTTATTGATGGTTTCGGCCAAGGCTGCCACTTCGCCTTTGGCTTCAACCGTGAGCTTCTCTTTGAGACTGCCGTTGGCGACGGCGGTCACGACCTTGACGATGCCGCGCACTTGAGCCGTAAGATTGGCCGCCATGACGTTGACGTTATCCGTGAGATCCTTCCATGTTCCAGCGACTCCCGGCACCGCGGCTTGGCCGCCAAGCTTTCCTTCAGTTCCCACTTCGCGGGCGACGCGGGTGACTTCGGCGGCGAAGGCGTTTAACTGATCGACCATGGTGTTGATCGCTTCCTTCAGCTGGAGAATCTCACCCCGGACATCCACGGTGATCTTTTTGGAGAGATCGCCGTTGGCGACGGCAATGGTGACATCGGCGATGTTGCGCACTTGGGCGGTTAAATTCCCGGCCATCAAGTTGACGTTGTCGGTCAGATCTTTCCAGGTTCCGGCGACTCCCGGAACCACGGCTTGACCGCCAAGCTTTCCTTCAGTTCCCACTTCGCGTGCGACGCGGGTGACTTCGGCGGCAAAGGCGTTTAACTGATCGACCATGGTGTTGATCGCTTCCTTCAGCTGGAGAATCTCGCCCCGGACATCCACCGTGATCTTCTTGGAGAGATCGCCGTTGGCGACGGCGATGGTGACATCGGCGATGTTGCGCACCTGGCCAGTCAAATTCCCGGCCATCATGTTGACGCTTTCGGTTAGA
>Ga0209874_1000124_pt1 | contig 19420 bp, 17 predicted proteins | sample GWRWN1_20_30_FD_187216 | JGI IMG/M metagenome (GOLD analysis project Ga0209874, IMG submission 187216) | Riverbed sediment microbial communities from areas with no vegetation in Columbia River, Washington, USA - GW-RW N1_20_30 (SPAdes)... | ecosystem: Environmental > Aquatic > Freshwater > River... | reverse complement strand
CATCAGTGATGGTGGACGCTTGGCAAACCCCACCCGGAGCAAGACCAAATAGGAGGGTTGGGCGGTCCGCCCATAACCCTCGGGTAAGGTCGCTCGACCTCATGAGCAATCATGGGGCAAGATGAATGATCGCTATGGTTCCTATTAGGAACCATTACAGAATCCGGCTTACGATCCACTTTAGCCCACATCTTATCGATTCCTGGCTATCCCTCTTTCTAAATGGTCCCAGCATGCTGGAAGCTGGGTTTACAGGCGGTCCAAATCGCTATCTAGTGGCCCTCTCCATAGCACCATCCATATATTGATTGACGAGCCCCGAAAAAGCCAAAAATCCGCGAAAAAGTTGAAATTTTTATTGACAGTTTCTGTTCATAAAGTTATAAGTGGCGCCTATGTGGGATGATGTGGGATAGTTTCCCATCAAAGGACTAATTCAACGACCTATGTTTCGCGGCAGCTTTGAACATACGCTCGACGGCAAGGGACGTTTGAGCATTCCTGTCAAGTTTAGGGAAGTTCTTCTCCGCAAAAGTGACGAGCGCATCGTAATTACGAATTTCATAGTGGATGGCATGAAATGCCTCGACATTTATCCTGTCGACGAATGGTCACGGTTGGAAGAAGAGATTCGAAAAAAGCCGAAGTTCGATCGCAAAATGTTGATGTTCCAGAATTATTATCTTGGCGGCGCGTCTGAATGCATTGTCGATAAGCAAGGCCGCATCTTAATCCCGCCGTTCTTGAGGAAATACGCCGAACTAAAGCGCGATGTCGTTTTGGTCTCGGCTTTGGAAAAGTTTCGCGTCTGGGATCTCGATGCATGGAAAAAAATATTCTCGGATGCTGAAGAAAAGTTGATGCAAGACCCTGATTTCCTCGGTGACTTGGGATTGTAAGAACGTCGAAAGATGCATGTGGTTTGATGAAGGGAGAATGAGGAATGCTGCAGCGAAAACCCATCCAGGACATTTCGGTGCTCGATGTGGCTGGCGATATCGATTTTCGGGAGATGATCCGGATCAAAGACATGATCGGTGGACTGATTGAAAAAGATCGTACGAAAGTCGTCCTGAATCTTAGGGCCGTAGACCATATCAATTATTTGAGTATCGGGGTCCTCCTCGAACGGCTCAAGCTGCTTAGAAATTTGAACGGCGATCTCAAGCTGGCCGGGATGAGCCCGTTTCTGAGGGATATTTTCAAAGTCGTCGGGATGGATCGTTTCTTCGAGGAGTACACCTCGTTGGAAGATGCCATCGAGAGTTTTGACGACGACTGGGAGGGGGACGGCACCAGTCACTAAATGGCGTTTACGCATGTTTCTGTAATGGCTCGGGAGGTGATGGACTTTCTCAGGCCCGAATCGCGGAAACGATACCTGGACGGCACTTTGGGAGGAGGAGGACACACAGAGCAAATTCTGATTCACAGCGATCCCGACGGGCAAGTCCTCGGACTGGATTTGGATGACGAGGCGCTGGCGGCGGCGCGCCAACGACTGGGCGGATTTGGGGGTCGCCTCGTGGTGCGGCAGGCGAATTTCGCGGCGGCTGCGGCGATCTTGTCTGAGATCGGTTGGCAGGCGGTGGATGGCATTGTTTTGGATTTGGGTATCTCGTCGCACCAGTTGGAATCTCGAGAGCGGGGCTTCAGTTTTCGGGGTGAAGCGAAGCTCGATATGCGAATGGATCGCGGTCAAGCGCTGGATGCGTATCAGATCGTTAATGCGTTTTCGGTATCCGAACTGGAACGAATCCTGCGTAAGTATGGCGAAGAGCCGCAGGCTCGTCGTATTGCGTTAGCCATCGCATCTGAACGGAAGATGAAGACAATCAAAACGACGGAAGAGCTTGCTGAAATTGTCGCACGAGTTAAGGGCAAGGGTGGACGAGATCATCATCCGGCGACTCAAACCTTTCAAGCTTTGCGAATCGCGGTCAATCAAGAGTTAGGGAATTTAGATCGCTTTTTGGAGCACGGTTACGAACTTCTTCAGCCCAAGGGTCGGATGGTGGTTATTTCGTTTCATTCGTTAGAAGATCGACTGGTGAAAACCGCATTTCGTAAGTGGAACCGTGATTGTATCTGTGCTCCAAGGATGCCGACGTGCCAGTGCGGTTGGAGCCGAAAGGTCAAGTTGCTTACGACCAGGCCGCTTTCTCCTTCACCCGGCGAGATTGAAGCTAACCCACGCGCCCGCTCGGCCAAATTGCGCGCGGTGGAACGGATCTAGAGGGAGTTAGCCAGTGGCAACCGCGGTAAGACAGAGCGTCAAAACCTTGCGATCTCAAAAAAAGGAGCGGGTCGAGAGCACTGGTCGGCGTCAGCGCCCGCGGCACGTCATGTCGATCGCTTTTTTGGCTTTGGGTCTGGTTGGAGTTGCGTTGCTCCACGTTTGGCTGCGATTGCAGGTGGTCCATATGGGCTATGTGCTTTCGACCACAAGCAAGCTCCAAAATCAACTTGAACAAGAAAATCGAGAATTGAAAGTCGAGTTAGCCACGTTGACCTCACCGGATCGTTTGGAGGCGATGTCTCGCCGGCGCTTGGGGCTTAGGCCTCCAGAGAAGGGTCAGGTCATTGTCTTGCCATGAGACGCGCTGATCACGGAAATCGCTTGCGTCTGGGTGTCGCCAAGGTACTTTTCTTGGTTTTGTTTGTTGTGGCCGCCGGACGGGCATTTCAGCTTCAAGTTCTGCAGGGAGAAAAGCTCAAACGCCTCGGCGAAAGGCAGCACCTTAAGGAGTGGATCGTGCTTCCAAAAAGAGGTGCGGTCATGGATCGTACGGGTGAGCCGCTGGCGTTGAGTCTGGAAGCGCAGTCGGTTTATGCCCGTCCTCATCGTATTCATGATCCAGGAAGCGTCAGCCGGGCGCTCGCTAGAATGCTCAATCTCGACCTCGTCGAAGTGAAACAGAAAATTACCGCGGACAAGCCTTTCGTTTGGATTAAGCGGCAGATCAGTCCTCAAGAAGCTGAGCAGATCCAGGCCTTGAGTGCCGACGGCATCGGTATGTTTTATGAGCCGAACCGCTACTACCCACAGGGTCAGTTGGCGGGGCAAGTGATTGGATTTGTTGGTCGTGATTCAGAAGGACTGGAAGGCTTAGAATTGCATTACAACGGCTATATTCGGGGAGAAACCGGCTCATCGGTGATCGAACGTGACGCTCTGGGCCGCAGGGTTTTGGTCCAAGGCGTCGAGGGTCTGCAGATTCCACCGGGCGGTGACATTCATTTAACCTTGGATACGTCGATTCAACATCTCGCGGAGAAAGAACTGGAGGCAACGATCAGCAAGTACCGAGCTAAGGCGGGGATTGCGATCGTGGTTGAGCCGTTCACAGGGGAGGTGCTCGCTCTAGCGAACTATCCGTCGTTCAATCCGAACAATTTTTCCAAACAGTCGTCACAGCAAAAACGCAATCGCGCGGTCGCCGACAGCTTTGAGCCCGGCTCGACATTTAAAACGATCCTTGCGGCCGCGGCCTTGGAAGAAGGCGTGGTGGGCAAAGACGATCTTTTCTACTGCGAAATGGGAAAATACGCTTACGCCGGCAAGGTCGTTCATGACACACATCCGCACGGTTGGTTGCCCTTCTCCAAAATCCTTCAGGTCTCGAGCAACATTGGATTTACCAAGGTGGCAGAGAAGCTAAAGCGGGAACGCTATTTCAAGTACATTGAAAAATTCGGCTTCGGTCAGGTTAGCGGTATTGATGTGCCGGGCGAAGTCCCCGGGCTGCTGCGAAAACCAGAATCCTGGTCAGCGATCGATCTCGCGACCCACGCTTTTGGCCAGGGCATTTCGGCAACGCCGATGCAGATGGTGATGGCTTACGCAACGATCGCCAACGGTGGCTTCCTGATGCGTCCCTACTTGGTACGGCGCGTAGTGGGTCCCAAAGGCGAGGTGCTTCTCGAAAACCAGCCCCACGTAGTCCGGCGCGTGGTCTCGGAGAAGACCTCGCGATTGTTAGCGTCTATGCTGAAAGAAGTGACCAATGAAGGCGGCACCGGGATGATGGCGAAGGTGGAAGGGTTTGAGGTGGCGGGAAAGACGGGTACGGCGCAAAAGGCGGATCTCACCCACGGCGGCTATGCGGCGGCGAAACGGGTAGGGTCGTTCGTCGGATTTGTCCCTGCAGACGCCCCCAAATTGGTTGCTTTGGTCCTCGTCGATGAGCCGGAGGTCAACGTCTACGGCGGCGTTGTTGCCGCGCCGGTTTTCCGTAATATCGCGCGAGGGGCGCTCCATCACCTCGCGGTGGCTCCGCAAAAGCCGGACTTGGTTCCCGCCGCGGTTGGCCAAGCTGAACTTCCCGTCCGGCGAACGCTGAAGAAAGAAACCGCCGCCGATGGCAGCACCGCCGCTGTGCCAGACTTCGTTGGCCTCAGTCTCCGGGAGGCGGTGGAGAAGGCTCGAGCCATCGGGGTCAAGGTAAAAATGCGCGGAAACGGCTATGTGGTGAGGCAATTGCCGGCGCCCGGAGGTCGTTGGGACGAGGAAAACATTTTGCTTTTAAACCTCCAAGGTTAACGGAATGCGTCTGCGAGAGTTTTTGGCGCTACAGGAGATAGAAGAAGCCGAGGGGAATCTCGATCAAGAAGTGACCGGGCTAACCTACGACTCTCGTCAAGTGAGAGTGGGAGAGATTTTCTTTGCCATTCCTGGAGAGAAACTCGATGGCCACGAGTTCATTCCGCGAGCACTTGAGAGGGGCGCCGCCGGGGTCGTCGTGACGCATAAGGCTAGCTGGCCGCCAGGAACAACTTGGATCCGGACAAAAAATGTCCGAAGCACCATGGGATTATGGGGGGCGCATTTCTACGGACGGCCGAGCTGGCGGATGAAGCTGGTGGGTGTCACCGGAACTAATGGAAAGACCACGGTGGCCTATCTGGTCGAATCGATACTCTCGGCTGCCGGTTTGGAGCCGGGCGTGATCGGCACAATCAACTATCGTTACCGGGGACGCCAAGTTCCGTCGCATCACACGACACCGGAATCCCTCGAATTGCAGTCGCTTTTGGCGGAGATGGAAACAACCGGCGCCCAGTCAGTAGTGATGGAAGTTTCCTCCCATGCGTTGGTTCAAGAGCGGGTCCGAGGCATCGACTTTGACGTTGGTATATTCACAAATCTGTCGCGCGATCATCTTGATTACCATGCCAGCATGGACGACTATTTTTCGGCTAAGAGCAAGCTCTTTACGGATTATCTAAAAGTGAGTGTGAAGCCAAAGAAGGCTGCCGTTATCTACGCGGAAGACGCCAGAGGCAGGGAGCTTCTAGACAAACTCCGCGACTCGGGCCTGGAGACCTGGAGCTACGGCGAGGATAGCGAGTGGGACATCCATCCCGTAACGGTTCAGAGTGACGTGGCCGGGCTTAGAGGACGTTTAGAGTTCAAGGGTCGTCACCTGGATTTTTCTTCACCGCTCCTCGGCGCAGCCAATTTGCAAAACATCATGGGCGCCGCCGGAGTCGGGGGTTGTCTGGAATTGCCGGCCAACGTGATTGCTGAAGGTATTCAACAGCTGACCTCGGTGCCGGGCAGATTGGAGAAGGTCGAAAACAATCTGGGAGTCTCCGTTTTGGTGGATTATGCCCACACGCCTGACGCGCTGGAAAAAGTACTCGGCGCGGTTCGTCCGTTGACTCAACGCAAAGTCTTGACGATCTTCGGCTGCGGCGGAGACCGCGATCGCGGCAAGAGACCGTTGATGGGCGAGATCGCGGCACGGTTAAGTGATCTTTTGGTTTTAACTTCGGACAATCCTCGTACCGAAGACCCTCTCAGGATTCTGGCCGAAATCGAGGATGGAATACAGCAGACCGGTTTGAAGAGGTTTGGGGATGATAGCCCGCAAACCGAACGGGGTTACTGGGTTGAAAAAGATCGGCGCGCGGCCATCCGCATCGGGTTGCGGGCGGCTCAACGGGGCGATTTGGTTTTGATCGCGGGTAAAGGGCACGAGGACTATCAGATCATCGGAGCGAAGAGAATTCATTTCGATGATCGAGAAGTTGCGCGGGAGGAGCTGAGCCAGATTGGCAGCGCATAGCGGTTGGGAATGGGGTGGCGACGTAGAGAAATTCTGTTGGCGACCGGGGGAAGGCTCCTCTGCGGCGGAAAGAGCGATCGGTTCGGTGAAGTGGTGACAGACTCGAGCAAGGTAAAACGGGGATCGGTTTTTGTCGCGCTGAAGGGTGAGCGGTTGGACGGTCATCGATTCGTCCGCGATGCGGTGCGGCGGGGCGCGAGTTGCGTTGTGGTTCATCGCGAACTGCAGCGATCGGCATACGGCGCCGCCGCGGTGGTGAAGGTTCGCGATACGTTAAGAGCCCTCGGCGATTTGGCTCATTACCGGCGCGAGGTATACGGCCCGAAAGTGTTGGCCATCACCGGATCCAATGGCAAGACCACCACCAAAGAGATGCTAGCGGCGATTCTCAAAGAAGCTTACGTGAATCAGAAACCGCTTCGAGGAAGGCTTTTGAAAACCGAGGGTAATTTCAACAATCTTGTCGGCTTGCCCTTGACACTCCTTCGTTTGCACAAAAGAAGCAAGGTGGCAGTCGTCGAGCTTGGAACCAATCGTCCAGGGGAGATCCAACGTCTAGCCGAGATCGCCGCTCCAGATATGGGAATTATCACCGCCGTGGCTGCGGCTCATCTCGAGGGGCTGAGCAGTCTGGCGGGGATCGCCCGTGAAAAGGGGGCGCTCTTCGGTGGAATTCGGCCCGGCGGGAGGATCGCGGTTAACCTGAACGATCCATGGGTGCGCCGCCTCGGCGCAAGATTCAGAGGCAAAAAGATTACCTATGGCAGGGGTGGTCAGGTGCGTGTCGAATCGTGGCGATCCCTCGGCGCCGAAGGAACGATGCTCGATCTCCGTGCGGGCCATCGGCGATCCCCCGTCCGGCTCAATTTTCTCGGTGAACACAACGTTCTTAACGCCATGGGGGCGGCGGCAATGGCTTACGGTTTCGGCGTCAGTCTGGCGGCTATTCGCAGGGGTTTACAGAAGGCAAAACCATTCCCGATGCGCATGCAGCTCGAGAACTGGAAAAAAATAGGGATTATCAACGATGCCTATAATGCCAACCCTGCCTCTATGGAAGCGGCCGTCAAAACGCTAGCCGGGATCGAGTGCAGCGGCGAGAGGACCGCCATACTTGGCGACATGTTTGAATTGGGCAGGCAAAGCCGCCAGCAGCACCGGCAACTAGGCAAACAGGTGGCGCATGCGGGGATCGATCGTCTGTACCTATTGGGCGCCCAAGCAAAGCAAGTAAGGCAGGGCGCGCTTATGGGCGGTATGGCGGCGGAGCGAATCATCATCGGCAAAGATCATGCTGAGGTTGCAAAGCTGCTGAGAAGTCATGTGGGGAAAGGGGATTGGCTGCTTTTCAAAGGCTCACGCGGCATGAAGATGGAATCGGTCCTCGACAAATTGAAAAGCGGTAAGGCTTAGGAGAATCGACTTGTTGTATCACCTGCTCTACCAGCTCCACACGACCTATTCCGGTTTCAACGTGTTTCGCTACATCACGTTTCGCGCTGCCTTGGCGGCGCTGATGGCATTGGTAATTTCGTTTCTGCTGGGACCCTGGCTGATCCGTTCGCTGACCGCCAAGCAGATGGGGCAGCAGATCCGTGAAGACGGACCGGCGTCCCATTCGATCAAGGCCGGTACACCGACGATGGGAGGAGTTCTCATCATTCTAGCGTTGTCGTTATCGACGCTGCTACTGGCCGACATCACGAACCCTTATATATTGCTCGCGCTGTTTGCGACGGTCGGTATCGGCGCGGTGGGTCTGGTGGATGATTACTTGAAGCTCAGTCGGAAAAATAGCAAAGGGCTACCGCCGCGGGCCAAGTTGCTCGGGCAATTCGCCCTTGCCTTTCTCACTGCAGCCATCCTTTGCATGTACCTAAAGTTCAATACCGAGCTGGGCATTCCGTTTGTCAAGAACATCCGTCCGGACCTGGGGCTCTGGTATATCCCGTTCGCTATGTTGGTGATCGTCGGAGCCTCCAACGCCGTCAACCTGACCGATGGCCTGGATGGGTTAGCCATTGGGCCGGTGATGATCACTGCCGGCACTTACGCCGTCATCGCCTACGTGACGGGCCATTTGAAATTGGCCGAATATCTGCAGATTCCCTACGTCGCTGGGGTTGGCGAGCTGGCGGTCTTTTGCGCTGGGGTGGTGGCGGCGAGCTTGGGATTCCTCTGGTACAACGCCTATCCCGCGCAGATGTTTATGGGCGACGTCGGCTCTCTCTCTCTAGGAGCGGCGCTGGGGATAGTTGCAGTGATGACCAAGAACGAGATTCTCCTGATCATTGTAGGCGGCGTTTTCGTCATGGAGGCTTTGTCTGTCATCTTCCAGGTTATTTCCTACAAGCTCCGACGTAAGCGAGTTTTTTTGATGGCGCCGATCCACCATCACTATGAGCTCAAGGGTTGGCCGGAGCCGCAAATTATCGTGCGTTTTTGGATTATCTCCTTTATCTGCGCCGTCATAGGATTGAGCACCCTAAAGCTTAGATGAAACCGGCGATGAGGCATGGAGCTGAGAGACAAAAAAGTGCTGGTCGTGGGCCTGGCACGCACGGGCATTGAATGCGCGCGTTTCCTCTTGAATCAAGGGGCCAAAGTGTGGGTTAGCGATCTGCGATCGGAAACGGATCTCAATCAGGAAATCAATGCCCTCAAGGGATTGCCGATGCATTATCTTTTAGGGGGTGAAGAGCGCCGCTGGTTGGAAGCGGTGGATCTGGTGGTGCCCAGCCCGGGTGTACCGGCGGCGAATCCGTTGCTTCACGAGGCATGCAGTCGGGGCATTGAGATCCTCAGCGAAGTCGAGCTCGCCTATCGGTTTTTCCGGTTCCCGATTGTCGCCATCACGGGCACCAATGGCAAGAGTACGACGACGACTTTGCTGGGCCTTATGCTTAAAGCGAACGGCACCCAGGTTTTCATCGGCGGCAACATCGGCGCGCCGTTGATCGGATTTGTCGGCGGTGATTGGGAATGGGGGGTTGTCGAAATCAGCAGCTTCCAATTGGAGTGGATTGAAGAGTTCCGTCCGCGGGTGGCGGTGTTGCTTAATTTGAGTGAAGACCATCTCGACCGTTATCCAGACTTCGCCGCCTATTGCCGCGCCAAGGAAAGGATCTTCGAAAACCAGACGAAAAAGGATGTCGCGATTCTCAATCGCGACGATTCACTGGTATGGGGCATGCGGCAGGGAAGGCCCGCAAGAATTATCTCTTTCGGTTTCTCCGAAGTCGACGAAGGCGTTTTTGTGAAGGCGGAGGAAATTGTTTGGCGTGACGCTTCCAGCGAAGAACGATTCCCGCTGGGCCATGTGAAAATTCAAGGCGTGCACAATGTGGAGAACATGATGGCGGCCATTGCCGCGGCCAAAACCATCGGCATACCGGCGCAAATCATCCAGCAGACTTTGGAAGAATTTCCGGGCCTCGAGCATCGTCTCGAGTTCGTCAGAGAGAAGGACGGTGTGCGTTACTACAACGACTCCAAGGGGACCAATGTCGGCGCGGTTGTCAAATCGCTGGCGAGTTTTTCTGTACCGGTCATCCTTCTGGCCGGGGGGGTCGACAAAGGCGGCGACTATGGGGTGCTGCGAGACGGCGTCAGAAAGACAGTCAAGCGGCTGGTGCTTTTCGGCGCCGCCAAGGAGCTGATTGCCAAGGCGCTGGGGGCGCTGACGGAAACGGTCATCGTCGACGACATGGAAGCGGCGGTGCGCGACGCCCATCAGCATGCGCGGTCGGGCGACGTGGTCTTGCTGTCTCCGGCATGCTCAAGTTTCGACATGTTTCGCAATTATGCCGAGCGGGGAAGGGTTTTTAAAAGTTTGGTTCAGGCGCTATGAGAGACGGTTTTGCGGTGGATAAGTGGCTGCTGCTGGCGGTCGCCGCTTTGTTGGCACTGGGAGTGACTATGGTGCTGAGTACCAGCTACCTCTACTCTCAAGAGCGCTTCACCGACGGCACTTACTTCTTCCGTAAACAACTCATAGCCATCAGCGCAGGTTTAGTGGCGCTAGTGATTTGTTCCCTCTTGCCTTCCGCACTCTACCGCCGGCTCAGCTATCCGCTCCTCGGTATGACTTTGCTGGTGTTGGTCTTGGTCTTGATTCCGGGCATCGGCGTGGCGCGGGGTGGCGCGCGTCGGTGGTTGATGATGCTGGGCTTTGCTTTTCAACCCGCAGAGATGGCCAAACTGGCGATTGTCCTGTACCTCGCTCATTCGATGGCCAGGAAAGCAGATAAGATAAAAACTTTCTCTCTGGGGGTTCTGCCCCACCTCATCGTCGGAGCGGTTTTCGTGGCGGCGCTGCTTTTGGAACCCGACTTCGGCACGGCGCTGATTTTGGCGGCGTTACTCTATCTAATGCTCTTTGTCGGCGGGGTTCGTCTTTCCCATTTGTTAGCTACCGGACTCATGGCATTGCCCCTCTTGGTCTATGTGATGTTGACGGCGGAGTATCGCTTGCGCCGGCTTTTGACGTTCATGGATCCGTGGCGCGAAGCCTCCAGCAGCGGGTTCCAAGTGGTTCAATCGCTCATCGCCTTCGGCTCCGGACAGTTGTGGGGGCGCGGTCTGGGCGAAAGCCGCCAGAAACTCTTTTACCTCCCCGAGGCCCATACCGATTTTGTCTTTTCGGTGGTCGGTGAAGAGTTGGGGTTGTTGGGCGCGTTGGTTGTCCTAGTTCTATTCGGAATCATTATCGCGCGTGGGCTGCGGCTCAGCGCCAAAATCGAAGAGCCGTTTGAGCAGTATCTGGCTTTTGGGCTGACGGTTCTTCTGGGGCTGCAAGCGTTGATCCACATGGGTGTGGTTATGGGGCTGATGCCCACCAAGGGACTGGTGTTGCCCTTCATCAGCTACGGCGGGTCGGCCATGGTTATTAACTTAATGGAGGCAGGAATACTGCTGGGACTCTCCCGTAGGAGACTGTAGAAATGCGCGTGATCTTCGCCGGCGGGGGAACCGGTGGCCATCTGTTCCCAGGGCTGGCTGTGGCGCGCGAGCTTCAACAGCGTGATGCAATGACGGAAATATTGTTCGTCGGAACGGAGCAAGGCATCGAAGCCAGAGTTCTTCCACGGGAAGGATTCCGGCTTGAAACGATTCCCGTGAGAGGACTGAAGGGCAGGGGGATTCGCGGTTTGTTGGATGCGGCCTGGGGTATTCCCGCCGGCCTCCTGCGTTCACTAACTATCATTCGGAACTTTCGGCCGGACGTTATTATCGGTCTCGGCGGTTATGCCTCAGGACCTGTTTTACTTGCCGGGAAGTTGCGCGGCCTTCGTTGCGCGATTATGGAGCAGAATCTCCGACCCGGTTTTACCAATAAGCTTCTCGCCCGGTTTGTCGATCGGGTTTTTATCTCCTACCGAGAAAGTAGGGGCTATTTTTCCGGCGGGCAGGTTTTGGAGACGGGGAATCCGGTTCGCTGGCGCAAGCTTCCGGCAGTGAAGCGGAGCGAAAAATTCGTGCTTTTGATCTTTGGCGGCAGCGCCGGCGCTCATCGCATCAATCTCGCTGTTGTCGATGCGATGAAGAGGCTAACGGCTCTCGCCGGTGGATTGCGGGTTATTCACCAAACCGGGCAGGCGGACTTTGCCGCAATCAAAGCGGCCTATGACTCTCTCCCTTTCGAAGCGGAGGTGCTTCCGTTCATCGAGAAAATGGATGAGGCGTACGGCGGCGCTGACTTAGTCGTTTGCCGGGCCGGTGCCACGACTGTGGCGGAACTGACCGCCTTCGGCAAAGCGGCGATCCTCGTGCCCTATCCTTACGCAATCGATGACCATCAGCGCTGGAATGCACAGGCGCTTCAAAATCAAGGGGCGGCCGAGATGATTCTCGATCAGGAACTGAGCGGAGATCTCCTGGCTGGACGGGTCCAAGCGTATGTTTCAGATCGACAAGGGATCGAGCGCATGGCCGCCGCAGCCCGTGGGATGGGGCGACCGGAAGCCGCGGCGCGAATCGTCGATGAGTGCTACGCTCTTGTACGCGGGTAATGTGCGAACGGTGATAGGAATTCTATGCTGCAGAAAAGGCACCGACTCCATTTCGTTGGCATCGGCGGTATCGGCATGAGCGGGATCGCAGAAGTGCTATTGAACCTGGGTTATGCGGTAACTGGCTCGGATCTGCATGAAAGCGAAGTAACGGAGCGACTGCGGAGGTTAGGAGCGCAGGTGTTCGTCGGCCATCAAGAAGACAATCTTGCGGCTAATCCTTCGGTGGTGGTGATCTCCACAGCCGTCAAATACTCCAATCCGGAAGTGCTGGAGGCGCGCCGGCGGCACATTCCAGTGATCCAGCGCGCCGAGATGCTGGCCGAGTTGATGCGCATGAAATACGGCGTCGCGGTGGCCGGCAGTCACGGCAAGACGACCACGACTTCCATGATTGCCGCGGTGTTGAGCACTGCCGGCCTCGACCCGACCATGGTTATTGGCGGGCGGGTCCACATGCTCGGCACCAACGCGAAGATGGGCCAAGGAGACATCCTCGTCGCCGAGGCAGATGAAAGCGACGGCAGCTTCCTGTTGCTTTCGCCCACCATCGCTGTTGTCACCAACATTGATCGCGAACACATGGATTTCTATCAGACAATGGAAAAGCTAAGCGAAGGCTTTCTTGATTTCATCAATAAAATCCCTTTCTACGGCCTGGCGGTACTTTGCATGGATAACGGCAATGTGCAGGCTTTGTTGCCGAAGGTGAGAAAACGCTTCGCCACCTATGGTTTGTCTTTGGACGCGGATTTTTCCGCACAAGATCTACAATTGAAACCTGCCGGCGTCGAGTTCACTGCTCTCCATCATGGCAAACCCCTGGGTCCTGTGCGCCTCCATCTGCCCGGGCGCCATAGCGCAACCAATGCCTTGGCGGCCGTCGCGGTCGGCCATGAATTGGAAATTCCTTTTTCTCGTGTGGCGGAGGCGCTGGGCGATTTCACTGGCATCCACCGACGTTTTGAGATCAAAGGCGAGCCGCAAGGGATTACGATCATCGATGATTACGGTCATCATCCGGCGGAGATTCAGGCAACCCTCGAAGCGATCCACGATAGTTGGAAGCGGCCATTAATTGTGATCTTCCAGCCGCACCGCTTCAGCCGCACGCGGGACTTGTTTGATGACTTCCTAACCGCCTTCGAGGGCGCCGACCGGCTCGTTCTTACGGAGGTCTACGCTGCGGGAGAGAATCCGATTGAAGGGGTGACGAGCGAGGCACTGTATCAGGGGTTTAAAAGAAAAGGACATATGGAAGTCGAGTTTATTCCGGACAAGGGCCAAATCGTCAAGCAGCTCGCCGGAAAACTCAATCCCGGTGACATCGTGCTGACTCTGGGAGCAGGAGATATCTACAAAGTCGGCGAGGCGTTGGTCGAGGCGCTCAAATGAGCGAATCCATGGAATGTGGGAATGTTGGAATCCTGGAACAATGGAATATTGGAAGATTACCTCTTCACCATCATTCCATTATTCCCATAAACTTTATCTTGGTTCCGATGATACAGGAAAGTAACGAAACACTTTTAGCTCGGGAGCTGAAACTCATTACCGGGGTCAAGATTAAAGTTTCCGAGCCGCTGGCCCGCTACACATCGATGAAGGTGGGCGGCCCGGCGGATTTTTTCATCGAGGTCGAAAACGCTGCCGCGTTGACTCGACTCCTGAGGACTCTCAATCGATACGGGACAAATTTTTGTCTCCTGGGTAACGGCAGTAACGTCTTGATCAGCGACCGGGGCTTACGCGGCGCTGTGATTCATCTAGCGGGCGAGTTCAAGCAGGTTGAGTGGCGGCAAGAAGGCGAAATAGTCCGGGTCAAAGTCGGTGCGGCCTTCGCTGTTACCCAGCTGGTACGGGAAGCGGCCCGGAAGGGATATGGCGGACTGGAGTTCGCCGAAGGAATTCCAGGAACGATCGGCGGTGCTCTCTTTATGAACGCCGGGGCTTACGGCTCCGAATTCGAGAAGGCCATCGATCAAGTTGACGGCTTTACGCGGGAGGGTGAGCCGATCCGGTTGTCCAGGAACGAAATGGTCTTTACTTATCGCGATTCACATTTGCCGCCGAGTATGGTGGTGACCGAGGTGCGGCTTCGACTGCGCCAAGAAGATTCCGCGAAAGTGACTTCTAGAGTTCGTGAGCTGGTGACAAAGCGAAAAACCAGCCAGCCTTCCGGCTACCCCAACTCCGGCTCCATGTTTCGTAATCCACCGGGAGATTTTGCCGGCAGGCTGATCGAAGCCGCGGGCCTAAAGGGTAAAAAAATAGGCCGTGCGCAGATCTCGGAACGGCACGGAAATTTTATTGTTAACCTTGGCGGCGCCAACGGGGAAGACGTACGCCAGCTGATGGAACTGGCGCGGGCCGAGGTCAGGACGCGGTTCGGCGTCGAACTGGAGCCTGAAGTTCGATTGCTCGGGGATTGGTGAGCTGTTTAAGCAAGGGCGAAACGATGCAATTGACTGTTTATCGTCGAGACAATCGCAAACGAAACACGCGCGGATGGCGCCAGTGGATTAGGGTGGTCAGTCTTGTTGCGACTCTCATCGTGCTGGCCGTCGCAGTTTATGGGTGGCGCAGGCAGTTGATGGCCTCAGGCGCCGCGGCGCGTCAGTTCGTCTTGGAGAGCCCCTATTTCTCCGTCAGGGAAATTCAAGTGCGTGGGGGGGAGAAATTCGGCGGTAATGAGATCGTTACCCTGGCGGGGTTGAAACACGGCATGAATATCTGGCGCATTGAACCGGCGACCATTGAAAAGAAAGTCGCCAAACATCCATGGGTGCGCCGCGTCCTCGTGCGCCGCGAATTTCCGCGTCGGGTGGTCATCGAAATCGAAGAGCGAACTCCCAAGGCGATCGTGGCGATGGGCAAACTCTATTACGTGGATTCGGACGGAGTTGTTTTTAAGGAGGTCGGAGTAGGAGAGAGCGTCCAATTTCCTTTACTCACCGGGCTACGTCCGGACGAGCTGGGGAATCGTGATTTGGCAGTCCGCAGGAAAATTCAGGACGCCGTTCGGCTCAGCGATTTGATGGCCAAGGACTCTCATACGATTTCGGAGGTTCATTTTGAGGCTGCCGACCGCGTGATTCTCTACACGACGGCTTACCCCCTGGCGCTGCACATGGGTTGGGGCGACTGGGAAGGCAAGGTGCAACGCGTGGACCGCGTTTTAAAGCTTTGGAAGGGCCATGAGGAGCGTTTGGTGACTTTGGATGCGAGTTTTGGCGATCAGGTAGTGGCCCGCGTGAGACGGATGCGGCAGTAAACGAGAAGGTGTATTGCGCGTAGGCAGTAACCCAGAGTCATGGCAAAGAAACACAGCATCGTGGCGGGTTTGGACATCGGTACCTCGAAGGTTTGCGCCGTCGTGGGCGAAATGACCGACCGAGGCGTGGAAATTATTGGAATCGGATCCCACCCGTCCCAAGGATTGCGCAAAGGCGTCGTCGTCAATATCGAGAGTACGGTGAACTCCATCAAAAGAGCCGTTGAAGAAGCGGAGCTGATGGCCGGATGCGAGATTCACACGGTGTTTACCGGCCTTTCGGGAAATCACATCAAAGGCTTCAACAGTCACGGCATTGTCGCGGTCAAGAACAAGGAAGTGTGTCAACGGGACCTGGATCGAGTCATCGATGCGGCGAGGGCCGTGGCGATTCCGACGGATCGGGAAGTTCTTCAGATTCTGCCCCAAGACTACATCATCGACGATCAGGACGGCATCAAAGAGCCTTTGGGAATGTCAGGGGTCCGCTTGGAGGCGAGGGTCCACATCGTTACCAGCGCCGTTACGTCGGCGCAGAACATTGTCAAATGCTGCAACCGCGCCGGTCTCAATATCGGTGACATGGTTTTGATGCCCTTGGCGGCGGCGGAAGCGGTCCTGAGCGGAGAAGAGCGCGAGTTGGGGGTGGCATTGGTGGATATCGGCAGCGGCACGACGGATATCGCGGTTTTTCACGATGGCACGGTGAGACATAGCGCGGTGTTGAGCGTCGGCGGCAATCATCTTACGAACGATATCGCCGCGGGCCTGCGCACTCCTACCGCTGACGCGGAGCGCATCAAGCAACGTTACGGGTTGGCCAAAGCGTCCACGGTCTCTGGCGACCAGCGGGTTGAGGTTTCCAGCGTAGCGGGTAAGACCGCCGGCACCGTTTCCCGCCATATCCTCTGTGAGATTATCGAGCCCCGTATGGAGGAGATTTTTCAACTGGTGCAGAGAGAGATCGCCAAATCGGGATATGAGGGTTCCTTGGCGTCCGGAGTGGTTATGACCGGCGGTTCGATGTTGCTTCCGGGGGCGATCGAGACCGCGGAACAGGTGTTCGGTATGCCGGCCCGGCTCGGTAGTCCCACCCATGTTGTTGGTCTGGTAGACGTCGTCTCCAGTCCCATTTATGCCGCCGGCGTGGGGCTGGTTCTCTGCGGTATGAAACGCCAGGAGCGCGCCTTCGCGCGTTTCCGCGACGACAGGATTCTGGCCAAAGTAAAGCATCGGATGTCGGATTGGTTGAATGAGTTCTTTTAATCGAAGACAAAATTATTGACCGATTTTGATTTTGAAGGAGGAAAACTTATGTTTGAGATCGTCGAGCAGGAAAATCTTAAAGCCCGCATCAAGGTTATCGGGATCGGCGGTGGCGGCGGGAATGCCGTTAATACCATGATCGGGAGCAAATTTACCGGCGTTGATTTTCTGGTGGCGAATACGGACGCCCAGTCCCTCGATGCGAGCCGCGCACCCGTCAAGATTCAACTCGGAGAGACCGTGACCAAGGGGCTCGGTGCCGGCGCCAATCCAGAAATCGGCCGGCGGGCGGCGCAGGAGAACGAAGAGATCATCCAAGGGTACCTGGCCGGTTCCGATATGATTTTTATCACCGCCGGCATGGGCGGTGGAACCGGTACGGGTGGTGCCCCGGTCGTGGCTCGCTTGGCTCGGGAGGCGGGCGCGCTAACGGTGGGAGTGGTAACCAAGCCATTCATTTTCGAGGGCAAAAAGCGAATGCGCCAAGCCGAAGAGGGAATTGAGAATTTAAAGCGGAACGTCGATACGCTGATCGTTATCCCCAACCAGCGTCTACTCAGCATCGCCGCCAAGACGACCACTATGCTCGAGGCCTTTCACAGGGCGGATGATGTCTTGCTTCAAGCAGTCCGTGGCATCTCGGACCTCATTATCACTCCAGGTTTGATCAACCTCGACTTCGCCGATATACGAACCGTGATGGCAGAGATGGGGCTGGCATTGATGGGAGCCGCCTCAGCGGCAGGGGAGAATCGCGCCATCGAAGCCGCTCAGAAAGCTATCTCCAGTCCGTTACTCGAAGACATTTCCATTCAAGGCGCGCGGGGTGTGCTCATCAATATCACCGGAGGCCCAGACCTCTGTCTGCACGAGGTCAACGAGGCGGCATCGATGATCCAAGAAGAGGCGCATGAAGATGCCAACATCATTTTTGGCTCGGTTATCGATGAGACTATGACCGACGAGATTCGGATTACCGTCATCGCCACGGGATTCGGGGAGGACAGAGAGGAGCGGAAACCGGTGCCGGTGAATGTCTCGAGCATTACGAGCGCGCCTCAGAAAAACAAGAAAGTGGTGCACTTGGGTACCATCGTGGATGATTTGGACATGCCCACTTGGCAGCGTAAGAAACAGGGCAGTGAGGAGACTGAGACGCTGACCTTGAATAAGACCACGTTTGAGTTCGGGCGTGACAAGGAAGAGGACGAATACGACATTCCCACTTTCTTAAGAAGGCAGATGGACTGAGGTTGGCGGTCTCTGAGTCGCCCGATTGAATCACTGCGGGTTTGATTCCCCGCAGCTTGTTGCGTAAAGAGTTATTCCCAGACCTCTTAGAGTCCGTCATTCCCGAATGCTTTTATCGGGAATCCAGGCGAGTTCGGAACTGGACCCCGATTAAGACATTCGGGGGTGACGCCCTAGGGATAAATTCTCATCGCTATGTTCTGATATCCCGGCAGCTTACTGCGGGGTTGTTCATCAATCCCAGACGGGTGGCAGCATCAGAGAGAGGTTCTTAACTCCTTTTCCCTGCGAAACCTCTCTAGGGCAAGCTGGATCAAGCGATCGATGAGTTTGCTGTAAGGGATCCCGCTGGCTTCCCACAACTTCGGGTACATACTGATTTTGGTGAAGCCGGGAATGGTATTGATCTCGTTGACGAAAATCTCCCGGTTATCTCGGAGAAAAAAATCGACTCGGGCCATGCCCTCGCAGGCTAGAGTCTTGAACGTCCTGAGCGCCAGTCCCTGAACCGCTTTAACGATTTTTTTGGGAAGCGCGGCAGGAATCACCAGTTGCGCTCCCTTTTCGTCGAGATACTTGGCGTCATAGGAATAGAAATCGTGTGGCGTAATAATTTCTCCGGGCAGTGAGGCGATGGGATTCTCGTTGCCGAGAACCGAGCACTCAATTTCGCGGCCACGGATACTCTCTTCGATCAAAATCTTGTTATCGTAACGAAAAGCTTCTCTTATAGCTCCGCCGAATTGTTGGTTCGTACTGACCTTGCTGATGCCAACGGAGGAACCGAGGTTGGCCGGTTTGACAAAGAAGGGTAACCCCAGCGCTCGCTTTACGTCCGCAAAGTTGATCTTACTCACTCCGCGCTGCTCAAAAACCAGGAATTTGGCGATCGGTATCTTGGCGTCCCGGAGCAACCGTTTCATCACGTCCTTGTCCATGCCCACCGCGGAACCAAGAACTCCGGCGCCGACAAAAGGAACGTTGGCGAGTTTCAGTAAACCCTGAACGGTGCCGTCCTCGCCAAAGGGACCGTGGAGCACCGGAAAGACCACGTGCACTTCTCCCAACCCCCGACGCGGCGTAAGCATAGGTGTTGGTGCGGCTCCTGGCAGCACGGCGGTGGGATTGCTGCGGCGCTGAAACTTGACCTGCGCTTGGTCGCTGTTATGGAGAAGCCGCGACCCTTCGTCGAAGAACCAGCGTCCTTGTTTGTCGATGCCGATGGAAACGATCTCGTATTTTCTTTTGTCCATCGCCTCAACGATGTTCCTGGCCGAAATCACCGAGATCTCATGTTCGGCGGATTTTCCGCCGAAAAGAATGGCCACCCGCAGTTTCTTTTTCATAGATGGAGAGGCTAAAAAACCAGCGGGCCCGACCGGGCCCGCTGGCAATTATTTTCAATCACTGCGGGTTTGATTCCCCGCAGCTTGCTGCGTAAAGAACTATTCCCAGACCTCTTAAAGTCCGTCATTCCCGAATGCTTCTATCGGGAATCCAGGCGAGACCGGAACTGGACCCCCGATTAAAACATTCGGGGGTGACGC
>Ga0209874_1000123_pt1 | contig 19534 bp, 18 predicted proteins | sample GWRWN1_20_30_FD_187216 | JGI IMG/M metagenome (GOLD analysis project Ga0209874, IMG submission 187216) | Riverbed sediment microbial communities from areas with no vegetation in Columbia River, Washington, USA - GW-RW N1_20_30 (SPAdes)... | ecosystem: Environmental > Aquatic > Freshwater > River... | reverse complement strand
TTCGCGAACCACTACACGCGGGCGCGCCGGATACTTGCTGCTCACACCTGGGCGGGCACCCTGAACCTCGCCCTGAGCCATTTCCGGAAGCCTGGCTGGGGATTGAGCAAGCGTATGGTCAGGGGGCTGATCCGGGACGGCTGGGAGCTCGACGGCCATTCCCGCACACACGCTCACCTTCCCGGACTCAGCTCGGCTGAGCTGGCACGCGAGGTGGTAGGCCCTAGGCGGCTTCTCCGGCGTATGTTCGGTGTGCCGGTCAACTTCTTCGCATACCCATCCGGTGCTTTCGATGCCGCGGTGGTCGCCGCGGTTCGCCGCGCCGGCTACCAGGGAGCGACAACCACGGAGTACGGACTCGCCCTTCCTGGCGAGCCCTACACGCTTGACCGCATCGCCATTCTGCGAAGCGACGGCGTCACGGGCTTGGCGAAAAAACTGCGCACCGCAGTTAGGGCCGCGTAAGGACGGGTGTTCATGGTTGTAAACCGCCTCGGACTTTGCTTACGTCTTTGCGGGGTGCTGAGGAAGGCCATGCTTCTCGCCGCGCTCGCGGTGTGCGTCCTCCCTCCGGCTGCGTCCACAGCGGCAACGTCTGAGGAGATCATGCCCGGGATCCGCTACATCCGGGAGAAACGCACAGTAGGCGGCGCGTCGGTGGTGTTCCACGTCGTCTACGGCCCCAAGCCTGGCGGACTCTACGGGCTGCGCCCGGTGCTCTCGAACGAGCGCGTGAGCGGCAAGGAGACGCTGACCTCGATGCAGCGCCGGCTACTGCGGCGGAACAATCTGGTGGGGGTCAACGCTGACTTCTTCAACTGGACGACCGGTCATCCCAGCGGAATCTTCGTGTCAGGCGGCGTGGTCGCCAGCCGTCCCCTCCGAGGGAGATCGAGTCTCGGCATCGGTCTGGACGGGCTGCTTCGCGTCGCGCGAATCCAGTATGCGGGCACCTTCCAGTTCGACGGCTATGGGGTCCGGGTCCTCAAGGAGTTCAATCGGCCGACCACCGGGCGACGCGGGTTCACGCTGTTCACGAGCGCCTGGGGGAGCCACACGCCTCATAGGAGCTACACGACCGAGGCGATCCTCAGCGGCGTCCCCCGCGCGTTCCCGAACGTCGACCGTCGTGCCTTCGTCGTCAAGGTGGTGCGCGGCTCGGGTCACGCAATTCCGCCCGGCGGAGCGATCCTCCAAGCGCGGCGAGAGGCCCGGAGCATCCTCAGCGCCCAAGCGCTACCCGGCGGAGGGATGAGCTTTCGCATTGGGCTGATGAGCTGGTGGGACGGCGTGAAGACTGCGATCGGGGGCGGCCCTGTGCTCGTCCGGGCCGGCGTGCCTGTCTACCGGGCAGACGAGTGGTTCTCGACGTACCAGCTGAGCCCGCGCCATCCTCGCACCGCCGTCGGCCAGCTCGCCGACGGGCGCATCGTCCTACTTGCCGCAGACGGACGCGGCTCCGTCAGCCGCGGCCTCACCAACACCCAGCTCGCCAATCAGATGGTGCACTACGGCGCGGTGGAGGCGATGGCGTTCGACGCAGGCGGCTCCACGGAGATGGCCTTCAACGGCCGGGTCCTCAACACCCCGTCCGACGGGCAGGAGCGGCCGCTCGGCAACTCGCTCCAGCTCACCTACATCGGTGCCTACGCGCGCAAGCCTCGCTGGCCGACGTTCTCGCCCAACGGCGACGGCTACGCGGACACGCAGCGTCTCTTCGCGAAGTTCGTCCGCCGCTCGACGGTGAACATCAGGCTGCTGAATCCGAACGGAGCCCTCCGCTGGGAGTACAACGCCGTGCGCTCCCCCGGGACGCTGACGAAGGACCTGGCCTCTCGGAGTCTCGTGGAAGGAACGTGGCGGTGGATCATCTCCGGCGTGGACCGGGCCGGGCGCTTGAGCCGGATGGAGCGCCGGTTCCACGTCAACAAGACGCTCGGATTCCTCTCGCTGTCGAAGACCGTGATGCGTGTGCGGCGGGGAGTCGGCGGACGTCTGCGGATCGGCTTCCAGCTTGCACACACCGCCGACGTGAAGGTGTTCATCTCGAAACCGAGCGGCCGCCTTGTCCGCACCTTGACCTCGCAGACCGGGTTGCGGCCGGGCGGGTACGCGGTCATCTGGAACGGCCGCAACCGTGACGGATACGTCGTGGGGAGCGGGACCTTCGTCGCCACCGTCCGGGCGACGAACAGCCTCGGCCGCGTCGAGCTCGCCAAGCGCTTCCTCGTCCGTCGAGTGTCCTAGCGCCGAGCGCTGCAGGACTGACCACTACACTCGCCGGATGCACGGGATCACCGGCGCCGTAACCTCTGCCGTCGGGGACTACGGTCTCTACGCCGTCTTCCTGCTCATGCTCGTTGACGCGTTGCTGCCGGCCGCGAGCGAGATCGTGATGCTCTACGCCGGAGCAGTGGCCGTCGGCGCGTTTCCCGGCCAGAACGTGACGCTCTTCGGCGCGCAGATCGACTCTACGGCCGGCGCCTACATCGCAATAGCCATGGCCGGAGTCGTCGGCTACACGCTCGGCTCGGTCCTCGGATGGGGAATCGGGCGGGTCGGCGGGCGCGCGTTTCTCGAGCGCCACGGCCGTTGGGTCCATGTGACGCCCGAGCGGCTGGAGCGGGCGGAAGCGTGGTTCGGCCGCTACGGGGACGCCACGGTGTTCCTTTCTCGCATGGTCCCGGTCGTGCGGTCCTTCATCTCCATTCCGGCCGGAGTCGCCGAGATGCCGTTGGCGCGCTTCACGCTGCTGTCGTTCTTGGGAACGATCCCGTGGTGCTTCGGCCTCGCCGGAGCCGGCCTCGCGCTCGGCTCGAGCTGGGAGCGGTTTCACGAAGGTTGGCGTTATGCGGACTACGTGGTCCTCGGGCTCGTGGCCGCGGCAATCGTCTGGTTCGCGGTGCGGCTCGTCCAGCGCCGGGCTCGGCGCCGGGCCCTGGAGCGCTCGACCTGAGGTTAAACTCAGCCGCCGTGGCCATCCCCCTCACCGACGTCAAGGCGCAGTACGGGCCGCTCCTGGAGGAGGTTAGGCGGGCGATCGAGGAGGTGCTCGAGGCCGGGCAGTTCATCCTCGGTCCGAACGTGCGCGCCTTCGAGGAAGAAGTTGCGGCCTACCTCGGCGCCTCGCACTCGGTCGGCGTGGCCAACGGCACCGACGCCCTCGTGCTCCTCCTCGATGCCCTCGAGATCGGCCCCGGGGACGAGGTCCTCTGCCCTTCGTTCACCTTCTACGCCACCGCGGAGGCCATCGCCAGGCGCGGCGCCACGCCGGTCTTCGCAGACATCGACCCGGCGACGCTGAACCTCGATCCTGGGGACGTCTCCGAGCGGTTGACGGAGCGGACGAAGGCGATCCTTGCCGTCCACCTCTACGGGCGTCCGGCTCCGCTGGGGGAGCTCCCCGACTCCGTGCCGATCCTCGAGGACGCCGCCCAGGCCTTCGGCGCAACCGTCGGCGGAGAGCACGTCGGCGCCATTGGCCTGGCGGGGACGTTCAGCTTCTATCCGACCAAGAACCTCTTCGGGCTGGGCGACGGCGGGCTGGTCGTAACCTCGGACGAGAAGCTCGCTGGGCGAGTGCGCCTGCTCCGCTTCCACGGCTCGCGCGACAAGGAGCGCTTCGACGCGATCGGCTACAACTCGCGTCTCGACGAGCTCCAGGCCGCCGTGCTGCGGATCTTCCTTCGCCATGTGGACGGGTGGAACGAGGGCCGCAGAGCCGCTGCAGCCCGCTATGCGGAGCTCGGGTTGGGGGAACTGTGCGACCTCCCGCGCGACGAGCCCGGGCACGTCTACCACGTCTACTGCGTCCGAACGCCCGAGCGGGACCGCGTCGCGGCGGCCCTTCGCTCGCAGGACATCGCCTGCGCGACCTACTACTCCACCCCTCTGCACCTCCAGCCCGCGCTCAGTTCGTTCAGCTCCGGGAAGGGCTTGCCGGAGACGGAGCGCGCGGCGCGGGAGACGCTGGCGTTGCCCTTGTGGCCGGCGATCACGGCCGAGCAGCAGGAGCGGGTCGTGGAGAGCGTGCGTTCGGCGCTCGCCTTGAGGGCCGCTTCGTGAGGTGGTTCAACCGCCGTCGCGTCTTCCACCTGCTCGCGGACGCGTGTCTCGTCGCGGCCGCGTGGTATCTCGCCTTCTCCCTCCGCTTCGACTTCAACATTCCGGAGCGCTACGGCGATCTCTTCAACCAGACGATCCTCATCGTCGTCGGCCTCAAGATCGGCGTCTTCGTCCTCTCGGGCTTCTACAACCACTGGTGGCGGTACGTCTCCATCCGGGACATGTGGAGCATCGCCCGCGGCGTCGTCCTCGCCTCTTTTCTCGTCTTTGTCGTCATCTACCTCGTCGAGCCGGTCGAGAACGTGCGGTTGCCGCGCTCGGTCCTCATCATGGACACGCTGCTGCTCCTGGCCCTCGTCACGGGCGTGCGGCTGCTCGCGCGCACACTCATGGAGCGGCCCGGCCGCAAGGGGTTCGTCGCGCGTGGAAAGGAAGTCATCGTGGTCGGGGCGGGCGACGCGGGCCAGCTCATCCTGCGCGAGATGCAGAAGAACCGGACGCTCGGCTACACGCCCATCGGGCTCGTCGACGACGACACTCGGAAGAGGAACCTTCGCGTCCACGGCGTGCGCGTGCTCGGGACGACGGACGATCTCGCCGCCCTCATTGCCGACAACCGGCCGGACGAGGTCATCATCGCCGTCCCGTCCGCTGCCGGAGAGACGCGCCAGAAGATCGTCAACGCTTGCCGTGACGCGCGCGTCCCCGTGAAGACCCTTCCCGCCGTCTACGAGCTCATCAGCGGCGACCTCAACCTTTCCCGCCAGCTCCGCGAGGTACAGGTCGAGGACGTCCTCGGAAGAGAAGCAGTCGAGCTCGACCTCGCCTCGATCGCCTCGTACCTCACGGGCGAGACCGTGCTGGTGACGGGCGCAGGCGGCTCGATCGGCTCGGAGCTCTGCCGCCAGATCGCGGCGGTCGGCGCCGAGCGAATCGTGCTCGTCGACAACGGCGAGAACGCGCTGGTGGAGATCGAGCGCGAGCTCACCTTCGAGCGCAGCTACCCGTCCACGGTCTCCGTTCTCGCCGACGTGAAGGACCGCGTGAAGATGCGCCGGCTGTTCGAGCGCTTCCGCCCCGGCGTCGTCTTCCACGCCGCGGCCTACAAGCACGTGCCGCTCATGGAAGCGAATCCGCTCGAGTCCGCGCGGAACAACATCTTCTCCACCTCGGTTGTCGCGGACGTCGCCTCCGAGCTGGGAGCGAAACGGTTCGTCCTCGTCTCGACTGACAAGGCCGTCAATCCGAAGAACGTGCTCGGGCAGACGAAGGCCGTCTGCGAATGGATCGTGGAGGCGGCGGCGGCCCGCGAGCAGAACGGCACGCATTTCATCTCGGTGCGCTTCGGCAACGTGCTCGGCTCGTCGGGAAGCGTGATCCCACTCTTCCGGCGCCAGATCGCGCGTGGCGGGCCGGTGACGGTCACCCACCCGGACATGACGCGCTACTTCATGACCATTCCCGAGGCCGTGCAGCTCATCATCCAGGCGGGCGCGATCGGCGAGAGCGGCGATGTCTACGTCCTGGACATGGGGACCCCTGTGAAGATCATCGAGCTCGCCCGCAACATGATCCGCCTGTCCGGGAAGGAGCCGGAGCGCGACATTGCGATCGAGTTCATCGGCGTCCGGCCGGGCGAGAAGCTGCACGAGGAGCTTTGGGGGGACGGCGAGAACGCCGTGCCGACCTCCCATCCGAAGATCCTGCGGTGCGCCACGCAGCCGGTCGATCCTCACTGGCTGGAAGAGGAGCTCGCCGAGCTCGAGCGCCTCGTCGAAGCGGGCGAGCCAGTCGAGGTCGTCAATCGCCTCGGCGCGATGGTGCGCTCCCCTCGTCGCATCCGCGAAGGCGAGCGAGAGCCCGAGACGGTTTAGGCCGCGCTAGACCCCGGGGCCGTCGCTACGAGATACTGCCCCGGAAAGGTCACGGGAAAGGGGGAGTTCTATGCGTAAGCGATTGCTTTTGGTCCTCGGGGTCGCTTTGGTTGGCCTGGCGACGGCGTCGGGTTCGACAACGGCGACGCCGACGGGCTTCAAGACGGCGAAGCCCGCGTACCTGGTTCCTTGGACACCTGGGAACGGGGTCATTGTCGACCCGATCCTGTCCACCGGAGACGTAGTCGGCGGCTACCAGATGTCTGGTATCCCGGACGGTCTCGGCGCCTACAAGGACGGGTCGAAGGCCATTGAGGTTCTGATGAACCATGAGCTCGAGCCCTCGGCTCTGCCGAACGTCTACTCGCGCATCTCGCGACTTCGAATCGATCGCGATTCGCGGAGCGTGCTCGAGGCCAGTTACCCGTTCACGGGAAGCGAGGGGTTCGCGCGGTTCTGTTCGGCCGCGCTCGAGGTCCTAAACGGCGTCCCCTGGTACTTCACCGGTGAGGAGGACATCCCGGTATCCGGGCATGACGGGAGTTCGATTGCGATGAACGCGGTGACCGGGGAGTGGGTCGAGACAGAACACTTCGGCCATGTCCTGCACGAGAACGTCTTGCCTGTGGAGCGGCTCTCCGACGCCTTCTTCCTCACGACGGACGATGACTTCCGCGACCCGCCCGCATTCAACGCGTATCTGTACGCGTACATCGCGAAGACGTGGGAGGGCGCAATCTCGGGGACTCAGGGATCTCTCTACGTCTGGAAGGCTGACGGAACGGCCGATTCGTCGAACGACATCGCCAAGGGCGGGACGATCGACGGCCACTTCGTGCCGGTCACGCAGGCGGAGAACGCGAACGGAGGTGCGCTAGAGGCGGCCTCCTTGGCTAAGGGCGCGTTCAAGTTCTCTCGCCTCGAGGACGCGGCCGCCGCGCAGCAGCGGCCCGGCCGCGTGTATATCGCCGACACTGGCAAGCTTGGCTCGGAGACGGTCAAGGGTCGTCTCTATCAGCTCGATATCGACCCGTCCGACCCGACCAGCGCATCGCTGACGCTTCTGCTCGACGGGGAGGGTCCCGATGACCTCATCAACCCCGACAACATCGACACCTCGACCGAGGCGGTTGTGATTCAAGAGGACCGCAACTCCGAGCACCGGGGCCCGGCACCGACCGTGCTCGGCCGCCCCAACGACTCGGGCTACGGTCGCGTGCTCGTCTACGGCATCAAGACCGGGTCGCTCAGGCCCGTCGCGCGGCCGAACACCACTCCGCCTCTCCGGCCGGGTGAGTGGGAATCGTCGGGCGTCATCAACGCCCAGACGTTCTTCGGTGAGGGCTGGTGGTTGATGGACGTTCAGGCACACCGGCAGACAGCGCCCCAACCTGGGCCTTCGCTCGTGCCCGGGAGCTCAACCGGCGAGGACGGTCAGCTCATGGCCGTCTACATCCCGGGTACCTAGACTGGCAGTAAGAGCTCGAGCATGAGACGCGGGTCGCGGCGAACGCGGCCCGCGTCTCCATCGCGCTTGCTCAGTTCAAGCGCGCGTGGATCGGTCAGCGGCCGCAGCCGCCCTTCGCGGATGAGCGCCTCGTCTACGCCGCCCAGCCGCCCAGCGAACGTCGTATAGACCGTGACTCCGAGCGCGACGGCCTCGCGGTTCATCGTCCCCCCGGCGGACACGACGAGATCGGAAAGCGCGATGAGGCTCTGGGCGTCGACCGCGCGGTCCGGAACGACGACCGAAGGCAGGTCGAGCCCGCGCACGAAGTCCCGCTGTTCTGGGGTGCGCGGGAGGACCACGGCCTGGACCTCGCCCCTTCGGCCGAGGTCGTCGAGCACCTGTGAAAAGAGCTGGTTCGATCCGCGGTGGTAGAGCGCGATGTCCGGCGGCGTGCGGACGACGACCAGGACGCGGTCTCCGTCGCGATCGAGGCCGAGCGGCTCGAGGACGCTAGGATCCGGCTCGAAGTCCCCGAGGTAGTACTCCTCTTTGAGTCCCGGGTACTGGCGCAACTTGGGCGGCCGGACGCCGTAGCGCTCGAGCCGAGCAGGCGGGATCGAATCCGGAACGACGACTACGTTCGCGGCGCGGCAGCCCAGCTGGTGCTGAACCGTGGCGAACTCGTAGTCGAAGGTCGTCGAGCTCGGAATGCCGAGCATGCGCGCCGTGAGCGTGAGGTGGTGGGATCCGTGCGCCAGCGCCGCATCGAAGCGCCGACCGCGCGCCCAGCGGCGCAGGCCCGCCATGCGGGTCGCCATCGTGCCGAGCTTGCCCAGGCGCGAGCGACCGCCGTGGCGCCCGATCAGCTCCGCCTCGATGCCGTGCAGCTCGAGCAGTTGAACGGTCTGCGCGTACTCTCGCGCGGTCACCTCGACCTCGTCTCCGCGCTCGCGCAGGAGCTGGATCAGCGGCCTGAACACCAGCACGTGGGCCGGCGCCGTGATGTCCACCCAGACCCGCAAGTCGCTCGGAGTCTAGGGAACCGCTCACGTCCCGAGGACTCGAGCTCGAGCTAAGCCGGCGCGAGGCGGTAGATGGCTGCTGCGTCGCTGAACACGATGGAGCCGTCAGCCGTCTGAACGATGTCCAACGTGCACTCTTGAACGACCGGTGTCAGGCGACGCAACCTGACGGGATCGGAGCGATCGATTCGAAGTGCGAGCATCCCCCTGCCATGGTTCTCGCACATCAGAAACCGTCCTCGGAGGGCGGGGTAGCGCCGGCCTCGGTAGTAGATGATCCCGACGGGTGCCGTGGAGTCGGACCCGTAATCGAGCATCGGCGGCATCAGCCTGCGAATCCTCGTGAAACCCTCATGCTTCGGGTACCCATAATTGTGACCGGGCATCAGCAAATTGATCTCGTCGTGACCAACCGTTCCGTTGTCGCCCCCAATGGCGACGCCTCCCCGCGGGAAGAACGCAAGGTCGAAGGTGTTCTTGAACCCGGTCGCCCAGACGCGGGGGGCCTGCAAGCCATACGGATTGTCTCCGGGGGCCTTTCCATCCAGCGTCACACGCAGGATCTTGCCGCGCAGATCGCCGAGTGGATCTGCTCCCTTGCCCCGACTACTCCCCAGGAAGCCTGAAGGGATGTACAGCATTCCATCTGGGCCGACGACGAGGCTGTACGTGTTGTCGAACTTGCTTGCCGGAATGGTGAGAAGAATCCGTGGCGACCTTCCGCGCCCCTTCACCTCCTTGAACCGAACGATCAGCGACTTCTTGGCAAAACCTGTCTTCTTGTCCGGCACTTGAGTCACGACGTAGACGAAGTGGTTGCGCGCGAACGCTGGATCGAAGGCAATGCCGGAGAGGCCGCCGTGGAAGAACTCCACCCACCGGATCCCGAACTTCGCGTTGACGTCCGCCCACGGCTTCGGATCGAGGCTTCCATCCCGGCGAATCACTCGGATCTTTCCGCCCCACAGCTCTGAAAAGAAGATGCGTCCGTCTGGAGCGGCCGCGAGCCCGGCAGGGTAATTCGCCCCGGCAATCTTGATTGCCCTGAAAGCCGGCAGCTTCTCTTGTGGCGGAAGCGACCGAAGGGGCCTGACCGCGAGCGTCCCTCTGGGTATCGGCGTCGGAGACGAAGCGGTCGACGTCGAAGGCGGGGCAGAGGGAGCCGTCGTCGTGGACGCCGTGGAGGAGGAAGGAGTCGACGTGAGCGATGTTTCAGCAGTCCGGCCCGCGTCCGGCTCCGACGAACCCGAGCAGCCGGCCGCCAAGAGTACGGCTGCAGCGGCAGCGGATCGAGCGACTTTCAACGCAGGGCGGAGGTTAGCCGTGTTGGACCGAGGCGGAAGCCTGGCAGGCTTCCGCCATGACGTAGATAAGCTTCCCTTATACCTCAACGCATGTCGGTCCAGTCCGACTGAGAAAGAACCAACATGGACACACGCCAGCTGCAGGCTTTCTGCGCCGTCGTCGAGAAGAAGAGCTTCTCACAGGCGGCCGAGCAACTCGGGGTCACGCAGCCGGCGGTGAGCCTCCAGGTCCGTGCGCTCGAGCAGCGCCTGGGCCAGTCGCTGCTCGACCGATCAGGGCGGCGGGTCGAGCCGACCGAGGCCGGCCGGCGTCTGTACGGGAGCGCCCAGCGCATGCTCGCGCTCGAGGAACAGCTCCTCGACGAGGTCAGCGCGGACGACGGGCGTCTGACCGGGAAGCTCGCCATCGGCGCTTCCACGGGTCCTGGCGCACACCTCGTCCCGCTCCTGCTCTGCGAGTTTCAGCGCGAGCATCCGGATCTTCACGTCGCGCTTTCGATCTGGGACACGCAGACCGTCATCGACCGCGTGGTCGACCGCCAGCTCGAGCTCGGCGTCGTCGGCGCGCTTCGTCGCCACCGCTCGCTCGAGTTCGAGCCGCTCGTCCGGGACGAGATCGTGCTCGCTGTCCCGCCGGGTCACGATGCCGCTGGGGGAACGATCTCCCTCGAGGAGCTCAAGGAGGAGACCCTGATCGTGATGCAGGAGGGAGCGGGGGTACGGCAGGTCGTCGAGGAGGAGCTCCGCCGCGCCGGGCTTCGCCTGCGCGGTGTCGAGCCGAAGCTCGAGCTCGGTCTGCAGGAGTCCGTCAAGAGCGCCGTGGCCGCCGGCTACGGAGTGGCCTTCATCTCCCGCACTGCGATCGAGGGCGAGCTGGCGGCGGGGAGGCTCGCGGCGGCCCAGGTGGAAGGGGTGGAGCCCGCGCGGCAGATCTACATCGTTCGCGCTCGCGGCCGGTCTGCGACTCGGGCCGCGGAAGCCTTTCTCTCCTTCGCCAAAGAGAGGCTCTCGTAGTCGTTCGCTGGGGTCTCGCCGAGCTCGGGCCGCTCCTCGAGGAGCTGGGCATCGAGCGCCCTTTCCTCGTCACGAGCGAGCGCTGGCGCGAGCTCGAGCTGCCCGCCGCTGACTCGTTCTACGGCGTCAAGCCGCACACGCCGGTCGAGGTCGTCGAGCAGGTCACCGAGGCTGCCCAGGGGGTCGACGGGATCCTGGCCGTCGGCGGCGGCAGCGCGATCGACACGGCGAAGGCCGTCTCCGCGCGAACCGGGCTGCCGGTTGTCTCCGTTCCGACCACGTACTCGGGAGCCGAGTGGACTCCCGGCTTCGGGATTCGCGACGAGGAGCGCCGCGTCAAGGCCGGCGGCGGCGGGGCGCGGCTCGCGGGGATCGTCTACGAACCGGAGCTGACGCTCGGGCTTCCGCCCGGGGAGACGGGCGGCACCGCCCTCAACGCCCTCGCGCACGCGGCCGAGGCGCTCTACGTCGAAGGACGAAACGACGAGGCGGACGAGCAGGCGCTCGAAGGCGCGAAACTCATATCGGCGTCGCTCCCGCTCGTCCTCGCCGATGGCGACTACGTCGAAGGGCGCCGACGGTTGCTCGAGGGCGCGATGCACGCGGGAGCCGCGCTCGCCGGCGCGGGGCTCGGCCTTGGGCACGCGATGGCGCAGGCGCTCGGTGGCCGCTACGGGCTTCCCCACGGGGCGCTGAGCGCCATCTCGCTTCCTCCGGCGCTTCGCTTCAACCAGCCGGTTGCGGGCGCCGAAATCGAGCGCTTCGGCGAGGCGATGGCCACGCACGACGCTGTCGGTCGGGTCGAGGAGCTCGCGAGGTTCGCGGGCTTCACGCTCCTTCGCCACCTCGGCGTGCCCGAGAACGAGCTGGACGAGGTGGCAACGGAGGCGGCCGAGCGGCGGGGTGCGAAGGCCAACCCGCGTCCCGCGAGCGCCGAAGAGATCGCCGAGCTCTATCGAAGCGTCTGGTAGCGGCGCGCTAGGCTTCCTGGCGGGATGAGCGACGACTGGCGCGTGACGGTCGACTTCGACGACGAGGGCGATGGGACGCAGTTCGCCGAGAGGCTGGCGGCGCTCGAGCTCGAAGCCGAGGAGCGCGAGCGGCTGGGTGACCGGGTGGTCGTCAGTCGCGACGGGCCTCGCGTATTTCTCTACACGGACGCCGGGGAGCGAGCGCGCGCGGTGCACCAGACGGTCTCCGCGCGAATCGAGAGTGAGGGCCTTTCCGCGCTCACCGCGCTCGAGCGCTGGCATCCAGTCGAGCAGGCCTGGAAGGACCCTTCAATACCGATGCCTCGTACGGAGGAACAGCTAGAGGCGGAGCACGAACGCCTACAGGAGCGCGAAGCCGCCGAGTCGCTCGAAAAGGGCCGGTCGGAGTGGGAGGTGCGCGTCGAGCTCGCGTCTCATGAGGACACCCTGGCCCTGGCCGAGCGGCTCGAATCCGAAGGGATTCCGGTCGTGCGGCGGTACACGTTCCTGCTCGCGGGAGCGGTCAACGAGGACGACGCCCGCGCCCTCGCCGAGCGCCTCGAGAGAGAGGCGCCGGAGGGAGCGAGGATCGCGGTCGAACCGGGCGGCGGACTCGTCTGGGAGGTCGCTCCGAGCAACCCGTTCGCCGTCTTCGGCGGACTCGGCGTCTAGCGGGACCCCGGGGCTAACAAGGGCCGTCGACCGGCGCGTTGCCCTCCGGGCCGGTGAGGTGCTGGACGTTCGGGCCCGCGCCCGCCTGCAGGCAATAGGAGGCTGCATCCGCGCGGACGACTGTCACTCCGCTCGACGCGGGGAGGCTCGCACCGGCAAAGGTTCCGCTCGTCGAGCGCCACGCTACGAGCGCGGGCGCGGCCTGCTGGAGGCTGAACGCGGCCGCCACCTTTGCGGCGTCGCTCGGGGCGTCCGAAGGCGCGAGTCCCGTTTCTTGGGCAGACCGCGTCCACAAGAACGCAACGACGACCAGCGTGACGAGGAGCGACACGAGGCTGAGGCTGCGCATTGGTGCTCCTATCGGCCCGGCCAGGGAATCTCTTGATCACGGCATAAGCAGTTCTAATGGCTTGAATTAGCGGATTGGGGTATTATCCGCCCGTGGCCGAGACAGCTCATTTCGACGTGCTCGTCATCGGGAGCGGCGCTTCGGGCCTGGCCGCCGCCGTGTCCGCCGAACGCGCCGGGGCGCGAGTCGCCCTCGCGACGAAAGGCGCGCTCCAGTCCTGCAACTCCGCGAAGGCCCAGGGCGGGATCCAGGCGGCCTTCGGCGGGGACGACTCGCCCGAGCTGCACGCCGCGGACGTCTGGAAGAGCTCGCACGAGACCGCCGACATGCAGCTCGTCGGAATTCTCACCTCGGAGGCCCCCGACACGATTCACTGGCTCGAGGAAAACGGCGTCGAGTTCACCAAGGAGAATGGGGGCTACCGTCTCGCCCGCTGCGGAGGCGCGAGCCGCAAGCGTCTCCTCCAAGTGGGAGATCAGACTGGTCTGGCAATCACGAAGGCGCTGCGCGAGACCCTCGAGGCTTCGAGCGCGCAGACGTTCCCGAAGTCGCCGCTGACCTCGCTCGAAGAGATCGAGAACGGTTGGCGGGCTCGCTGCGGCGACCACGTCATCGAGGCCGGTGCAGTCGTCCTCGCAGCCGGGGGCCGCTGCTACCGGGAGGCGAAGGAGCGTGGAGAGTTCTCCACCAACCACCCCGGCGCGACCGGCGAGACCACCCGCTTCGCCCTCGAGCTCGGCGCCGAGGCCCGCGACCTCGATGCGCTCCAGTACCACCCGAATGGCGGCGCCTGGCCGGAGAACATGCAGGGCTACTCGATTCCGGAGACGACGCGCGCCTACGGCGCAGTTCTGCTCAACGCCGACGGCGAGGAGTTCACAGACTCGCTCGGGCCTCGCGACCAAGTCTCCCGGGCGATCTTCGACGAGGTCGAGAAAGGGAAGGGCGTGGAGACGCCGGACGGCCGCCCCGCCGTCCTCCTCGACACCACGCGGATCCCCGAGCGAGACGCCGAGATCTCCCTTCCCTACATGCTGCACCGCTACCGATCCGCGAGCATCGACCCGCTCGGCGAGCCGATCTTGACCTACCCGGTGCTCCACTACCAGAACGGAGGCCTGCGGATCGACGAGCGCGGCGAGACGACGGTCGAAGGCCTCTTCGCCTGCGGCGAGATCGCCGGGGGCACGCACGGCCGCAACCGGATGATGGGGAACTCGCTGCTCGAGTGCTGCGTCTTCGGGCGGCGCGCCGGCCGCGCCGCCGCGGAAAGGGCCGCGGCGTGAGCGTCGTAGCCACCGACGTCCAGAGGGCAGTGGAGGACGCTGCCGCGTATCTCTACGTCTGGGCGCTCAAGGACATCCCGCAGGATCTTCGCGACGCGATCCGTGACGCGCGCGAGCGCGAGACCTCGACGCCCGGACAGCGTGTCCTCGACACGATCATCAAGAACGTCGACATTGCGGACGACCAGCAGACGCTCGTGTGCCAGGACACGGGTATCGCCGTCTACTACTGCCGCGTCGGCGAGCACTTCCCGCTCCACCCCGCGCGGATCTACGAGGCTCTCTACGACGGGACCGCGCGAGCCACGGAGGAGCATCCGCTGCGCTCGAACACCGTGCACACGCTTACGCGCGAGAACACGGGCCCCAACGTCGGGTACCGCGTGCCGATCGTCCACTGGGACTTCATCCCCGATTGGCACGGCCTCGACGTCAAATGCGTCCCCAAGGGCTCCGGCTCCGAGAACATGAGCTTCCTCAAGATGTGCACCCCGGCCGACGGGGTGGCGGGCATCAAGCGCTTCGTCCTCGACTCGATCGTCGGCGCCGGCGGGAAGCCGTGTCCGCCGGGGATCGTAGGCGTCGGGATCGGGGGTTCCGCCGACTATGCGATGCACCTCGCCAAGGAGGCGATCGCGCGGCCGGTCGGGACACGAAACCCCGATCCCGAGGTGGCGAAGCTGGAGCAGGAGCTGTTCGACCTCTTGAACCAGACCGGGATCGGCCCGATGGGGCTCGGCGGCGACGTCACTGTGCTGTCGGCGCATGTCGAGCATGCGGACACGCACATGACGCTCAACCCCGTCGCGGTCAACTACCAGTGCTGGGCCGCTCGCCGCGCCACAGCGCACATCTCGGCCGATGGCTCGATCGACTACGACCGGAAGGCCTGACCGATGGCCGACGTCCACATGACCTTTCCGACCGACGAGGAGAAGATCCGTGAGCTCCGCGCGGGCGATTCCGTCACCGTCGACGGGCACATCATCGGAATCCGCGACCGCACGCAGATCCGGATCTTCGATCAGGGGATCGAGCCGCCGATGGACCTGACCGGCGCTTTCCTCCTCCACACCGCTCCCGGCGTGCGCAAGCTCGGCCCGGGCCGCTACGAGAAGGTCTCGATCGGCACGACGACGAGCGCGCGGATGGTGCGCTTCACAGAGCCGCTCGGGCGCGATTACGGCGTGCGCGCGATCTGCGGCAAGGGCGGCCTCCCCGACGAGGCGATCGAGCCCATGCGTCGCTACGGGATGGTGTACTTCGCCATCGTCGGCGGGGCAGCGGCGCTCGAGACCGAGCAGATCGAGGAGATCGAAGAGGTGGCCTGGGAGGAGCTCATGCCGGAGTGCCTCTGGAAGTTCCGCGTGAAGGACTTCGGCCCGCTCACGGTTGCGATCGACGCGCACGGAAACTCGCTCTACCACGACGTTCAGGAAGAAGCTCGCAAGCGACTGGAGGATCTCTATGCACGGCTCTAACGGTGGCCCCGAGGACTTCCTCGACCTGCCCGCGCGTTCCTCTAAGCCGCGCACGCAGGGCCTCACCCACGTCATCGACAAAGGTCTCGACCTTGTTCACATCGAGGGCCTCTTCAGGACGGCCGGCGATTACGTCGACATCGTCAAGCTCGGCTGGGGGACCTCATACGTCACGCGCAACCTCGAGGACAAGATCGCTCTCTACCGCTCTTTCGACGTGCCCATCGTCTGCGGCGGGACGCTTTTCGAGGCGGTCGTCGGCCGGGACAAGCTCGACGAGTACCGATCGTGGCTCGCCCAAAAGGGCATCACGCACGTCGAGGTCTCGGACGGCACGATCGACCTCCCGCATGACCGCAAGCTCGAACTGATCGCCGAGCTGGCCAAGGACTTCGTCGTCATGTCCGAGGTCGGCTCGAAGAACGCCGACGTCGTCTACGCCCCCTACCAGTGGGTCGAGTGGATGAAGGACGAGCTCGACGCCGGCGCCTGGAAGGTCATCACCGAAGCGCGGGAGGGAGGCACAGCCGGGATCTTTCGTCCGACCGGCGAGATGCGAACCGGCCTCATCGACGAGATCGTCCACGGGATCGACTTCGGCGACATCATCTTCGAGGCCCCCACGGAGGCCTCCCAGGGGTGGTTCGTCCGCCGCTTCGGTCCTGAGGTCAACCTCGGCAACATCCCGCCCGACGAGGTCATCGCGCTCGAGACGCTCCGCCTCGGGCTCCGCTCCGACACCCTCAAGGAAGTTCTCCTCAATGAGCACCCAGCTTTCGCTGACCGAGTCTGAGATCGAGGCGCTGCCCGCGGAGGAAGTCCTCCGCTGGGCCTACGACGAGTTCGGCGACCGCCTCTGCCTCACCTGCTCCTGGCAGAAGCAGTCGTCCGTGCTGGTCCACATGGTCATGGAGCTCGGGCTCGAGGTCGACGTCGTCGAGCTCGACACGCACCTCTTCTTCAAGGAGACCTACGAGACGAGGGAGCGGATCGTCGAGCGCTACGGGCTCAAGCTGATCCGGCCCGAGATCATCACCGTCGCCGAGCAGCACAAGCAGGAGGGCCCGAACCTCTGGGAGCGGAACCCCGACCGCTGCTGCCACATCCGCAAGGTCGAGCCGCTCATCCAGACTCTCGAGCCCTACGACGCCTGGGTCTCCGGCATCCGCCGCGACCAGTCGCCTTCGCGCGCCGACGCCCGCAAGGTCGAGCGCTCCGACCGTTACGGCGTCTGGAAGATCCAGCCGCTCGCAGAATGGGGCGAGGAGGACGTCTGGCGCTACATCAAGGCCAACGACATCCCGTTCAACCCGCTGCACGACGCGGGCTACCGCTCGATCGGCTGCATCCCGTGCACGCGTCCCACGCGGCCCGACGAGGAGGAACGGGCGGGTCGGTGGGCGGATTCAGACAAACTGGAATGCGGCATCCACTTGGAGGACAAGAGTTGACAGTCGCCGAGCGACAGCAGGAGGGGGCTCGTGGGGAACCATGGGTTCCCCCACGCTGAAACTGGAATGCGGCATCCACTTGGAGGAGAAAACTTGAACGGATTCACGCTGTGGTTCACGGGGCTCTCCGGGGCCGGGAAGTCGACGATCGCCGAGATCGTCGGTGGCCGCCTCGAGGAGGCGGGCAGGACCGTCGAGTACCTGGACGGCGACGTCGTGCGTACCCACCTTTCGAAGGGGCTCGGCTTCTCCAAGGAGGACCGGGACACGAACATCGAGCGCATCGGCTGGGTCGCCTCGCGGCTCACCCGGCACGGCGCCGCTGTGCTCGTCTCCGCCATCTCGCCGTACGAGGAGACGCGTCGCAAGGCTCGCGGGATGGTGGAGGAGTTCGGGACGTTCGTCGAGGTCTACGTCGAGGCTTCCGTCGAAACCTGCGCCGAGCGTGACGTCAAGGGTCTCTACGAGAAGGCTTTCTCCGGCGAGATCAAGGAGTTCACCGGCGTCTCCGATCCCTACGAGGCGCCCACGAGCCCGCAGCTGGTCGTCAATACCGAGCGCGAGACGCCCGAGGGGAGCGCCCAGTCCGTGGTCGACAAGCTCGAGGAGCTCGGGCTGCTGTACGGCGAGGTCCGAGTTTGACCGCCGTCGCCGAAGCCAATCTGATCCGCCCACACGGCGGCGAGCTCGTCGACCGGACGGGCGAGCGCCCTGACGGCGTGGATGAGCTCGAGACGGTACGTCTGACGTCACGCGAGGTCTCCGACCTGGACATGCTCGCGTCGGGCGCGCTCTCTCCGCTGACCGGCTTCATGGGCAGCGACGACTACGAGCGCGTCGTCGAGGAGATGCGCCTCGCGAACGGCCTGGCATGGGCGCTCCCCGTCTGCCTCGCGGTGGAGAGCGCTCCGGTTGGAGATCGCATCGCGCTGGCGGACGAGTCCGGGCGAGTCCTCGCCGTGCTCGAGGTCGACGAGGTCTTCGACTACGACAAGGAGCGGGAGGCCGCCCAGTGCTTTCGGACGACGGATGACGCTCATCCCGGCGTCGCGCGCCTCTACGGGCAGCACGACCGCTACGTCGCCGGGCCCGTGACGGTGTTCGAGCGGCTGGAGCCTGCGTTCCCCGAGCTGCACCGCGATCCCGCCGACACCCGGGCGCTCTTCACGGAGCGCGGCTGGCGCCGCGTGGTCGGCTTCCAGACCCGGAACCCGATCCACCGGGCCCACGAGTACTTGACGAAATGCGCCCTCGAGACCGTGGACGGCCTGCTCATCCACCCGCTCATCGGCGAGACAAAGTCCGACGACGTCCCCGCGGAGACCCGTGTCCAGGCGTACGACGTGCTCGTCAACCGCTACTACCCGAAGGATCGTGTCGTCGTGTCCGCGTTCCCTGCCGCGATGCGCTACGCGGGGCCGCGCGAGGCCGTCTGGCACGCGATCTGCCGCAAGAACTACGGCTGCTCCCATTTCATCGTCGGCCGCGACCACGCCGGCGTAGGCGACTACTACGGCACCTACGACGCACAGCTCATCTTCGACGAGTTCGAGCCCCATGAGCTCGACATCGAGCCGATGTTCTTCGAGCACGCCTTCTTCTGCCGCGCGTGCGGCCAAATGGCGACGCCGAAGACCTGCCCGCATCCTGCGGACGACCACGTCTTCCTCTCGGGGACGAAGGTGCGGGAGCTGCTCTCCGAGGGGAAGCTGCCGCCGGCCGAGTTCTCGCGCCCTGAGGTTGCCGAGATCCTCATCTCCGCCTACCGGCAGGTCTAGAGCTAACGTCCCACCGCGTGACCTCGGTCACGACAAGCCTGCAGGCTCGCAGAGCGAACCTCGTCGTTCCCGCGGTCGTCGCGCTCGCGCCACTAGCCCTTCTCCTCGCCCGGCTCGTCCCCGCGTCGGACACCGGCGGCCTCGCGCTGCGCCTCGCAGTCGCGGCGGTGTGCGTTCTGTTCGTGCCGGGCTTCCTCATCGTCCGTCTGCTCGGCGCGCCGGCCGATCCTCCGCTCGTGGTCGCGGCAGCCCTCGCGTGGAGCCTCGTTGCGCTCTTCTTCGCCCTCGCGGTGACCTTTGCGTTCAATCGATCGATTCTGTTCACGCTCGCGCTGCTCGTCGGTCTGTGCGTCGCGAGCGTCGTGGCGGGACTCGTGAGAAATCGACCAGCCGAAGCGCCCGGACGAGCCGAGCTTGCGACTCTGCTCGGCCTGCTCGCGGCCGGACTGATCGTCGGGGCGGTCGTCTGGTGGGCAGCGCCGCCAATCGAGGGCGACGCGCTCGAGCATCTCGCACGGACGCGGAAGCTGGCCGAGCTGCCACGCTTCGAGTCCGCCCGGGTCAGCGAGCTGTTTCGCGAGGGAAACCTCCACCCGGGCTATGCATTCCCGCTTTGGCACGGCGCGCTGGCCCTCGTCGCCCGGTTGGCCGGTGTCGACTCGGCGAGCGTCGTCGGTCTGCTCTCAGCCGTGCTGACGCCGCTTGCGTTCGTCGTGATCTATGCGGCGGGCGCTGCTCTCTTCCGGTCACGGTGGGTCGGGATCGCCGTCCTGGTCGGCCAGCTCGCCATCTTCGGCCTCCCCCTGCGGGCGCGGCC
>Ga0209874_1000122_pt1 | contig 19536 bp, 10 predicted proteins | sample GWRWN1_20_30_FD_187216 | JGI IMG/M metagenome (GOLD analysis project Ga0209874, IMG submission 187216) | Riverbed sediment microbial communities from areas with no vegetation in Columbia River, Washington, USA - GW-RW N1_20_30 (SPAdes)... | ecosystem: Environmental > Aquatic > Freshwater > River... | reverse complement strand
TCGGCGGCACGCACTTCGCGCTCCCCCTCCCCGCCGACGCGGACGATGTTGTCATCGTCGAGCTGCAGCCGAACCCCCTGCCACTGGCGACGGTCCGCGTGAAGGTCTTCCACGACAACCAGCTCACGAACTCGGAGGACGACATCCCGCTCGAGGAGGGCCTCGGCGGCTTCCACGTCACCCTCGCCGACCGGGTCGGCGAGGTGACCACCGACTGGTTCGGCAACCCGATCTGCACCGAGTACGAGGACCTGAACGGCAACGGCGTGTTCGACTTCCCGGGCGATGACGGCGTGGACGGGCCCGTGCCCGTCCCCGGAACGGGCGGCTTCTGCGTCTCGGACGGCGATGGTATCGACGTCGACGGGGACGGCTACTCCGACGGCGTCGATTCGAACAACGATGGGGTCGTCGACGGCCCCGACCCCGATGGCATCCCCAAGGGCTACGCGGTCGTCCCCAACATGGGCCCGGACAAGTACGAGGTCCAGGTGATCCCGCCCGACGGCCAGGGGTGGATCCAGACCACCACGATCGAGGGCACGCTCGCTGAGGACGCCTGGGTCGAGGAAGGGCACAGCGGGTTCTCGACGGAGGAGGGCTTCACACAGGCCGTCGTTTGGTTCGGGTTCGTGCGCGAGTGCACGTTCGGCGACGACGCGGACGACTGCCCGACCAACGATGATGCGGGGACCGGCTCGATCAGCGGCACGGTGAAGTCGATCGCGCTCGACGACGAGTCCGGGATCATCCTGCTGGGCAAGCCCGTGGTGCGGCCCTACGTCGCCCTCAACGACATCGGCGGCAACGACGAGCAGGTCTACACGGGCCGCGGCAATGTCGACGGCAGTTTCACGATCCCCGCCGTGCCCGAGGGCCTCTACCAGCTCGTGATGTGGGACGGGCCACTCGATCACATCATCAGCTTCCGCACGGTCCAGGTGAGTGCCGGCGAGGACGTCGAGGTCAGGGACTGCACGGATCTCGAGTGCGGCATCGGCATCCCGCGCTGGTTCGGGACGATCCGCGGCTACGCCTACATCGATAACGGCGTCGCGGCGGACGGTCACGACCTCCCCGACGGCAGCGACGAGAACGGGATCCGGGACTGCTATGACGACGGCGACGACTTCGACGGCGACGGCGACTCCAGCGAGATCGAGTACAACGACCTCAACTCGTGCGAGCGGGGGCTCACCGGCCAGGACCTCGACACCCGCTACAAGGACGGCACGATCCAGTACGCGACGTTCGCCAACAACAACGGCTACTACGAGTTCCCGGAGGTCTTCGAGCTCGAGCACTTCGCGATCGCCGAGGTCGGCTACAAGAACATGAAGCAGACCGGCGCGACCGGGTACAACACCGACCGCTTCGGAAACCCCATCGGCTACCCGGATGGCGACTACCCGGACAACTTCGTCAACCAGGATCTCGGGCTCGCCTCCCTCCTCCAGGCCGAGGCCACCTGGGGAGGGACCACGAACTACATCGACTGGGGCAAGAAGGCCCTCGACACGAGCGGATGTGGAACCCCCGATCCCGCGGACCCTTGCGAGAACGGCGGCATCGTCGGCATCGTGTTCAACGCCACGACCCGCAACGAGCTGGACGCACGGCTCCAGGCGAACGAGGACTACGAGCCTGGCGTCCCGGGCGTGGTCGTGAACCTCTACTCGGCCAAGCTGGACGGGAACGGAGACATCGTCCACGACACCGACGGCTCCGTCGCGAAGGACCACATCGTGGCCTCCTACGGCGGGGCTGACAGCTGGTACGACTCGCTGCCGACCGACTGCATCCCCAAGAGCAGCGTGGGGCGCCTGCCCGGCGAGATCGAACCGGACAACCTCTTCCCCGACTGCATCGAGCTGCCCGCCCTGCAGAACCAGATCAAGTCCGGCGTGTTCGACGGCGGGTACGCCTTCGACGTGGACTGCTCGAACCTCGGGGTGCCCGGGAACCTCGACCCGGGCCTGCTGTCTGAGGACTGCTCGCCCCTCGGGCAGGGTCAGTACATCGTCGAGATCGAGCCGCCAGCAGGCTATCGATCGGTCATGGAGGAGGACATCAACGTCTTCGGCGGGGACCAGTTCGTGCCGGCCGTGCCGCCCTTCCCCTGCGCGGGCCCGATGCACACGGTCGACGTCGTCGACGTCCCGGGCGACGCGAACTTCGACCCGACGCACCCGTCCGAAACCCATGGGGTCTACAACCCCGACTTCCTGGCCACGACCTCCGCCCTCGCACCGAACGGCGGGAGCCCCTACCAGGATCAGGAGAAGCCGCTCTGCGACGCGCGGATCGTGGATCTCCAAAAGGGCGGGTTCGTCAACTCCGACTTCTTCGTCTTCACCGACGCGGTCGACATGGATCCCACGACCGTCGAGGGCCCGGACGAGATCCCCACCGGGGCGGGCATCCCGATGCCCGGGCGCATCCGCGGTGTGCTCCTCGACGACCTGACCGTGGAGCTCGACCCGACGTCGCCGATGTACGGGGAGAAGCGGGGGATCCCCAACGCCCCGATAGGCATCCGAGACTTCACGGGCAAGCTCATCACGACCGTCTACTCCGACGAGAACGGTTACTGGGAGGTCACGCTCCCGTCCACCGGCACCTACAACTGCGCCCTCCCGGCCGGGCCGTGCCCCGGCATGTACCAGGTGGTCGGCAACGACCCAGGCACGCCCGAGAACCCGAACGAGGGCTGGGACCCGAACTACGGTGCCCTCAAGCTGTCGTTCGACGTCTGGCCCGCGTTGACGACCTACGCGGACGTCGCCATCCTGCCCATCACGGGCTTCGTCCAGGATCCCGGATCGCAGTTCGAGTCGCCGCCCCAGTGCGAGATCACGGCCGGCGCGCCCGATCTGCAGGAGGTCTCGGACGTCCTCCGGACCGCCGGCCAGACCCTCACGATTACCGGCTCAGGGTTCAACGGCGCGACCGCGACCCTCGACGGGACGGCCATCACGACGGTGGTCAACTCGGACACGTCGATCACCGCCACGATCCCGGCCGGCACGGCCCCGGGACCACACGAGCTCCTCCTCCGTGAGGGGGGCGTGAACAGCCCGCTCGGCATCACCATCCACGTGACGGGCACCGGCTACAGCTTCAGCGCGACCCAGCAGCGCCACGTCGGCGCGGGTGAGGAGTACACGACCGTCCAGAGCGCCCTCGACGCGGCGGTGGACGGCGACATCGTCATCGTCCATCCGGGTGTGTACTACGAGAGCCTGCTCGTCGACGAGCGGATCAAGCTCCAAGGATTCGGTCCGGGCGCCACGGTCATCGACGGTCGATTCTTCAACTTCGGTGGGGTCAGCGCCGGGCAGTTCGCCGCCAAGATCGCGGCCACCGCCTACGACGGGCCCGCTGTCGTCCCGATGGGGCAAGTGATCACCGTGCTGGCCGAGAAGGGCGAGTTCACCTCCGGCGTCAACGCCCAGATCGACGGGTTCAAGCTCTCGGGCGGGAATCGGGTGCGCGGCAGTCGCACGGCCCCGTCACAGGGAGGAGCGATCTACGGCCACGCCTACGCACGCAACCTGCAGGTCTCCAACAACCTGATCCAGAGCAACGCTGGCAACCTCGGAGGGGGCGTGTCCTTCGGCCGACCCGGCACGCCGAACCCCGACGAGCCGGGTTCGGCAGAGGACATGCAGAACGACGACATCCGGATCGACCACAACCGGATCCTGAACAACGGCGGCGTGTCGCTCGCCGGCGCCGTCGGGCTCTTCAACGGCACCCAGAGCTTCGAGATCGACCACAACGAGATCTGCGGCAACTACTCCGCTGAGTACGGCGGCGGCATCTCGAACTACGGCTACAGCTCGGGCTCGATCCACGACAACCGGATCCTGTTCAACTACGCCTTCGACGAGGGCGGCGGGATCATGCTGGGCGGCCAGCAGCCGGCCAACGTCGCGCTGGTCTCCCCCGGCACCGGCGACATCGACGTCGAGCGGAACCTGATCCAGGGCAACGCCTCGAACGACGACGGCGGTGGGGTGCGTCTGCTCCAGCCCGTCGACGGACGCATCCGGATCGTCAACAACATGATCGTCAACAACATCGCGACCGACGGGGGTGGCGGCATCGCGCTCGACGACGCGCTCCAGGTGGAGATCATCAACAATACGGTGGCGCGCAACGTCTCGACGTCGACCGCCGAGGACGCACCCATCGACCTGGACCCCGAGCCGCCCCCTGCGTCTGGACCCGGCCGCGTGACGCTGCCGCAGGGCGCCGGTCTGGTCAGCGAGCTGCACAGCCAGGCATTGATGGATGCGGAGGACCCGTCGACCGACTTCAGTGACCCGGTGCTGTTCAACAACATCTTCTGGGAGAACGAGGCCTGCTCCCTGGACGGGAACCTCGACCTGTTCGGAACGGACGGCTGCGAGGTTCCCGGCCTGCCCTCGGCCGGCTTCCGTGACTTCGAGGTCCTCGACGGCCTTGCCGCCGGTGATCCCGGCCACCGGACGTTCAGCGCGACGTACAGCGTCTGCACAGACTTCACGGGCGACTGCCCGAACGACGGCACGAACAAGGACACCGATCCCGCGTTCGCCGCCGCGATCCCCACAACGTTCAAGGCCCTGGCCTTCGGCGGGGATCCGACCTTCGTCACCGTGATCCTCACGGCGTCGCCGAGCGACCCGCCCGGCGACTACCACGTTGGCGCCTCGCTGCCCACGCTCAACGCTGGGGCCGCGTCGGTCGGTGGGTTCTCCGCCCCTTGCGACGACGTCGACGGCGACGGCCGGCCCAATGGCTCGGCGTGGGACATCGGCGCTGACGAGCAGCCCGACGGCACCTCGAAGTGCCTGTTCTTCTCGACGGAGGGGAACACCGCCGTTCCGGGCATCACCGACCCCGACAACGCCGACATCTACCTGTGGAACGGCGCGGCGTTCGGCCGGGTCTTCGACGCGACGGACGCCGGACTCGGGGGTGGCGCCAACATCGACGCGCTCGTCGCTGTGGACAGCGACACCTTCTACATGTCGTTCACCGGCAATCTGAACCTACCCGGTGTCGGCACGGTCCAGAACCGTGACGTCGTCCGGTACACGGGAGGCGCCTGGACCCTCTTCTTCGACGGCGATGACGTCGGGCTGACCATGGCCGCGGAGAACGTCGACGCCTTCGAGGTGCTGGGCGCGGGCTCGGTCGCGGTCTCGACCGACGGCAACCCCGACGTTCCCGGCATCAGCGGGGAGAACGACGAGGATCTGCTCCGGTGCACCGGGAGCTTCGGCCCCACGACGTCGTGCACGTGGAGCTACTACTTGGACGGCAGTGACGTCGGACTCGATAGCACCGCAAATGAGGACCTCGACGGGGCCGCGGTCCTCGGCGGCGATCTCTACCTCAGCACGTTGGGGGCGTTCACCACCGCCGATCCTCCCGGTCCGCCCACCAGTCTCTCGGGCGGTGGCGAGGACGTGTTCAGCTGCAACGCGTTCGTGCCCGGAACGACGAGCTCCTGCGGCAGCTTCTCGATGTTCTTCGACGGCAGCATGCAAGGCGTCACCCCCGGCAACCTCGACGCGATCGATCGACCTTGAGTGAGGAAGGCGGCACGATGAGCGATGGATCGGCCCGGCCCGGGATCACCCGGCGAGGCCTGCTGCGCGCCGGCGGGCTCGGGGCGCTGGCGCTGATCGGGGGCAAGGCGATCCCGGCCCTCGCGACACGCCCGCAGGCGGGCTCCGCCTCGGCGCCACTCGCGACGAACGATGCCGCGATCCCGCTGCTGGCGGGCACTCGCACCGACATCCACCTGGCCGCCACGGACGGACACATCCAGCTGCCGGGGCGCGGTAGCCCGAGCGGACCGGGAGGCGACCCGGTGTACGTGTTCGGCTTCGTGAACGTGCCGGTGGGAGTCACGCCGAACCAGCTCGACGCCTACAAGGGGGCCGTTCAGTTCCCCGCCCCCATCATCGGCGTCGACCAGGAGTCGGACGTCTACCTCACGATGACCAACATCGGGCTCGTCGTCCGGCCCGACCTGGACGACTCCCACACCGTGCATTGGCACGGCTTCCCGAATGCAACGGCCATCTTCGACGGCGTCCCCGAGGTGTCCATCGCCGTGCCCGTTGGTCGGGATTTCCCCTACTACTACCTGCCGCACCGCCCGGGGATGTTCATGTACCACTGCCACTTCGAGGACGTCGAGCACGTCCAGATGGGCATGCAGGGCAGCGTGTTCGTGCGGCCCAGCCAGAACGGCGCGTCGATGGGCGGCTTCACCAAGTTCGCGTACAACGACGGCGACGGCTCGACCGGGTACCACCGCGAATTCACGCTGCTGCTCGACGAGATCTGGACGACGCCGCACGACAACCTCGAGGCGATCCAGGAGACGGTCTGGCCCAACTACCACGCGAACTACTGGACGATCAATGGACGGTCGTATCCCGACACCCTGCTGCCCAACAACGACGACATCCTGCCGGCGCAACCGCAGTCGTCCCGCATACAGGTGAACCAGGGCGACCGGGTGCTGCTCCGCCTCGCGAACCTAGGATACGAACAGCAGTCCATGCAGCTGCCCGGGATCCCGATGACGGTCGTGGGTGAGGACGCGACGCTGCTCAGCAACGGCAGCGTGGACCTCTCGTACACGACGAACACCATCTACATCGGCCCGGGAGAGGCCCGCGACGTGCTGTTCACGGCACCGACGTACAGCGGTTCGCTTCCCGGCGCTTCGGATTCCTTCGGGGTCTACAACATCTACTGGCTCAAGAACCGAGCGCCGCACAAGCTGACCAACGACGGCGCGTCCGGGCTGGGAGGTCAGGTCACGCAGGTCTGGGTCTACGACGGCAACCCGCTCGGTGCGCAGACGCACCCGAACCAGACCTACCCGGAGCCGGCTCCGACGACACCGTACCTGAACCCGTGGATCACGTAGGCCATCGGATGGAGACGACGATGCGGACGCTGATGGACAGGAGTGGCTCCCGATGAGGACGAGGCGGCGCGTCATCGCTGCCATCATCGCCGGCGCGGCCATCGTGTCCGCGCTCGTGTCGCCTTTGCCCGCTTCGGCGGCGCCGCCGGCGCTCGGGATGGTCTGCGCCCCCGGCGGGCCGGAGTTCCAGCTCGAGACGGCCACCGGCAGCGTCGCCACGCCCGACGGCAACAGTGTCTTCATGTGGGGATACAAACTCGAGGGCGGACAGTTCCAGATGCCCGGGCCCGTCCTCTGCGTGCACGAGGGGGAAACGGTCACCATCGCGCTGACCAACAACGCCATCTCCGAACCCGTGTCGATCGTCTTCCCCGGCCAGACGGGCGTCACGCACGACGATCTGACGCCTGGGCATCTCACCGGCGAGGCGGATCCCGGCGGCGGGACGGTCACCTACACCTTCGTCGCGAGCCGGCCCGGCACCTACCTCTACGAGAGCGGCACGAGCCCCAGCAAACAGGTCCAGATGGGTCTGTACGGGACGCTCGTGGTCCGGCCGGCGCTCGGCGAGGCGTACGCCTACAACGACCCCCAGACGAAGTTCTCGGCCGAGTTCCTCATCGTCATCAACGAGATCGACCCCACCCAGCACCGCCGCGTGGAGCAGGGCAACCCTTACGACGATTCGCAGTTCGACGACGACTACTGGCAGCTGAACGGACGGAGCTTCCCGGACACGATCGCCGACAACGGCGTGCCCTGGCTGCCCAACCAGCCCTACGGCTCGCTGATCCAGGTCGAGCCCTACGATCCCGTCGCCAATCCCTATCCGGTCCTGATCCGCTACATCAACGCGGGCCGCGTCAATCACCCGTTCCACCCGCACGGCAACCACCTGCGCGTCGTCGCTCGAGACGGGCAGCTCCTCCGCGGTTCGGACGGCGAGGACACCTCCTTCGAGGACTTCACCCGCACGATCGGGTCGGGTCAGACGTACGACCTCCTGTTCCGGTGGGACGACGTCGACCCGTGGATCACCGGCGGCGAGCCGGTGCCGGTGCAGATCCCCGGCCTGCAGAACCTGGTCTTCAAGGACGACTCCACGTTCTACAGCGGAGATCCCCGCCTTGGTGAGCAGGGCGACCTCCCGGTGGGCGTGGCGAGCTTCAACGAATGCGGCGAGTTCTATTTCCCGTGGCACAGCCACGCGTTGTTCGAGTTCACCAACTTCGACGAGGGCTTCGGCGGACTCGCGACGGTCCTCCGCGTCGATCCTCCGGGAGGCTGTCCATGAGCGCCCGTCTCAAGGCAGGGCCATCGAAGCCAGCGAGAACGGATGTCCTCATCGGGGTCTTCGCCCTAGTCATGGTGGCGGCCCTGATGGTCTCGATCCCCGCCATGGCGAGGGTCGTCCGCGGGACCGAGGTCCTCGCGCGGAACGTCTCCGCCCCTCAGGCCGAACGCGCCAACGTCGCCACCGCACAGGCCGTCGCGGCCCTGCCTGCCGCCGCCGACCCGGACCTATGCGCCAGCACGGGCACGGTCACGATGCCCGACGGCACGGTGGTCGAGATCTGGGGCTTCTCGCTCGACGGGGGTGACGGCTGCGACGCGAGCGATGAGCCGGATCTGCCCGGTCCCGTGATCGAAGCGACCGTCGGCGACATGGTGACGATCAACCTCACGAACGTCGACGTGCCGGAGAACGTTTCCATCGTCATCCCCGGCACCGAGCTCGCCCCGGACACGGGGGGCGTGCCCGCGCTGCCGGATCCGGGCGCCACGAGGAGCTACACATTCACTGCCACCGACCCCGGCACGTACCTGTACGAGACGGGCGTCGACGACCAGCGCGGCGTCCTGATGGGACTGTACGGGGCGCTGATCGTCAGGCCCGCCACGGCCGGCCAGGCGTACGACACCGCTGCGAGCGCGTACGACCAGGAAGAGATACTCGTGCTCAGCGAGCTCGATCCGAACTTCAACAACGATCCTGGCAGCTTCGACCTCGTCGACTACGCCCCCACGTACTGGTTAATCAACGGCGAGGCGTACCCCGACACCGACCCCATCGCGGTCGCCAGCGGCGAGCGGTTGCTCCTGCGCTTCCTGAACGCGGGATCCCTCCACCACACGATGGCCTTGCTCGGCGCGAGCCAACGCGTGATCGCTAGGGACGCCTATCCGGTGTCGAACCCGTACGACCTCGTCTCGGAGACGATCGCCTCCGGCCAGACCACGGACGCGATCACCGTCCCGTGCGGATCCGATAGCTCGCAGGTCCCCCTCTACAACGCCAACCTGCGCCTCACCAACGGGGGCCTGTCGAGCAGCCCCCACGAACCCGGCGGGATGCAGACCGTCATCGAGCTGTCCGCGGGCTCCTGCCCCACGGCGGGCAACATCGCCCCCACCGTGGATGCCGGGCCGAACCAGACCATCACGCCGACCTCGCTCCCGGCCACGATCGTCCTCGACGGAACCGTGAACGACGACTTCGTGACTCCGGTGACGGCGACCTGGACGAGGGACAGCGGCCCCGGCACCGCGACCTTCGCGAACGCGGGCGACGTGGACACGACCGTGGAGCTCACCCAAGCCGGGACGAACGTCTTCAGGCTCACCGTCGACGATGGCGTGAATGCGCCGGTCTCCGACACCGTCACGATCACGCTGACCGCGCCGGTGCTCCTGTACTTCTCGACCGAAGGGAACGTGAACGTGGGCGGCCTCGGGGACCCCAACGACGCGGACATCTACGCCTGGCACGGCGGCTCGAGCTACAGCCGTATCTTCGACGCGGATCTGAACGGCGTGCTTGGACCCGCCGACGTCGACGCCCTCGTCGTCGTCGACGACAACACGATCTACCTGTCCTTCCTGTCCGACACGACGCTGTCCGGGACCCTCGCCGTGGCGGACGAGGACGTCGTCCTCTTCGACGCCGGGAACTGGAGCGTCGTCTTCGACGGCTCCGATGTCGGGCTGACCACCAACGCCGAAGACGTCGATGCCTTCGAGGTCCTGGGCGCCGGCGCGATCGTGGTCTCGACCGATGGCAATCCGGACGTCGGACTCCCCGGCAACGAGCAGGACGAGGACCTCCTCCGGTGCATCGGTGCGTTCGGGCCCACGACGTCGTGCACGTGGAGCTACTACATGGACGGCAGCGACGTGGGGCTGACCGCCGCAGGCGAGGACGTCGACGGCGCCGCCGTCAACGGGGGAGCCGTCTCGCTCACGACACAGAACGGGTTCTCCGTCACGGGTGCCTCGGGCAACGACGAGGACGTGTTCGTGTGCGCGTCGCTGACACCGGGGACCACGACCTCCTGCCCCGGCGGCTGGGTCGTGTTCTTCGATGGAAGCGCCTCCGAGATCACCGACGATCTCGACGCGATCGACAGGCCCTGAGGTGATCGCGCGGTCCGTGTCGGTCGGGCGGCTCGGAGCCCTCATCGGGGCGATCGTGGTCCTCGCGGGCGCGGGCCTGACCGTCTCGCGATCGCTCGCCACCGACGCCTCGTACGATCCGGACTCCGCGGTGGCCAGGTCGTTCGAGGATCGAACCGGGGTCCGACTCGTGCGGGTTGCCCTGACCGCGGGCGGCGGAGTGATCGACATCCGATACCTAGTCCTGGACTCGACGAAGGCCGTCGAGACGTTCGAGAACCTCGGCCACCCAGCCGTCGTCGACGAGGACACCGGCACCCAGCTCTCGACCCCATGGATGGTCCACGCCATTCACCCGAAACTCAACGACGCCGTGACGTACGCCGCGCTCCTGGTGAACGCCGACGGAGCGGTCACGTCCGGAGGCGACGTCACGGTGGTGATGGGCGACGCGCGCCTCGCGCACGTCCCCGTCAGCTGAGGCCATCGTGGCCACGAGGCCGCGACGGCGCCGGCTCTGCGTGTTGGGATTCCTCTTGGCGCTCGCCTCGCTGATCCCGGCGACGCCCGCGTCGGCTCATGCGACGTTCGTAGGATCCGACCCTCCCGGCGGCTCCACCCTTTCGGGGTCGGCAGACACGATCCTGTTGTGGTTCGACGAGGGGATCCGGCTCGAGTTCAGCACGTTCGACCTGCGTCACCTCTCTGGTCGGGCCGTCCGAGACGTACAGGCCCGCCAGCCGCGACCCGGCCTCGTGACGCTCACCCTGCCGGAGCTCGAACACGATGTGTACACGTTGTCGTGGAGCGTCCTGTCGGCCATCGACACCCATGTATCCGCTGGATCGCTGATCCTGGGGGTGGGGATGGCGGTCTCGGCTCCCCTGCGGGGTAGCACGAGCGAGCCGGCGGCGGCCCTCCGGCCGGACGAGGTCGCGCTGCGCTGGCTCGACGTCGTCTTCCTGTCCGGCATGATCGGCGCCCTCATCGTGTACTGGGTCGTGCTCCGGCCGGCAGGGATGGATGCGGCAAGCTCCATCCGGCGGGCCGCCCGCAGACGGATCCTGGTGCTCGCGGCGTGGCTGGGTGTCGCCGCCCTGGGGATGGGCGTCCTGCTCATGCGCTGGCAGGTCCTCGAGGTGAGCGCCGCGGTCCCGGGATCGTCGTGGCGGGGCGTCCTGCCCGGCCTGCTCTTCGACAGCAGATACGGCGCGCTCTGGTGGGGGCGCGAGCTGGTCCTGGCCGCCTTGACGGCGATCGCCTGGATGCTCTGGGTGGCCGAAAGGCCGCGGGAGGAGGCCGGGTCCGGTCCGGGACACGGGGAGCGGCTCTCGGACCGGCTCTGGCCTCCTACCGCAGCGCTCGTGGTCGCCACCGCGCTGATCCACGCGGCGAGCGGGCATGCCGCGGGAGGCGCTCGCCCGTGGTTCTCGGTCGCCGTGGACGGCCTGCACTTCGTGGCGGCCGGTGTCTGGATCGGGGGGCTCCTCGCCCTTGCGGTCGGTCTGCTTCCACTCCTGCGTCGCAGGGATGACGTCACCGCGCTCGCGCGACTGAGCTGGCGTCCGTTCAGCCGGGTGGCCGCGGTGAGCGTCGGGGTCCTCGTCGCCACGGGACTGTCCGTCGCCGCCCGGGAGGTCGCCTCGATCGACGCTCTGGTGCTCACGCCGTATGGCAAGGCCCTCATGGTCAAGATCGGCGTCGGGATGGCGGCCGCGGCGATCGGGCTCATGAACGCCCTCCTCCTCCGCCCCAGCCTGGCGGCCCCCCTCGCCAGGTTGCTGCATCGCCCCGCAGGGTGGACCCCCCTCTCGCCGCGCCGCCTTCCCCGCCTCATCGCCATCGAGATCGCCCTGGGCATGGTTGCCTTGGGCGCCGTCGGGACGATGACCTCGACGCCTCCGGCGAAAGGGCCCTCGTTCGCACCCAGCGTGGCCAACGCGCCGTCCTCCCTGTCGGAGCAGATCGACGACCTGTTGGTCACGGTCACCGTCGAGCCGAATCGTCCGGGTGCGAACGTCCTGACCGTTCGGGCGATCAGCACGACGCGCCCGCCCCGGTCGGAGGTTGGAACGGTCCTGCTGGCGTTGGAGACACCTGAGGGCTCGACGTCGCTCTCGACGACGGAGGTGGGCGAGGGCACCTTCCGAACCGGTGTCGACCGGATCGCATCGGCCGGTCCAATGGAGATCGCCGTCGTCGTGCGGCGCTCCGGCCTTCCCGACTCCGCGGCCTCGTTCGACTGGACCGTGAACGATGGGGGTCCGAACCGCGAACCGGTGATCTCCGACCATCCGTTGGGACCCGCGCTCACGGCGGCCGCGGCGGCGGTCGCGTTGATCCTGCTCTCCGTTCTCTTGGGCATTCGGGTGTCGCGGGGGGCTTCGTTCCGCTCTGGTCAAGGGACGCCCCAGCCATCGAGCCCGCACGAGCCGCTTCTTCCGGAAGGAGGAGGGATCTGATCGCACACCGGACCCTCTCGTGGCTCGCGGCGGTGATCGTTCTGCTGGTGGCGGGCTCCGCCGGCGCAGTGACGAGGCCGGGCGGCGCCCCTCGGTCGACTCGGACTGCCGTCGTCGCTCCGGCCGTCCTCGAACGATTGGCGACCGCCAAGCCGAGCGACGTGGTGAAGGTGATCGTGAGGCTGCGCCAACAGGCGGACCTCACGACGATCGACGCCTCCACGAGGCGAGAGCGGTTGCGCGAGGTCATCGAGATGCTCCAGGACACGGCCCGCGCGACACAGGGTCCGCTGATCGATCTCCTTTCGGAGCGGCAGGCCGAGGGGCTGGTCCAGCGTTTCACGCCCTTCTGGGTGTTCAACGGGTTCGCCGTCGCCGCTGCGCCACAGGTGGTGGAGGAGCTGGCCGCTCGGCCGCAGGTCGCGGCCATCACGCAGGATGCGGCCGTGCCGTCGCCGCAGCCCGAGCCGATGTCTTCGAGCTCACCGCCTGAACCCAACGTCGATCTCGTCAACGCCCCCGCGCTCTGGGGCATGGGGATCACGGGGCAGGGAGTGGTCGTGGCCAACATGGATACGGGTGTGGACACGACGAACTCGGACCTCGCGGGCTCGTGGCGCGGAAGCTCGAACAGCTGGTTCGACCCGAACGGCCAGCACGCCACACCCGCGGACGTGAACGGCCACGGCACGTGGACGATGGGAGTCATGGTCTCCGGCAGCGGTGGAGGGACCGCGACCGGGATCGCCCCCGGCGCTCGCTGGATCGCCGTGAAGATCTTCGACGACGCAGGGGTGGCCACGGCTTCCGACATCCACGCCGGGTATCAGTGGCTCCTGGACCCCGACGGGAGCCCCGCTACCCCGGACGCTCCGACCGTGGTGAACAACTCCTGGACCATGGGGAGCGTCGGGTGCGACCTCCAGTTCCAGCTCGACCTCCGCAGCCTGCGGGCCGCCGGGATCCTGCCGGTCTTCGCCGCGGGCAACTACGGTCCCGGAGCATCGACCAGCGCCAGCCCGGCGAACAACCCCGAGGCCTTCGCGGTCGGGGGGACCACCAACGGTGACGTCCTCTACTCGGGAAGCAGCCGCGGCCCATCCGCGTGTGGCGAGCCGCAGACGATCTTCCCCGAGCTGACGGCGCCCGGCGTGAGCATCCGGACGACCGACCTGTTCGGTCTGTACACCCAGCAGACCGGAACATCCCTCGCGGCCCCTCACGCTGCGGGCGCCCTCGCGCTCCTCCTGGGGGCCTTCCCAGATCTTGCGGCCGACGTTCAAGCCGAGGCGCTCGAGAGCGGGGCAGTCGATCTGGGGGCCGTCGGCCCGGACAACGACGCCGGCTTCGGTCGCCTCGACGTCCTCGCGTCGTACGCCTGGCTGGCCACGCGAGCTGACTTCGCGCTCACGATCTCGCCGAGCTCACTCACGACGAGCCCGGGCGGGACCGTCGAGTCCACCGTCACCGTCACGCCCGTGAACGGCTTCGCCGGGGACGTCGCGCTCTCCCTCGGCGGACTCTCGCCCACCCAGGCCACCTGGAGCTTCGCACCCGCGACCATCGCCGGCGGATCGGGATCATCGCAACTCACGATCGTGACAACGGAATCTCTCTCGCCGGACACGTACCCGGTCACGGTCGAGGGAACGAGCGGGACCGTTGTCCACTCGAGCCCCCTGACGCTCGTCGTCGACGCCGCGTCCGATTTCGCCCTGTCGGTGAGCCCCTCTTCGAGGAGCGTGAAACGTGGCGGGTCGGCCGCCTACACCGTCAGCGTCTCGTCGCAGGGAGGGTTCGCGGGCACGGTCGGCCTGTCCGTCGTGGGACTCCCCTCCGGCGCGTCGGTCACGTTCAGTCCCTTGTCCGTCGCCGCCCCCGGCAGCTCGACGATGACGGTGAAGACCAACGGCCGTACGGCACGGGGGACGTTCACGCTGACCGTGATCGGCCAGAGCGGCCCCTCGTCGCACCAGACGACCGCCACGCTGATCGTGAAGTAGGCAGCACGATGACCCGGGGCGCCCGGTTGCCGCCGGCGTCGAAGGCCGCTAGGCCTCGGCGAGGCTCCCGGTCGGAGCGTCCGATACGAGCGTTCGAAGCGCCTGGTTCCGCAGGCGGTAGCAGTGGGCCCGCGACAAACCCAGCGTGCCTGAGATGCTCGTCACCGGCGTTCCCTCGATGTACCAGAGGAACAACAGCAGCCGCTCACGGTCCGGCAACCGTTTCAACCGGCGCGTCAACTCGGTCCGCTCGTCCAGATCGGACAGGAACCCGGGAAGGAACGGGTCGGGGTCGTCGCCCGGCGGCTTCCCACCCGCGAACACCACCGAGCGCGTCCGCGGTCCGGTGCTGTGGCCGAAGCGAACCAGCGCACCGACCACGCCGGCAACGTCACTCAGACCGCGGCCGCCGGCTCGCACGCCGACGACCATGCTCTGGGCGGTCGCCCAAGGCTCGGGAACTGCCAATGACGCCCTCCCCCGCCGTTCCCCGATGGGAAGTCACCCGACCGACCGTACCTGCGCAGCCTAGAACGGCCGCGGGATCCCATGACGCTTCCTTACGGCGACGTCATCGGACCGTTGCCAACCGTTCACGTTTCCCCCCTCCGTGGGCGATGGGCTCGTCATGACCACGACCCTGCTCCCTCAGCCAGGGTCCGCTCTTCCGGGGATCTTGGTGGTGGAGGACGAACCGGCGGTCGCGAACCTCATCTCGAGGGCGCTGTCCGACGAGGGGTTCGTCGTCCGCAAGGCACCGGACGGCGGAGCCGGGCTCGATCTGGCACGGACCGGTCGCTACGAGCTGGTCGTCCTCGATCTGTTGCTTCCCGATCTGGACGGGTTCGAGGTGCTGCGCGGCATCATCGATGCCCTGCCGGAGCAGCGGGTCCTGGTCCTTTCCGTGCTCTCCGCGGTCGAGGCCAAGGTACGGTGCCTGGAAACGGGCGCCGTCGACTACCTCACGAAGCCGTTCAGCCTCGTCGAGCTGGTCGCCCGGGTCCGGGCTCACATCCGTCAGCCGGCGGCGCCGGCGTCCGGGCGATACCTCCGGGGTGGGCGGGTGGTGGCGGACCTCGTCAGGCGAACCGCCGACGTGGGGAGCGGACCGGTGAGTCTGTCCGAGCGCGAGTTCGCCCTGCTCGAACAGCTGCTCGGGGCGGCGGGTCGGGTGCTCAGCAGGGACCAACTCCTCGACACCGTGTGGAAGGACTCCTCAGGGATCAGCCGGAACGTCGTCGACGTGTACGTGGCCCGTCTGCGATCGAAGCTCGGCGCCGACCTGATCGAGACGATCAGGAGCGCGGGGTACCGGCTCGACCTCCGGTGACGACCACCTCGGAAGGTGATCGACCGGATCGGCTCGGTCTGCGTGCTCGAGCGCCGGCGCGGGCCGAAACCCGGGCAGGACGATCCGGAAGACGGAACCGCGTTCGACCTCGCTCTCCACCCCGACCGAACCGCCGTGCGCTTCGACGATGGCCTTCGCGATCGCCAGCCCGAGGCCGGTCCCGCCGCGCGCGCGTGAAACGCTGCCGTTCGCGCGCGTGAAGCGATCGAACACCCGTGGTACGTCCTGCGCCGGGATCCCGATCCCGGTATCGGCGACCTCGATCGTGAACTCCCCAACTTCCACGGACGTCGCGATGGCGATGCTATCGCCATCGTTCGTGTACTTCACGGCGTTCTCCACGATCGCGTCGAGGGCGAGCCCGAGGCCTTCCCCGTCGGCCATGAGCCAGCCCGAGGTGGACGCGTCCCACCGCCAACGGCGCCCAACGGTCGAGCTCCATCGGCGTCTCGCGGCCTCGACGAACACATCGACCTGGATGGGCACCCTCACCAGGAATCCCTCGTGGCCCGCCGCCGCGAGGAGCAGCAGGCGCTCGGACATGCGTGACAGCCGGCCCAGCTCGTCGAGCACGACGTCCGCGTCCTGCTCGATCTGCGGATCGGACGTCGCGGCTCGGATGAGCTCGGTGTGCCCTAGGGCGACGGTGATGGGGGTTCGCAGCTCGTGAGATGCGTCGCGGACGAACTCACGATGGCTCTCGAGCACACGGTGCTCGGCCTCGGCCATCTGGCGAACCCTGTCTGTAGCCGTACGGGACCTCTCGGTATGCCAGACCATCGCGACGAACATGGCCGCCATCAGCGGGACCTCGGCCATCTCGTCCAATCCTGGACCTCCGTCCTCGTTGACGGCCACCAGGAGGGCGGCCCCGGTCGCGAGTGTGACCGACACGACGGTGATCACTGTGGCGCGCGGACGCCACATCCGGAACCCATAGACGAGCGCGAGACTGACCCACACGAAGTGGAACGGGATCGTTTCTCCTCCGGGCAGTCGTACCAGGACGACCAGGTTGGCCAAGGCGAACAGACCCCACAGGATCTCGACCCGGTGTCTACGCAGCCAGGAGCCGATATCCGACACCACGCACCGTCTCGATCACATCGGGCCCAAGCTTGACCCTGAGGCGTCCGACACACACATCCACGACGTTACTTCCAGGATCGAAGCTATACCCCCACACATCCGCCAGCAGTCGCTGACGGGTGCAGGGCTCGCCGTTCTTGACCATGAGCTGCTGGAGGAGGAGGAACTCCCGCTCGGACAGCGGGGCCGAACCAGAGCCCGTGTTCGCAACCCTGCGCACGGTGTCGAGGGTGATCCCCCCGGCTCGCAGGAACCGTTGGCTGGGACCGGCCGCGGGCTGGCGGAGGCGCGCCCGGATACGAGCCACCAGCTCGGCCAGGACGAACGGCTTCGGCAGGTAATCGGTCGCACCGAGCTCGAGGCACCGTACCTTGGTCTCGACATCGGAAAGCGCCGAGAGCACGAGGACCCGCTGCTCGGGCCGATCGTCCATGATCCCTTGCAGGATCGACAGACCATCCAGGCCGGGCATCATCAGGTCGAGCACGACGATGTCGTAATCGCCTCTTCGCGCGAGATCGAGTCCCCTGACCCCGTCCCGCGCGCTGTCCACCCCGAACCCCTCCGCGGCCAGCGCACGCGCCACGAAGCTGGTGATCCTCGGCTCGTCGTCGACCACGAGAACTCGGGGCACGGAACGAATCGTAGGTCGTTTGGACGACGTCTGAGAAGGGGAAGATGACAGGATCGTCATCCAGCGTGCGGCGACGTGATGACGGTCTCGTGACCGCTCGGTGCCGGAGCCAACGCGCGTGCTGGGCGGCGATCGTCTCGATTGGTTGTCCGTCGGGTCAGGGGGCGGCCACCATCGGAACCTCGCTCTCGACCGCGCGTAGGAGCGAGGACTCGACCCGACCGGGGAGCTCGGCACCGGGGACACGGCCGATGTCGAGATTGAGAGTGGCGGTCCTTCGGAGGTACCGCGCCTCCGGAACACGATCCGCAAGATCGAGCTCCAGCGCCTCGGGGAGCGCAAGCGGCTTGATCCGGACCTGCTGCCGGTAGGTCGAGACCTCGCCCACCCCGAGCCTCGCGCACGTGATCCGGAGCGACGCCACGGCGAACAGCGTCTCGACCTCCTCCGGGAGCTGGCCGAACCGGTCCACGGTCTCGGTGCGGACGCGCTCGAGCAGGCCGTGGTCGCCGGCCGAGGAGATCCGCCGGTACAGGTCGAGCCGGAGCGCCTCCTGTTCGAGCCAGCCCGGCGGCACGAACGCTTTCAACGGGAGGTCGATCCGGATCTCCTTCTCCTCCGGCAGCGGCTCGCCCCTCATCTCCGCGACCGACTCCTGGAGCAGCCGCGCGTAGGTGTCGAACCCCACCGCCGCGATGTGGCCGTGCTGTTCGGCGCCGAGGACGTTGCCCGCCCCCCGGATCTCCAGGTCGCGCAGCGCGATCTGGAACCCGCTTCCGAGCGCCTGGTGCCGCGCGATCGTCGTGAGCCGCTCGTGCGCCTCCTCCGTGAGCTCTCGCTGCGGCGGGAAGAAGAAGTACGCGAACGCCCGCTCGTGGCTGCGTCCCACGCGCCCCCGCAGCTGGTACATCTGCGACAGCCCGAGCAGGTTCGCCGCGTCCACGACGAGCGTGTTCGCGTTCGGGACGTCCAGGCCTGACTCGATGATCACGGTCGAGATCAAGATGTCGGCCTCGCGGTCCCAGAACCGGATCATCCGCCGCTCGAGCACGTCCTCGTCCATCTGGCCGTGCGCGACCACGATCCGGGCGTCGGGGACCTGCTCCCGCAACCACGCGGCCTGGCGCTCGATCGTCGCGACGCGGTTGTGGACCCAGAAGACCTGGCCCTCGCGCAGCAGCTCGCGCCGGACGGCGCCGAGCGCGAGCCCCTCGTCGTACTGGCCGACATAGGTGAGCACCGGCTGCCGGTCCTCCGGCGGCGTGTCGACGGTCGACATGTCGCGGATGCCCGCGAGCGCCATCTCGAGCGTCCGCGGGATCGGGGTCGCCGTCATCGTGAGGACGTCGACCTGCGCGCGGAGCCTCTTCAGACGTTCCTTGTGCGCTACGCCGAACCGCTGCTCCTCGTCGACCACCACGAGCCCGAGGTCCTTGAACCCGATGTCGGTCGACAGCAGACGGTGGGTCCCGATCACGACGTCGATCGCGCCGCGGCGCAGGTCCTCGACGACGCGCTCCTGCTCCGGCTTCGAGACGAAGCGCGAGAGCATCGCGATCTTGACGGGGAAGGGCGCGTAGCGCTCGCCGAACGTGATCAGGTGCTGCTCGGCGAGCAGGGTCGTCGGCACGAGCACCGCCACCTGCTTGCCCTCCATCACGACC
>Ga0209874_1000121_pt1 | contig 19603 bp, 21 predicted proteins | sample GWRWN1_20_30_FD_187216 | JGI IMG/M metagenome (GOLD analysis project Ga0209874, IMG submission 187216) | Riverbed sediment microbial communities from areas with no vegetation in Columbia River, Washington, USA - GW-RW N1_20_30 (SPAdes)... | ecosystem: Environmental > Aquatic > Freshwater > River... | reverse complement strand
GACGGCAACGAGATTGGCACCGCCGACCACCGCGTTGGCAATCGCCCCGCCGGAGATATTGCCGACTTTGACGGACCCCGCCACCAGAGTAGCGACGTTCGTCGTCGAGGTCGGAATGAAAACTAAGTCGGCCTCCAATCCGTACTTTTGATACAGCTTCCTGTCTTCGGAGATGTACCAATTGGCGTTGGGAGCATCCACGGAGCTGTATGAAATCTGGAGCCGTTCCTGCGCGTGGGACTGATCGTAAACGAAAAACGATGTCAGAAACGCGCAACTAATCAAAAGCCGAATCCGTCGCATGAGCATCGCCGGATACTGGACCTGAGTAAGGCTATAAATAAGTTTACATACCCCTCACCCTAGCACTCTCTCGCAACAGACTGCTTCGCAATGTCATCCTGAGGCGATAGCCGAAGGATCTCGCCTTCGTAAGTGACTGCAAATGCGAGATGCTTCGCTGCGCTCAGCATGACAGCCATGGGGTTTTTTCGCATTGCGACACAGTCTCCAAGGGGAGAGGGAACCTAAAGAAGTCTCCCCTCCCTCGAAGGAGGGAAGCTGTGAAAAAATAGCCGTCGCCCTTCGACGAAGCTCAGGACGAACGGCTAAGTGCTTGAAACTTGGTACCTGAAATCCGTTCGTGGTGAGGCTCTCGAACCATGAATGGATTTTTTTTACAGCTTCAGGGGATTAAGGGGAGGGTGATGTACGTCACCACATTTATTTATTGATTTCACTGTAGCCTCACTCCGAAATCACGACCTGGTTGCCTTCGGGATCGCTGATGCGAATTTGATTCGACGCGCCTTCTACGGGAAAAATCTCAACTCCACCATCGGCAAGACGCTTCCGAGCCTTCGGAAGATTATCGACCTGGATGCCGAAGTATTGAATGCCGCCGCGGTCGAGAGTCTGTTTTGGCGTGAGCATCAGCTTCACAGTTCCGTCGCTGAGTAGAATCGAGCCGTCGGGGTCTCGTCTTATCACCTCTAGCTCGAATTGCGATTTATAGAACTCGCAGGCCTTATCGGGATCTTCAACCTGCACTGCGGCGAGCCGAACACCCGGCAGGCGTTTTTCCTCTCGCGCCAAAAATCCCCTGGACGAGATGTCCACGTTGTTGCCCCACGGATCGATAAACCGGACCTCCGCCGGCCGCGCCGCTTCCGGACCCGAAACGCCGCCGGAAACCTGCGGGCTGTCCCCTCGCTTGAGGGTCGGCGGCAACTTTGCTACGGCTTCGTCCAGGCTATCGACCATGAAGCCGTAGTGCGCGATCCCCTGGATCTGTGTGGCCTCGCTGCCGTCCGCTCTGTGGGTGCCGATGACTTCGGCCTTCGCTACGTGCTGCTGGAGGAAGGCTAAATTAAAGAGGCCGTCGATCACCATCCGCGAACCGCTGGGAAAAATTTTCACCTCTTCGAGGTCGAAAAACTTCTGGTAAAAATCGCTGAGCCTTTTAGGCTCCTTGGAAATAAAGGCGATATGTCTCAATTTGCCCATGATCATTCCCTCCTATTAACCTAATACGGTGTATATTGCTTTGCGCGCTCTGCTGTCAAGGATCGTATTTAATGGGTAGTGATGTTGAACTGCTGTTTTTACGAAACTCGATTGCGTTGGTTGCTCGCGTATTGCATAGTGCGCGGTATCACCCGGATGATTGGACAACGCAACAAATGACAATAGCAGTTGGGTTCGTTGGGCTGGGCAGAATCGGTAAGCCGATAGCGGCCAATATACTCACGGCTGGTTTCGATCTGATGGTCTTCGATGTTCGAGAAGAACCCATCAGAGAGCTCGCGCAACTGGGAGCGAAGCGGGCTCGCAGCCTGCGGGAGTTAAGCGAACATGCGGAGATCATAGCAGTGGCCGTCGTCGATGACTCCCAGGTAGAAGAGGTCATCTTGAGCGATGCCGGGCTCCTGCAGAGCGGGCGGCGCGAATCTATCATCATGATCCACAGCACGGTCAAGCCCGGCACCGTGCGTAAGCTGGCGCAAGCGGGTCAAGGAAAAGGGGTGACGGTCGTGGACGCACCTGTGAGCGGGGGAGAAGCGGGCGCGCGGGAACGGCAGCTGTGCTATATGGTCGGGGGTGAAATAGCGGTCTTTGAAAAAGTCCGGCCCGTGCTGGCGGCTTCGGCGGCGCATGTCTTTCACATGGGGGAGTTAGGAAGCGGCGCGACGGCCAAGATGATTCTTCAGGTGGTGGTGTGCATCAATATGTTAGGCACCTACGAAGCCGAGCTTCTCTCGGAAAAATGCGGCCTCGATTTCAAAGCCTTGCAAGCAGTCTTGCGCGTGAGCTCCGGCCAAAGTTTTGTCGCCGAGCACTGGCTCGATAGATTCAAACGACCTGAGGATCCGCTGCCGATCCGGCGCCGGCGCGCCGAGGTTTTTGTCGAAAGTCTTGCCCCCGCACTGCGCTTGGCCAGGGACCTGGACATCGCGCTTCCCGGCACGACTCTGGCTCGGGAGCTTTTTCAGCGTGTGATGGGCGTGGATGAGAGCGGCGGAAGATCAGGGTAATACAACGAGGAGCTCGGGATGAGATGAAATTTACGGCGCGAATATTTTTCTTCAGTCTGTTTTCGATGATCATGCTGGCTGCCTATGCGGAGGCGGCCCGGGTCAGGGTTGCCGTTCCCAGCACGACCCATGCTGTGCTTGCCTTCACGACGACCAGAGATAAAGGCTATTACCGTGAAGAAGGTTTGGATGTGGAGCTGATCTTGATGAGCGCGCCGATAGCGAGTCGCGCCCTCTTGAGCGGAGACGTGGAGGTGGCTACCGTCGTAGGCGCCGGTTTACCGCCGGTCCTGAGTGGCGCACCGCTGCGCTTCGTCTTTACCACTTACAGCCGGGCCATGTTCTGGCTCTTCGGAAAATCAGAGATCCGCAGCGTCAAGGAGCTAAAGGGAAAGAAGGTCGGCATAAGCGGCATCGGCAGCGGCCCCGACTCTCTACTGCGAGAGGTACTGAGAAGAAATGGGCTGGAGGGAGGCCGCGACGTACTGATCCTCAGTTTGGGCGTCATGCCGACGATTTACAGCGGGCTCCAAGGCGGCGTCGTTGAGGCTGCCATGCTTTCTCCGCCTTTTACCTTCAGGGCTGAAGAGAATGGATTTCGCGAGATCATCGCGTTTATCAAACAGGATCTTGTGGAGCTGCAAGGCAGCATCCTGGTCAGGGAAGCCTTGCTTCAAGCCGATTCAGCCACGGTAGAAAAATTTATTCGCGCTACTTATAAAGGTTTTCTCTACATCAAGCAGAATCGTTCCGGAACGATTCCGATTCTTGGGCGCTACCTGCAGGTGAAAGACGATCTTGCTGCAAAAGCTTACGATCAGGTGGTACTGCCGGCGATGACCCAAGATGGCACTCTCAGCGAGGAGATGCAGAAAAAAGCTGTCGAGCATGTTTTGAAACGTCTTGACGTCAAGGAACCTCCCCCGTTTAGCCGCATCTTTGATTTTTCAATGACAAGGAGAGTGGCAATCGACCTTCAGACGAAAAGTTGGAAGCCGGGCCCATAAATGAAACCAATGACTAATGCCGCAAAAGAGTTGGATTTCGTCCATACCGGACCCGATGATCTCGCCGGGAAGTATTTGCGGATGTTCTGGCAGCCGGTTTTTTGCTCCCATGAGTTAGCTTCTGGCCGTGCCTTGCCGGTCCGCATTCTCGGAGAAGATCTTACGCTCTATCGCGGTGACGCTGGGTCGCCTCACGTGATCGGCTTTCGTTGCGCGCACCGGCGGACGCAGTTGTCGGTGGGTTGGGTCGAAGGAGACTGTCTTCGCTGCTTCTATCACGGTTGGAAATACGACGGCTCCGGTCAATGTGTGGAACAGCCGGCGGAGCCGACACCCTTCTCGGAAAAAATTCAAATCCCGAGCTATCCCGTGACTGAATATTTAGGTCTGATCTTCGCGTATATGGGCAAAGGCGACCCACCGCCGCTGCCGAGGTATCCGAACCTTGAAAGGCCGGAGATCAGCCTGGACGTGGTACGCTTGAATCGCATCTGTAATTATTTCAACAACATCGACAATTCGCTGGATAACGCCCACGTGCGTTTCGTCCACAACCGGCACCGGGAGGCGGCGCGCGATCAAATCGTCAAGGGCGATCCGGTGATCTCTGTTGAGGAGAGCGAATGGGGCATCAAGCGCTATGTGAGGTTTCCCGACGGCAAGGACATCACCGCGTACTTCGGCATGCCGAATATCAACTACTTGAACGGCCAGGTGGTTGACACTGACATCAAGCGAGCGGACGTTCTGGTGTTCAAAGTGCCTGTGGACGACGAAAACCACATCCATTTCGAGGTTCGGTCTATACCTTTTACGGGTGATCGTGCCACACAATGGCTCCAGCGCCGGCGCGAGAAACGGGCCAAGGAGGCGGCCGACCGCGATCATTTGGTGCGAGCGGTTCTCGCGGGAAGGCTCCATCTGAATGATATCGACCCTGATCGCACCGACTTCGTTATGGTCGAGGATGAGATCGCCCAGACGGGGCAGGGCAAAATTCCGGATAGAGTGAACGAGCATCTCGGCCGCAGCGACACCGGCGTGATTCTTCTACGCAAGATCTGGGAGCGCGAACTACGGGCCCTCGCGGCAGGACAGCCTACGAAAAATTGGACGTACCGGCCGGAGATGGTTTCTACTTATCCGGATTCATAGACGTCCGCACACGGTTCGCCGATTTATAACCGCTGCCTTCTGATAGGAGATGCGAGCAGATTCCGATTCCGGTGCGTCAAGATGTCGACGCCGATCCACCGAACCTAATCAAAGGCTACGCTCGCGTCATGCTTCGCCCAATGGAAAAAGAAAAATTTGATGAAGTTGTCGAACTCTACAAGACAATCTTCAATCTTCGTTAATGCGCGGCTTTGTTTACACGGCGGAGTATGCGGCGCATAACATGTACACTGTCGTTTCTGGTCCTCCTCGTAGGGGGCCTGGCCGGATCGCAGCAATCCGATTCCCAGCGCCTTGAAGACCTCCGGCACATGATTGAACGAGAGATCGGTGTCCCTTATGGAGACGAACCATCGCAATGCAAGTTGATTCCGTTCGGTTCGAAGCCGTGTGGCGGCCCGTTGAGTTATCTGGTTTATTCGACGCTGAGAACGAATGAATCCCGGCTGAAGCAGCTCGTCAATGAGTATAATCAACTTCAAAAAAAGATCAATGAAGAGCGAAAGATTGCTTCCGATTGCGCGCTTGCGCCTGTGCCTAAGGTGGAGTTTGCAGAGGGACTATGCACGGCGAAACCTTTTAAGGTGGCCTTCTATAGTCGAATCTGAAGCAAGAATTGACGGCGGTACTATGAAGCACCTGTGGAGACTTTTCGAGTGCGCCATGTTGGCTTTGCCGGTTTTGTTAGTCCTCGGCGGCGATAGCGATGCGGCGGAGATGAAAAAGTTCACCCTCGGCTATTCCACGGTGGGACCGGCGGGAACTGGGTTGTGGATGGCGAAGGAGATCGGCGCTTTCGAGAAGTATGGGATCAATGCCGACCTGATTTTTATTTCTTCGGGGCCGGTGGTGGTTCAGGCGCTCATCGGTGGGGACCTGCAAGGCGGGTTAGCGGCGACCAACGCGGTGATTGCGGCGGTGTTGGGTGGCGCCCCGCTGGTTTCCGTCATGAGCCTCGTGAATCGCCCCTATTACCGGCTGTGGGTGCAGCCGGAGATCGCCCGGCTCGAGGAGTTGCGGGGGAAAACCCTCGGCGTTTCCCGCTTCGGCTCGGTGACCGATAATCTGACGCGAATTCTGCTGCGGAAGAAAGGGCTGGAGGGCGCGGTGAATGTGCGTCAGATGGGCGGAACGACTGAGATGGCGGCCGCTTTCCAGCGCCGGCAAATTGCCGGCGCGGTCATCTCAGCCCTGCGCGTCGATGCCCCGATGCGGATGCTCGTGGATCTGGATGAAATGGATATCCAATATTCCAATGTCGTGATTGCGGTGTCCCGCGATTTCTATCGCCGATCTCCGGAGGCGGTGGAAGCGATGGTGCGGGCCTATATCGAGGGCGTGGCAGCAGCCCACGATCAGAAGGAAAGGGCGCTGAAAGTCATCGCAAAGTATACGCGGCTCAAGGATCCAAAGCTGATCGAGGAACTTTATAAAGATGCTGACAAATTTTTGGAGCGAGTACCGCGTGTAGAGCCCGAAGCGATTGCTCCCATCGTGGAATTTATGGGCAAAAAACCAATTCCCCTCGAAACCATCGCCGACAATTCAATCATTGACCGGCTAGTAAGAGAAGGCTTTATCGAGAAACTTTACAAGAAACGTTAAATACTCCAGCGGTCGTGGCTTGGGAAAAAAAGAGAATGAAGGCGCTGGAATGAATAATGGAGAACGTTGGGGTCTTTTGGTTTTAGACCGCGTAATGATAAACTCGGCGGCGTGCAAGAAACAAGGACATTAACGCCGGCTCTAAAGAGAGCGAGTGAGCAAGGTATTGATCTCAGCCAACTGTATGAACGGTTAGCGTTAACGCCAACCGAGCGGCTACGAAGAAATTTCCGGATGGCTATAGCCGTTGAGGAGCTGAGAAAGGCCGGTCAAAGACATCGTGACCGAAAGCGACATTGAAAAGCTTCTTAAAGCCCTTCATAAAGAAGAGGTACAATTCGTTATCATCGGTGGACTCGCGGCGGTGCTTCAAGGCTCCGCTTATGTAACGGCCGATCTTGACCTTTGTTATTCAAGACAAAGACAAAACCTGGAAAGATTAGCCCGAGCCCTCGCGTCGTTTCGCCCAGCACTCCGCGCCGTGCCTGACAAAGTTCCTTTCCGCTTGGATGTTTCGACTCTTAGGTCCGGAATGAATTTCACTTTAACTACAGATGTGGGGGATGTTGATATTTTGGCGGAAGTCACAGGCATGGGTACTTACGAGCAGGTTGTGAGGTTCTCCGAGGAAATGGAAATGTTTGGTGTCTCTTGCAAGGTTCTCACGCTTGAAGGTTTGATAAAGTCAAAGCAAGCGGTTGCGCGTGCGAAGGATTTAAGATTGCTGCCAGAGCTGGAAGCGCTTTTGGAGATACGCAAAGGGAGAAAAAAGAATTGAATTGAGAGAACGTCTCTAACGGCACTGGATCTCCACGATCGCTGTTTCGCATACGGGGGCCGCGCGGACGACTCTTCATTTCCCTTTCATCCTTCATTCTTTTTCTAAATGCCATAGAGCCGTGTGGGGTTGTGTTCGAGGATGTTGGCCTTGGCTCCGCTGGTTAGGTCATCGCGTTCTCCTAAATGGCGCGCGGCGAAACGTTCGCGATCGCCGTGGGGCATGTCGGTTCCCATCACGACCTGTTTTTCGCCCACGAGATCCATCACCTGCGGCAAGATCGAATCCTCCAGTTCCGCGCTGAAAAAAAGATTTCCCTGCTTGATGTACTCCATGACCGGCAATGCTTGAATCGGCTTGGTTTGAGGCAGGAAGTTGGCCAACTTTTTCCCCTGGTTTTGAAAGCGGTGGTTCAAGCGGTCGATCATGTAGGGGACCCACATGGAGCCGGCTTCGAGAAAAACCGCTTTGAGCTTGGGAAAACGATCGAGAACGCCGCCGCTGATGAGCGCGGTAAATCCCATGAGCACGGGAAAATGAAACGCGACAACCCCGGAAGGATAAATGTGAGTGTAGAGGTTGTTGATGGACGGACAGGCCCAGCCGACATGGATGGCGAGAGGAAGTCCGGCATCGCAGATCGCTTCATAAAACGGGAAAAGCAGCGGATCGTCCAGCTGGCGATCTCCGGCCGTGCCCAACACCATTACGGCCGCCGCCCTGAGCCGCTTCACCTCGCGCACTTCATGGGCGGCTGCCTTCGCGTCGTCTAAATTCACCACGGCGGCCCATTTGAGCCGCTTGTGACCGGAGAGCCAATCACCCAACCAGCGATTGTAGGAAGAACAGAGCGCGGTGACGAAGGCTGGATTGGAGCTCAACGGATAGGCCAGGAAAAGCGTCGGATAAAGCACCTGGACGGCGATCTCTTCTTCGTCCATGATCTTGAGCCGCGCGCCGAGGTCGGTCAGCTCCATGCACCCGATGCTCTCAGGTTTACCCACGCTGTGAATCGCGGGTTTGCCGTCGTAGCTGGTGGGTGTTCCTAAATTGTTGCAGCCGCGCCCCACGCGGCGGGGAAACAACTGCTCATCGATATCCCAGTAGACCAGGCCATCCACGCCCACGACGCGAGGGCGCTGGGCGCGAAATCCCGGATCCAGATATTTGTCGTCAAAAGTTGCTAGACTTTCCTCGACGTGACCGTCGGCATCGACATAGCGCATGATTGCACCTCCAAGCAAAGCGATCCGTTTCTATATATATAAGCCATGGCTGCACGCGTCAATTTTCGGCCGCGTTTTTTTCCGATTGAGTAGGGCAAGGTCGAAGTCATTTTCGCCTTACTGAATTGGATTCACAACCATGTTTGTCCAAAAATCTCCCCTTCCCCCTTTTTCAAAAGGGGGGAAATAGAAAGTCTCCCTTAGAGGGATTTTCTTCTGCTCAACACCACGAGACCTTTCCCGATTGACCCGCGTGCTTGATTCGCAGTAGTTTGAGCTGGTGCCTGTTTGATATATAGAGTGAGTCAGAGTGTTTTCTGTTGGCTTGGGCGAGTTCTTACTAAGAAGAAAGAAAGGAGATTATTATGGCCAAGTTGCGACATATAGCGCTGCATACTCCGGACCCGGAGAAGACAGCGGAGTTTTACAAGCAGGTTTTTGACATGGTTGAGGTGGGGCGAACCGATTCACCCATCGCCAAGGGGATCTATTTAAGCGACGGCACCATCAATATGGCGGTGCTCCGTTTCAAAACCAAGGAAGCAGCGGACCGGAACGACGGTCTGGGTCCGGTTTTCGGCCTGCACCACTTTGGGTTTTGGGTCGAGAACCCGGATGAGACGCGTCGCAGACTAAAAGAGGCGGGGGCAGACTATCGCTTCGGCCGCCCGGAGGGGGGAACAACCGTCTTTTTTGAAGAGAAGTACAAGGGGCCCGACGCCGTGATGATTGATATTACCGAACATGGTTGGGTTGGAGCGGAACCTCTGGGGCAAAGTGAATCCACAGTCCAAGAACAGCCATTGATAGCGCGATAGGCCATCAAACGCGGTCCTCAGACTCTTGGCATAAGAGACTCCTCTCCCTCGAGGGACTGTGTCGCAATGCAATGGTCGCTTTTCGACCTGCAAATCTCCCCTGGCCCCTCTTTTCCAAAGAGGGGTAGTGCAACAGGACCGTGAGAATTAAGAACTGCGTGCAAGAAATTCCCCCTTTGTAAAGGGGGATAAGGGGGATTTGGCAGCTGTACGGAGATGCTGTGGACGATGAACGCGAGCTAACGAATAGGTAAACCCCAATGGCGGAAGCTTCATCGCGATTCATCGGCCGCGGCGTTAAACCGCACAAGACGAAGCGTTTTCTCACTGGAGGCGGCGTCTACGTAAGTGATATTCGCCTTCCCAACATGCTTCATGCTGCGCTCGTGCGCAGCATTCACGCGCACGCGCGCATCTGTGGCGTTGATGTTCAGCAAGCCCTCCGGTTGGACGGCGTTGCCGGAGTCTGGACCGGAGATGACATCAAGGATCGAATTTCGCTGTTCCCCGAGAGCTTCGAGATTCATCCTCGCCCGTGGCTCGAAGGTGTGAAACCGGTCTTGCAGGGACCTCGACCGGCCGCTCTGGCCCAAGGAAAAGTCCACTATGTTGGCGAGCCCGTGGCCATCGTCGTGGCCGAGGATCGCCATAGGGCGGAAGACGCGGTGGATGCAATCGTCGTCGAGTATGAAGCGTTGCCCGTAGTCGTCGACCCTGGCGAAGCGCTAAAAGACGGCGCGACCCTGGTCCATGACGATTCCAAAGATAACGTCGTATTTAGCTTTAAGGTAAACAAGGGAAACATTGATCAGATATTGCGTGAAGCTCCTTACACTTTGCGCGAGCGTTTTCGTCACCATCGCTATTGTGCCGCGCCTCTGGAAGGCCGCGGCATCGTCGCCTGGGTCGAGCCCAAGACGAATATTCTCACCGTCTGGTCGTCGACGCAGATGCCACATCTGGTTCGACGGCAAATTGCCGCGCAACTGAATCTTCCCGAAGAAACGGTCCGTGTGATCGCGCCGGATATCGGCGGCGGATTCGGCCCCAAGGTATTCGTCTATCCGGAGGAGATTCTCGTCCCTTTTCTGGCGTTGCAGCTAGGTCGTCCGGTCAAGTGGGTCGAAGACCGTCGGGAACATTTTATCAGCACCGCTCATGGACGCGACCAGGTCCACGACGTCGAGCTTGCGTTCGACGAAAACGGACTGATCTTGGGACTTCGCGATCGGTTCCTGCTGGACAACGGCGCTTACAATCCGATGGGCTTGACGGATGCATACAACACGGCTGCTCATCTCCAGGGACCATACAAAGTCCCTAACCTGTCGGTCAGCGGAACCTGCGTCTCAACCAACAAGGTGCCAAACGCGCCTTATAGAGGTGCCGGGCGTCCGGAAGCCGTGTTCGTCATGGAGCGCTGCGTGGATCTGCTTGCAGCGAAGTTAAGTTTGGATCCTGCCGAGGTACGCCGGCGTAATTTCGTCCAGCCTGAGGAGATGCCCTATCATGCCGGAATTTTATATCGAGACGGTGAACCCATTTGCTACGACAGCGGAAACTATCCGGAGACTCTGGCTCAGGCGCTGAAAGCAGCAGGCTACGAAGAATTGCGCAAACAACAACAGGAGCTGCGGCAACGCGGACGATACCTCGGTATCGGCATCGGTTGTTACGTGGAGGGGACCGGCGTGGGTTCGTTCGAGGGCGCGAAGGTGCGCATTGATCCTTCCGGCCAGATCGTTGTTGCGACCGGCGCCACCGGTCACGGCCAAGGCCATGAAACCATCTTTGCCCAGATTGCGGCCGATCTTTGGGGAGTGAGTCCGGAAGATGTTCGCCTGGTCGAAGGTGATACCTCGTCGATTCAGTTCGGCTGCGGCACCTTTGGCAGCCGCAGCACCGTCAATGTCGGCTCTGCCCTGTTCGAAGCTTCGGCACGCCTGAAAGAAAAAGTGCTGCAGCTTGCCGCGCACCTGCTGGAAGCTAATCGCGATGATTTAGAATTTGGTAACGGAAAAATTTTTGTCCGGGGAATGCCGCAACGATCGCTCTCGTTCAGCGAGCTGGCCCGTGCGGCGGTGCCGGGCTGGGCTTCGAAACTTCCCGATGGGTTGGAGCCAGGCCTCGAGGAAACTTTTTATTTTGTGCCCGCCACGGTTACCTGGGCCAATGCTGCCCATGTTGCGGTCATCGAGGTCGATAGTGACACGGGGGAAATAAAACTGCTTGACTACGTCGTCTCCCACGATGCGGGGAAACTTATCAATCCCCTGCTGGTGGAGGGACAAATCCACGGCGGCGTCGCTCAAGGGATTGGCGCCGCGCTTTACGAAGAGATTTGCTACGATCCCAACGGCCAATTGCTGAGCGGTAGCTTCATGGATTATCTTTTGCCCGGTTCTATGGAGGTGCCAAAAATAAAAACGGTCCATCTGGAGTCGCCTTCGCCCCTCAATCCCTTGGGTATAAAGGGGCTGGGCGAGGGAGGAGCGATTGCTCCACCGGCGGCGATCGCCAACGCCTTGGCGGACGCGCTGCTGCCATTCACGGCTCAAGTAAACGAAATTCCTCTCAGCCCTAGCCGCGTCCTGGAGCTCATCAGGCGCACGTGGCCCATGAGTCCAGATTGTTTTTGAGCCACTTGAACTGTTTGAACGGCTTGAACGATTGGAACGGAATTAGATGATCGCAAAGCGTCCCATCGAGCTGACCGTCAACGGTAAACAGTGTGAAGGACTTGTGGAGGCGCGTCTGTCTTTGGCTGACTTCCTGCGCGACCATCTTGGGCTTACCGGAACTCATCTGGGCTGCGAGCAGGGAATCTGCGGCAGCTGCACTGTTCTGTTCAACGGCGAGAGCGTCCGTTCGTGTTTGCTCCTCGCCGTACAAGCACACGGGGGAGAGGTCCTGACCGTCGAGGGGTTGGCGGGATTGGCGAAAGATGGCGAGGCACTCCACGCGATTCAGCAAGGATTTTTGGAGACCCTTGGTTTTCAATGCGGCTTTTGCACGCCGGGTTTCTTGCTGACCGTCTATGAGTTACTCGGCGAGAATCCCTCTCCCTCCGAAGCAGAGATACGCGAGCACTTGAGCGGGAATCTTTGCCGGTGTACCGGTTATCAGAATATCGTTGCCGCCGTCCTGTGGGCGGCGGAGCGTCTGCGCGTGAATTCCGAGTAGTGATGTTGTCTCACTGCTGTCGAAATAGTTACAAATTTCATTGCCGAGCATTGGCTTAGTTATGTTACTTTCAAACTTTTGGCTGTTTAAAATCAGGTCCTCGCATGATTTTATGTTTTCTTCCGTGGAAAATCCCCCTTGATCCCCCTTTGTCAAAGGGGGAAGGTGAAAAGATCGAGATGCGAGAAAAAAACTTCTCAAGTCCGCCACTCGAAAGAACTCCGGTTTTCGTTTCCCCTCTTTGAAAAAGAGGGGCCAGGGGAGATTTCGGACAAAAGTGATGGCATCCATTCTGCGCCTCAAGGATATCGGCAAGGTCTGGCACATCGAGCGGACCAAAGAAGAGGTGGTGGCGCTCGGCGGCATCAGCATGGATGTCGAGCAAGGCGAGTTCTTGGTTTTCGTTGGACCGTCGGGCTGTGGCAAATCCACCCTCCTCCAGATCATTGCGGGATTGGAGGAAGCCGGGAGCGGCACGGTCGACATCAGCAGGTCGGCAGACGGTCAGAAGCAAACCGGAATGGTGTTTCAGGAATTCGCTCTGTTTCCCTGGCGCACGGTTCTGGAAAATATCGTCTTTGGTCCGGAAGTGAGAAGCGTGCCAAGAGCCCAGCGCGAAGTCAATGCTCAGAAACTGATCGAGTTAGTTCATCTGCGGGGCTTTGAGCATCGTTACCCGCACGAGCTGTCGGGCGGCATGCGCCAGAGGGTCGCGCTCGCGCGGGCGCTTGCCAACGATCCCGCCATTTTGCTTTTTGACGAACCGCTCGCTTCACTGGATGCCCAGACCCGCAAGGTGCTGCAAGCAGAACTCGTGCGCATTTGGCAAGAGACCAAACGGACCTTTATCTACGTGACTCATGGCCTCGACGAGGCGGTCCTGCTCGGTGACCGCGTGGTTCTTTTTACGGCTCGACCGGGCCGTATAAAGGAAATCGTGCCGGTGCGGCTACCGCGGCCCCGAAGCATTACGGGCCGTGGCGAGGTTGAACTGCTTGAATACCTTTCGGAGCAAATCCGAGAAGAAGTCGAACGCTCTCTCAAAGCGGAGGGACTCACGTAGTATAGTTTCGAGTTCCGAGTTTTGTGTTTCGAGTTCCCCTCTCCCAACACGAAACCCGAGACACGAGACCCGAAACAAGGTGCTCAACTGTTTCTTAAGGGGGTTTTATGTGGAAACGCTACCGGCCGTTGAGGATCATTTCCCCTATCGTTTTTCTCTTGCTATGGGAGGGCGCGGTGCGGTTCGGCGAGGTCAATCAGCTGATTATCCCCGCACCGATCTCGGTTCTTCGCACCATGATCGACCTGACCCTCGACGGCCGCCTGCCTTGGGCCGTCGCCGTGAGTCTTCATCGGGTGCTTCAAGGATTCATCTACGGCTCAATCCTCGGGATTCTTATCGGGCTTCTGGTGGGATGGTTTCGCGCCGTCGAAGACGCTGTCGATCCCCTCGTCGCCGCGATCTACCCGATCCCGAAGTCGGCGCTCTTTCCGCTCTTCATTCTCTGGTTCGGGCTGGGCGAGACCTCCAAGGTCATGACCATCATGATCGGCGTTCTCTTTCTCGTCTTGATCAACACAGTCACCGGAGTGAAAGCCATCGATCCGGTGCTTCTCAAAGCCGCGCGGGACCTGGGGGCGAACCAGCGCCAGATCTTCACGAAAGTGGTGATTCCGGGAGCGTTACCCAATATCTTCACTGGCCTCAGGCTGGGAGCCGGCACGGCCTTGATTCTGGTTTTCATCACCGAGATCGAAGCCACTAAAGCAGGTCTCGGATTTTTGCTCTGGGAATCATATCAGTTGCTTTTGGTGAAGCAGGTGTTCGGTTGCACGATCGCCTTCGGTATTCTCGGGATCCTTGGCACCTGGCTGCTTCAGTGGCTTGAGCGCGTGATGTGCCCTTGGAAACGAGCTTAAAAGGTTTCAGGTTCCTGGTTTCGGGTTTCAGGTTCAAACCGGAGCTGGGAACGCGAAACCATTAACTGATTGAGGGAAAAATACATGAACAAAACATTTCGAATTCGTTTCGGTTTCTCTTGCTCCGACAATCGGGAACCTGTCCTGAGCCACGTAGAAGGATCTAAAACCTGTGGTGAGCGACGTCGAACCATCCAAAATCGAAAATGGGTGGGGGTTGTTGGAATCCTGGTCTTGATTTTGGGGTGGGTGGGAATGGCCCAGGCGCAGCAGCCGAAAAAAATTCCCCTGATAGTATACCTAAGTGCTTCCTCCGGTTCCGCGAACGCGGCCCGCTACGAGGCATTCCGGCAGGGCCTGCGTGAGCTCGGGTACGTGGAGGGGAAGAACATCGTCATTGAGTGGCGACATGCGGAGGGAAAACTCGCTAGCATCCCAGGGCTCGCGGCCGAGCTCGTGCGTCTCAAGGTAGATGTCATCGTCTCGAGTGGTTCGGTAACAACCCGTCCTGCCAAGCAAGCGACAAATACGATTCCCATCGTTATGACGCAGGATCCCGATCCTATTGGAAACGGATTCGTCGCCAGTCTGGCGCGACCGGGCGGGAACATCACTGGTTTATCAAACCTTAACCGGGAGCTAAGTGGAAAACGACTGGAGCTTTTGAAGGAAACCATTCCCAAACTCTCCCGCGTCGCTATCCTTGGGACTTCGACCTTCCCGGGCAACGCACAAAATTTAAAAGAGACGGAACTTGCCGCCGGGGCGTTCGGAGTTAAGCTTCAATACCTGGATGTTCTGGATCCGAAAGATATTGAGGCCGCATTCCAAGCAGCGACCAAGGGGCGTGCCGAAGCGGTTCTTGGACTGGGGGGTCCTGTGCTCAATCCTCAGCGAACAACGGTTGTCGAACTTGCGGCGAAAAGCCGACTCCCGGCGATGTATAGTATTCGAGAATATGTGGAAGCCGGGGGGCTTATGAGCTACGGGGTGAGCGTAACCGACTTGGACCGGCGGGCCGCCACTTATGTGGACAAGATTCTCAAAGGCGCCAAGCCCGCCGATCTCCCGGTGGAGCAGCCGATAAAGTTCGAGTTCATCATCAATCTGAAAGCAGCCAAACAGATCGGCCTAACGATTCCGCCGAATGTGCTGGTGCGGGCGGATAAGGTGATTCGATAGGCGTGAGGCGTGAAGGGTGAGGAGTGAGGCGAGTTAATATTGGAAATGAGATACTTTGCATTTGATCAGGACAAGTTTTGGATTGGCGCTCTTTCGGTTTCACTCAGGACAGGCTTTTTGGGTTGAGTAAGGAATACGTGAAGAATAAAATTGCCAAAAACTCTTGTTTGGGTAACTGGAAATCAACAACCCAGACTCGATATTCGACAGCGAGATCGACGGCAGAGTTACGGGAAGGCAAGAGTGTTCTTGAGGGCGCGCTCGACCTGGGCAAGAAGCACGGGTGTCAGACTTCCCAACCGTTTGACCAGACGCCGTTTATCGACGGCTTTGATCTGTTCAGTCACGACCTTGGATGCAAACGTCAGACGGGCAATCCCCTTGGGTATGATCGCGTGACTGGGACAGAGATGCGCCGTGTTCTTGGTCAGTGGGACGACGACCACCAGCTGGCTGAACTGATTGATACTATCATTGGAGAGAACGATCACCGGCCGGGTCTTTTTGATCTCGACGCCGATGGTCGGGATTAGCGACTACGACATCACCCCGCTTTACGCCGACCACTGGCTTCCTCCGCCTCCAAGATCTCCCAGGCCTCTTGGTCGCTCAATTTCCACTCGCTCAAGAGCTCACGTTCCTCTTTCGCCTCGCGGTCCGAGCGCTGGTCATAGTACGTCGCGTAATCGCGCTCCAGTTGCTTGCGTGCGACTGAATCAAGAAATGCGGTCAGCATGCTTGTGATCACACGGCTGCGCCGCGCTTTCGGAATAACGGCGTTGGCCCGCTTCACCAAGTCTCGGGGAAGTGAAACGCTTACGACTTCATATTGTCGTCGAGCGGCTGGCATGAGTTTACCTCCCGAACTTGGCGCCCTTTGCGCCTCTGCGCGAGACACGGTTTTTCCGAACTGTTTTCCAAAATTTCAAATATCTTTGGCTAGGTTTTATTTGCGGTAATGGACCGGCGGCATTCGGCAAGGAATGCCTTCTTTCGCAAGCTCGGCTTGGTAGATGGCGCGGACTTCGCGCGGTTCATCTTCATAGTCCATCACCGTGCCGCCTTCCTGTTCCGGCACCGTCGGCAGATAATTTTTGCCTACGCCCCTCTGCCCGCGCCGCAGCGCTAAATGGAGCCCGGGTTCCGCGCTGGTCGTGAAGTGCGAGTGATACCAACCCTCGGGGGGAACCAGAAGACTTCCTTTACGCCAGTCAACCTTGACGAATTTATTATCCTTTGCAGCTCCGCTCGGTTCGTCTTTCGGCCACATGAGCGTGTATCCCTTGCCGCCAAGAACAATGACCTGGGCGCCGGCACCGTGGTAGTGGGGCTTGCGGTAGGTGCCGCTGCCAATCGCCATGATGTGACCCACCATGGCCTTATTTCCCGACCCGGTAATGCCGAGCCGGCTGTAGTCGACCCCGCGACGCGGATATTTCGTCAAGGGCATTGCATAAACGTCGGAGATGAAATTGATTGAAGTATCCTCGAATTCTCCTTCTTTGACTTCACTGGAGAAGTAATCGCTTTGACCCGCGAAGCGGTCGGTGAATTCGTACGGCGTGTTGAAGATAAAATCCGCCGAGGCAAACGCGTTAAAAATGATCGGCGCATTGCTCGGCGCAACGAAGCGCACGGGCTCGGTCGCGGAGCCGTTGAAATGCTGGTGTTTGACGTTAAGGGGCGGAGAAAAAAGGCTGCCCGCTTGCCACTCCAAAACGATCGTCTGGTTGGTCTTTTCGCACCAGAACTGCGTCGCTCCGCGGCCTTCCAGAATCAAGATCAGCTCTTCATAGAGATGACGCATAGGCTTGAAACTTTTTCCCGGCGGGATCTCGGCGACAAGTGAGCCGACGAATCCTTGCGAGCCTTCGAGGTGGCAGTAAGCTGCCGGGCCTCCAAGGCGCTCCCAGTGGCCGAGCTTCACCGTGCGCAAGTCTTCCACCCCGTAGCCGGTGATGACCAACAATCCCTCAGCGGCGCAAAATTCCAAGAACGGAGATTTCCGCAGAAACCGCGACTTTGCCACTTGTTCCATGACTTCTGCTGATTCACTTAATACCATTGGGTCCTCCTAGAGACACAAACAGACCTCGTTTCATTGTGAAATCTCTCGCCTTGCCGAGCGGGGTCGTCACTCCCGCGAAAGCGGGAGTCCAGGTTTCATGATGCAAGCTTAGTCGTTCACCATCGACTTCCTCGTGATCGAGAAAGGATCTCTGGATTCCCGTTTTCACGGGAATGACGTGAGGAACGTACACCGTGTCCTAATACATTTTTCAAAGTTGGCTTGGAGCCAACACCTTTTCAATCCTTGCCTTGCAGACAGCTTCTTATTTGCCTTTGTAATCCGGATGATGACGCACCGCATCCATGAACCACTCTCGCATGGCCCGGCCGTAAGTACGGTGCGGATCCCCTTTGACCCGTTCTCGATCCGGCTCCACTTTGGCGACGATAAAGTGCGGTCCCGCCGTGTCGATAGCCTGCTTCACGGAAGCAGAGAAGGCTTCTTCACTGCGGACGGTTGCGGTTTTGTCGATCCCCGCGCCCTGAGCGATCTTTTCCAGATCGGCCCTGCGGGTGGTAAACGTCGCCCCCATACGCGCGTAGGAGCCGTTATCAAAGATGATGGCCACGAAATTGAGCGGGTTGACATCGGCTACAGTGATCAAGCTGCTCGTATCGACCATCAGACTGCCGTCGGAGTCCAAAGCGATAACCTTGCGGTCGGGAAAGGCGGCGGTGAGCCCTAGCGCGAAGGGAATGCAGAGTCCCATGTTACAGCCAAGAAAGTTCGCTCCTTCGAGCCGGAGCGACGACCAAAACGCAGTGTTTGACGAAAGACTGGTGACCGTGAACATATGCTTGTCCACCATGGGCGCCAACAGTTTGAGGCAATCGTATCGTTTCATTACAAGCTAGCTCCCGATTTGATTAACCGAGTAAAGGTTTATCGACGAACCTGATAATCAGGATGGCGGTGCACCGCGTCCATGAACCACTCTCTCATGGGCCGGCCCGACGTGCGGCTGCGATCAGCCGCCACGCGTCCTGCGTCCGGTTCAACCTTGGCGACGATGAAATGCGGGCCGGTGCTTTCCATTGCCTGCTTTGCCGCAGCCGAAAAGTCCTCCAGCGTCCTCACCGTACCGCTTTTGGCGATGCCGGCGCCTTGCGCCATTTTCGCCAAGTCGGTCCTGCGGGCGGTAAAGGTCGATCCCATAAAAGCATAGGAGCTGTTGTCAAAGACAAAGGCCACGAGATTGCCAGGGTTCACATCGGCTACGGTGATCAAGCTGCTGCTGTCGTTCATCAGGCTGCCGTCGGAGTCTATCGAGATGACCTTGCGCCGGGGAAAAGCCATCGTCAGCCCGAGGGCAAAGGGCAAACAGAGCCCCATGTTGAGGGCAAAAAAGTTTGGCCCCTCGGGCCGGACGTTGTACCAGAACGGCGCGTTCGTCGACAGACTGGTCACGGCGAGCATATGCTCATCGACCATTGGGGCTAACAGTTTGAGACAATCGAAACGTTTCACCAGAGCACCTCGCCGCTCAATAACAAAGCAATCGGATGACTATAATCCTGGCAAGCAAAGCTGCCTTCTTGGAGCATGCGTTTCAAAGTCGCCTTCTGATTCACCACTCGATACGGGACGCGCAGCGCGCCAAGCAGCGGCTCGGCCACCTGCTTGAACATGAGCAGCTGAGATCCCGGTATCCCGCTGTGATCGCCGAAATCGCCTCGGTACGAGGCAAGAATCAAAATCGGCGCGCCGTAAACCATTCCCATTTGCGACAACGCCCAACTCGACACGAGCAGTCCGGCAACACCCGTCACAAAAGCGACCCGCCGCCCGCCAAGCGCGGCGCCGGCGCAAAACGCGATGCCGTTTCCTTCTCCGGCGACCGTCACGGCCGTGAAAAAGGAATCCTGCCGAACGGCTTCTGTCAGAGCATAGGTGGGCTCCTCCGGAAGCGTCACCACCAAATCGATGCCCTGCTCCTTGAGAGTCTCCACGATCACTTGTACCGATTGCTGATCCATCGAACCTCCTTTTGAAACGAATACAACAAAAGCCTATGCCGGAATCGTGAAAACAACCGCCGTTGGACCGACTGTCGCCTCGCCGTTGCTGAAAAACCCTCTCGGAGTCCTTCGACGGGCTCAG
>Ga0209874_1000119_pt1 | contig 19743 bp, 24 predicted proteins | sample GWRWN1_20_30_FD_187216 | JGI IMG/M metagenome (GOLD analysis project Ga0209874, IMG submission 187216) | Riverbed sediment microbial communities from areas with no vegetation in Columbia River, Washington, USA - GW-RW N1_20_30 (SPAdes)... | ecosystem: Environmental > Aquatic > Freshwater > River... | reverse complement strand
CGCTCGGCCGCCTGGAGCCTGGAGATCTCATCCTTGATCGACGCGAGCAACATCTGGCGCTCTGCGAGCTGGCCCTCGATCGCCGACCGGCGGGCGGCGCGCTGCGCCACGATCGTGCGCTGCTGTGCCTGGGCCTGCACGAGGTGCTGCTGGCGAGTGCGCACTTCGTTTCGGAAACGCGTCACTTCCTCCGCGATGCGCACGTCGTCACTCGAGATGCGGTTGACCGAGTCGATGCGTTCGATCAGGTCTCCGAGGCTCGAGGCTCCCAGGAGGACGGCGAGTGCGTCGGGCTCCTGCGAGGTGTAGAGCGCGAGCACCCGCTTGGCGACTCGTTTGTGCGCCGCGGCGAGGTTGGCGCGCGCCGTGACGAGGCGCTTCTCGTTCGCGGCCAAGTCCCGGCTGATCGTCTCGAGCTGGACGGTCGCGCCGTTGAAGGCCTCCACCGCGCGGTCGAGTTCCATGTCGATCGCGTCGACCTCGGCGAGCACGCGCTCCGCCTCGGCGCGCTTGGAGGAGATCTGTCCCGGCTCGGCCGGGGAGGCGGCGACGACCGCGAGAGCGGCGGCCAGCACGGCGATGAAGGACAGGCCGGTACGCATGGCGTGGGCTTCTCTCGCGGGAGAAGCCGAGGAGCCTAACGCAGTCCTACTTCGCCGGGGCGACGTCGACCCCTGCGCTCAGAGCCGGCGGGCGGGGCAAGCCAATCCCGGTGCAGCGCTAGGGCGCCGTGGGCGTTTGGCTCACGGAAACGTCGTCGAAGAGTACGTCGTAGGCGCGCCCGGTGATGTTCTCCCCGATCTGGATGCGGCCGATCGGGGTGGTGCCGAGGGACTCCGTCTTTGTCAGGTCGGGGACGGCCTGACCGTCGAGCCAGGTCTCTGTGCGGCTCGTCGCACCGTCGATGACCACGTGGACGGTGAGGCGGTGCCAGGCGGCACGACTGATCGGCGTCTTGCTGTAGGTGCTGAGAGTCGTGACGTTGTTCTGGTAGCCGAGCACGTCGGTGGGCGAGGCGAAGACGGTGAGGAGCGCGGTGCCGGTGGCGGTCCTGATCTTGAGCAGGTCGACGACGTTGGCGCCCAGGTCGTTGATCTTGAACCAGAGCGTGGAATAGAGGTTCGGCTGCGCCGAGCCCAGCTGCGCAAGCGCGTAGGCGGCCGCGCCGCTGCTCGTCGCGGCGCGCGCGCTCCACGTGCCCGTGTGGGCCTCGGCCAGGCTTGTCTGCAGGCCCGCCACCGTCGTCCAGCGGGCGAGGTCGCCGCTCTCGAAGCCGTCGGCGAACAGCGGCGGCAACGGGCAGGCGCTGGTCGAGGCTGTAGTGAGTGCACGGCTTGAGACGTTTCCGGCCGCGTCGAGCGCCTCCACCGCGAAGTCGTAGCTCGTGCCGCAGTTGAGCCCCTCGGCCGTGTAGACCGTGCCCGAGGTCGTTGCGACCCGGCTTCCGCCCACGTAGACGTTGTAGCCGGCCACCACTCCGTTGTCGCTGGAGGCCGACCACGAGAGCGTGACGCTCGTCTGCCCCGGCGCGGTTGCCGTCAGATTCGCCGGAGCCGATGGCGGCGTCGTGTCGCTCTGGCCGTGGCACGGCTCGGTGCCGACATCCGTGAACGTCCCGCCGGCCTCGGGGACGAATTCCCAGTCGTAGCTCGTTGCGTGGAGCGTGAGCTTGAGAACACCGAACGTCGAGGCGTTCCAGACTTCGCTGTTGGCGGCGGCCATCGTGACGGTCGTGTGGTTCGCCCCGCCGGTCCCAACGGTGAACTGACGGAGTCCGCGCGCGTCGTCACGTCGGCCGGCCGGGTCCTGGCGAGCGAACCGTTCGTAGATGTGATCGTGGCCGTTGAGGACGACGTCCGCTCCCGCATCGTAGAGCGCTTGCCAAAGCGACTTCGAGTTCTGGGCCGCGCGGCCTCCCGAACTGAAGAGCGGGATGTGCCAGTACGCGAGAGTGCACACGCTCGTGTGTGTGGCGAGGTCATTGGCGAGCCAGCGCCCCTGCGGGCTTGTGGCGCTGCAGCCGCCGGCGTCGCTGCAGTTCGAGTTGAGCGCAATGAGATGCCAGCTTCCGACGTCGTAGCTGTAATAACCCTGGCCGAGCGTGCCGGCCGCGGACCCGAAGTACGTGAAGTGGCCGCTCGCGCCGGAATTGGTGGCGTCGCACCCGGTGCCACCGGTCGTGAGGTACTCGTGGTTTCCGACCACCGGCCGCGTGATCGCCTTCACACGGCCCCAGCTCGCGTCGTAGGACTGGAGGAATGCCTCGTGCCCGCCGCACTGGTACTGGTTGTCTCCGAGGGGCAGCACCGTGGCGAGTTCGGCTCCGACGAGGAGGTCGGAGGTGTACCTCTGCCGACAGCTGGACGAGGTTCCGGCTCCGCCCCTGAAGTTCGAGTTCGCTGGATCGCAGGCGATGTCGCCGGCAGCCGCGATCACCGGGTCGCCCGGGGCGGAAACAGCCGGACCCGTACCGAAGGTTGCTACGAGGATGACGGCGAGGCCCAGGCCGGCCACGGGCGCAGCCGCGACGCTCTTCGCGGTCGCATTCCCCAGCCTTGATGTGATTCGGCGCAGCCGCAAACGCCATCTCCCTGCCCGAGTAGGGCTGTCCCTAGCGAGAGGACTCGACCATATGTCTGCGAGCCGCCTCGTTCAAGGCTGCCGGGACAGACCTGGTCATTCGGCTAGGCCTGATGGCGAGTTCGGACCTCGGCCGGGGCCGACCCCCTGCGCTCAGAGCCGGCGGGCGCCGTAGTAAGTCCTCCGGTACGAGGATTCGGACAGGCGCGAGATCTTGACCACGTCGCCCGAATGCGGGGAGTGCACGAAGCCTCCACGCCCGACGTAGATCCCCGCGTGCCCGAGGCCGTTGAAGAAGACCAGGTCGCCGGGCTGGAGGTCTTTGCGCGCCACCGGACGGCCGACGCTCCAGAGCATGGCGCTGTTGTGGGGCAAGCCGATCCCTATGCGGCTGTAGACGTACATGACGAACCCGGAGCAGTCGAAGCCGCTCGGGCTGGAGCCCGCCCAGCGATACGGGGTGCCCAGGTAGCGGAGCGCGATGGCGACGACGCGCGGGCGCCCCAGCGGCTTGGGCTCGACGTCCTCCGTCGCTTCGGTCAAGAGCGTGTGCTCGACCAGGGGTGTGGGGAGCTCCTCCGCCTCGGTCGAGCTGAGTCGCGCAGGCTCGGCTGCAGCGGTAGCCGGAAGCGCGCAAGACAGCAGGACCAGCGCGAGGAGGGGGCGTCCGAAGCGCATACCGAGGGTTCCGCCACGCAGGAGCGCGGGAACCTGAGCAGCTTACTTCGGCAGCGGGGTGGTGGCCTCTAACCCCCGATCGAGATTGCAACACTTCGCGCTATCTAGCGCTTCTCTTCTTCGAGCTCTTTCTTGGCCCCGCCGGCCTCGAGCTCGCCCTTCAGCCGCTCGAGCTCCTGGTCGACCTGTTGGTCGGCCGAGACCTTCGCCAGCTCGCGGTCGAGGTTGCTGCCGGTGCTGGTGTAGTCCTCGAGCGTGCCGGATTCAACCAGCTCGTCCACGGCGGCGGCGCGAGCCTGCATCTCCTCGGTCTTGTCCTGGGCCCGCTCGATGGCGAGACCCGTGTCGGCCATCTCGTCGCCGATTCCGGTGGCGGCCTCGCCGATCTTCACCTGAGCCTCGGCGGCCGAGTACTGCGCCTTGATCGTCTCCTTCTGCGTCCGGAAGGACTCGACCTTGGCGGCGAGGCGCTTCTCGCTCTCGGAGAGCTTGTCCTGCTGCTGCTCGAGGTCGGCGATCTGGCCGTCGAGCCCCTGGAGCTGCTGCTGCGCGAAGGCCTTCCGCTCGAGGGCGGCGCGGGCCAGATCCTCGCGACCGGCGGAGAGGGCCTGGCGGGCCTGCTCGTCGAGCTTCGGCATCTCGATCTCGAGTTTCTGGGTCTGCAGCTGGAGCCGCTTCTTCGCCGTGACGACGTCAGCGATCCCCTTCTTGACCTTCTGGAGCATCTCGCGCTGGCGCTCGTACGAGTAGTCGAGCGTGACGGAAGGATCCTCGGCGCGGTCGAGCAGCTTCGAGAACCACGCGCGGATGACGTTCGAGGTGCGGCTCATCAGACCCATCAGTTCCTCCTGGAATCGGTCGCGTTGGCATCCTACCCTCGGCGTGATCGTCGAACGCAGCATGGATCCCTCGTGGCTCTCGAACGCCTACCTCGTCGCGGACAAGGCGGGCGGGTCGGGCTTCTTCGTGGACAGCGGAGCTCCCCTGGCGCCCTTGATCGAGGCTGCCGAGCGGCTCGACGTGCAAGTCACGCACCTTCTGACGACGCACGGCCACTCGGACCACATCGCGAATCACGGCGAGATCGAGCGGCGCTTCGGCGCCACGGTGCTGGCGGATCAGGCCGAGGCCGTCGACGGCGCGGAGCCGCTCTCCCATGGGAACGTCGTCGAGACGGGCGACCTGCATGTCGAGACGCTGCGCACGCCCGGCCACAGTCCCGGCGGCCTCTCCTTCGTCGTGAACGGCGAGGCCTGCTTCACCGGCGACACGCTCTTCAAGGACTCCGTCGGCGGCACGCGGGACCACTTCGACGACGTGCGCCGCTCGGTCATGGACGTCCTCATGGGCCTCCCGCACGAGCTGCGCGTCTATCCCGGCCACACGGACGAGACGACGATCGGGCGCGAGTGGGAGGAGAATCCGTTCGTGCGCGTGTGGCGGGGAGTCGATCCGGAGGGCGAGGAGCGCTGCCACGTAGCCGGGGAGGAGGCGACGCTCGTCGTCTGGTCGCCGGACTACGACGGCGGTGGCAAGGCCTGGGTTCGCTTCCGTGACGGGCGCGACGCCATCGTCGGCGGCTCACGCGTGGAGCGGCGCTGATGGCGATCGTCCCGGAGGAGATCGAGGGCTACGCGCAGGCGCACACGACGCCGCCCTCGGAGTTGCCCCGGCGCTTGGCCGAGGAGACTCGGGCCACGCTTCGCTCGCCGCAGATGCTCACGGGGACGATCGAGGGTCGCTTCCTCGAGTTCCTGGTCTACGCGACGGGGGCGAGACGCGTTCTGGAGCTGGGGACGTACAGCGGCTACTCGGCGATCTCGATGGCGGCTGCGCTGCCGGCGGAAGGGCGCATCGACACCTGCGAGGTGGATGAGCAGCATGCGGAGGTCGCGAGCCGCTACATCGAAGAGGCAGGCCTCTCCGACCGCATCACGATTCACCTGGGACCGGCGCTGGAGACGCTCGCGCGCCTCGAAGGCGAATTCGACTTCGTTTTCATCGACGCGGACAAGGAGAACTACGTCAATTACTACGAGGCCGTGCTGCCGCGGCTGACCGAGCGCGGCCTGATCGCCGCCGACAACACGCTCTGGAGCGGGCGCGTCCTCGACGGGTCGGACGACTCCGAGGGAACGCTCGCAATCCGCGCCTTCAACGAGCACGTTCGCGGCGACGAGCGCGTCGTCAGCGTGATGCTGACGGTGCGCGACGGCGTCACGCTGATTCGCCGCGCGTAGAGGGCCGCTGCGGCCGCGGCTGCTTGACAGGCGCTTCGACGAGGTGTATATAACCATCTGGTTAGCTAACCTAGAGGTTATATGTCGATGGCAATGGATCAGCTGAGCACCACCTTCTCCGCCCTCGCCGACCCCACGCGGCGCGCGATCCTCGCACGCCTCACCGCCGGCGAGGCCACGGTCAAGGAGCTCTCGGCGCCCTTCGCCATGAGCGGGCCCGCCGTCTCCAAGCACCTGCGGGTGCTCGAGCGCGCGGGTCTCATCACGCGGGGCCGCGATGCCCAATGGCGTCCCTGCCGGCTGGAGGCCGCTCCGCTCGAGGAAGTGGCCGAGTGGGCGGAGAACTATCGCCGCTTCTGGGACGCGAGCTACGAACGACTGGACGACTACCTACAAGACCTCAAGGAAAAGGAGAGGACGCATGACAACGGCAAGTAAGAGCGCCGAAACGACCTACACGACGCCCTCCGATCGGGAGATCCTCGGGATGCGGGTCTTCGACGCGCCGCGCGAGCTCGTCTGGGCGGCGTGGACCAGCCCCGAGCACCTGCCCCACTGGTTGCTCGGCCCGGAAGGGTGGACCATGCCCGTCTGCGAGATCGACCTCCGCCCGGGCGGGGCCTGGCACTTCGTCTGGCGCCGCTCCGACGGCACGGAGATGGAGATGCGCGGCGAGTATCGCGAGGTCGAGCCGCCCGAGCGGCTTGTTCACACCGAGTCCTGGGGAGGGGATTGGCCCGAGACGCTCAACACGCTGATTCTCTCCGAGGAACACGGGAAGACCACGATGGCGCAGACGGTTCTCTACCCGTCGAAGGAGGCCCGCGACGCGGCGCTCGCGACGGGGATGAAGAAGGGTGCGTCCATTAGCTTCGAACGGCTCGACGAGTACCTGCGGACGATGGCCGGCGCTTAGGGAATCACCGCGGCCTTGAGGAGGTCGCGGGGAGGATCCTCGATCAGCCCCGCGACTTCCTCGAGCCCGACCTGGTGCGTTACCAGGCGCTCCCACGGATGGGCGCCGCTGGCGAGGAAGGCCAGGGCGGCAAGGGCGGTTCTGGGCGTGTGGTCGAACGAGCCCCGAAGTGCCGCCTCCTCGAGGACGACGTCGGCGCCGCGGCCATCGCCTGGCGCGGCGCCGAAATCCGCCGCCAGCTCACGCCGCTCTGGACGGTCGTCGACTGCGACGATTTTGGCCCCAGCGTCCTTCGCTGCCGCGCAGAGCATGAGGCCGGTGGGGCCGAGGCCCACCACCGCGACGGTCTGGCTGGCCCCGATCCCGGCGCGCTCCACCTCGTGCAGGCAGCAGGCGAGCGGCTCGGCCAGCGCGGCCACCTCGGAGGCCAGACCGGCCGGGACGTGGAGGAGACTGTGCTCGGCGATGTGCGCGGGGACGAGCAGGTACTCCGCGAACGCGCCGTTCAGACCGGAGCCGGCCGCCACAATCCGCTCCCCCGAGCCCACGGCCACGCCGCAGAAGTCGTGTCCGAAGGGGCTAGGGAACTCGCCGAACGGAAGCGGGGCGTCCGTGCCGTCCGTGAGCGCGACCTCGACCTGGACGAGCACGTCGCCAGGCTCCGGCGCCGGCCGCGGCACGTCCTCGAGCCGTACGTCTCCCGGCCCGTAGAAGAGGAGCGCCCTCACGGCGTGAAGTGAACAATGGCCCGCACCTGACTATCGTAGGCACGTCGAGAAAGGAGCCCCATGGCGGTGAAGCTCTATCGCTGCAAGAACCTCTGGGTCAAGGCGTCGGGTCATCCCTGCTGGCGCGTGCAGAAGGCGCTCGACGAACAGGGGATCGAATACGAGGTCGTTCCCGGGCCGTGGCCTGGCCGCGGTCAGCGGGACGAGATCGAGCAGCTCAGCGGCCAACCCAAGTATCCCGTGATCCAGTTCGAGGACGGGTCGGTGTACCGCGAGGAGTCGAAGGACATGGCCGAAACGATCACGGCCGGAAGGCTTTTCGAGAAGCAGGGCGCGGGCCAGCCGGCCGCCTGACCGTCGCTACACTGAGACCCGCGCGGGGCTATAGCTCAGATGGGAGAGCGCCTGGATCGCACCCAGGAGGTCGCCGGTTCGAGTCCGGCTAGCTCCATGAAAGACCTGCAAATGAAGGTCTTTTGTTTTCTTGGGAGAATACGAAGAGCGCCTGGATGAGATGCGCGGCCGACGGAACCGCGCAGACGTAGTCTGCAGCGAAGGTGCTGGAAAGCCATGAATTGACCCTCTTCCACACACAGCCGCCCGCTACTTGATTACATCAACTGGTACAGAATGTTGGGGGAATCAGGCCTGGTCCGGCCACCCCGGCCACCAAGCTCTGGAACCCGTGAAGTAACCCCCGTAGGCTTGAGGTATGCAGGTGGAGAGGTCCCTACCGACGGGGACGGTCAGTCTCCTCTGCACGGACATCGAGGGATCCACGCGCTTGCTTCACATTCTTGGTGAGCGCTATGCGGAGGCCCTGGCCGAACACCGAGGCCTTCTCCGCGCTGCATTCGGGGAGCACCGCGGCTGTGAAGTCGACACGCAGGGTGACGCCTTCTTCTATGCCTTTCCGCGGGCTCACGACGCGGTCGCCGGCGCGGTCGCGGCACAGAGGGCACTCGCGGCACACGTTTGGCCGGAGGGCTTGCCGCTCCGGGTGCGGATCGGCATTCACACCGGCGAGCCGACCGCCACCGGAGAGGGGTACGTGGGGATCGACGTCCACCGGGCCGCTCGCGTTATGTCCGCGGGCCATGGCGGGCAAGTCCTGCTTACCCAGTCAACGAGGGATCTTCTTCCCGAGGAGCTCTCCGACGCGGTAAGCCTGCGGGACCTGGGCGAGCACCGTCTCAAGGACCTCACTCACCCGCAAAGGCTCTACCAGCTTCTGATCCCGGGGCTCGAGAACGACTTCCCGGCCCTGAAGACCCTTGAAGCGCGGCCCACGAACCTGCCGATTCAGCCGACGCCGCTGATCGGGCGTGAGCGGCAAGTGACGGAGGCCGAAACCCTCGTGCGGCGAGAGGACGTTCGGCTCGTCACGCTCACGGGAGCGGGTGGCACCGGCAAGACACGCCTCTCGCTCCAGGTGGCGGCGGAGCTGGTCGCGGATTTCGAGGACGGCGTCTTCTTCGTCGACCTCGCCGCGATCACCGATCCCCATCTCTTCATCCCGACGGTCGGCCAGACGCTTTCGGTGAGGGAAAAGCCCGGCCAGTCACTCTCCGAGACGTTGAACGACTACCTGCGCGACAAGCACCTCCTGCTCGTCTTCGACAACTTCGAGCAGCTCCTCGATGCCGCCTCGGGCGTGAGTGGGCTTCTCGCCGGAGCACCGAAGCTGAAGGCGCTCGTCACGAGCCGCGCGCCGCTTCACCTCTCGGGCGAGCACGAATATTCCGTGCCGCCGCTCGCCGTTCCCGATCTCGACGCGTCTGAGCCGCTGGCGACGCTCGCGGCGTACGAGGGGGTGCAACTCTTCCTCGAGCGCGCGCAGGCGGTGAAGCCCGAGTTCGAGCTAACGAGCGAGAACGCTCCGGCGGTCGCGGAGATCTGCGCCCGGCTCGACGGCCTTCCGCTTGCGATCGAGCTCGGCGCCGCGAGGGTGCGAATACTGAGCCCGCAAGCTCTCCTCGGACGACTCAGCCAGCGGCTCGCGCTGCTGACCGAGGGTGCGCGCGATGCCCCTGCCCGCCAACGGACTCTTCGCGACACGATCGAGTGGAGTTACGGTCTTCTCAGCGCGAGCGAGCAACGGCTCTTCGCCCGCCTGTCGGTTTTCCTGGGCGGGCGCACGATCGAGGCTGCAGAGGCCGTCTGCGACCCCACCAATGAGCTGGACGTGGCGGTCTTCGATGGCGTCGCCTCCCTCGTCGAGAAGAGCCTCCTCCGCCAGGGCGAGGGGCCGACGGGCGAGCCGCGCCTCCTCATGCTCGAGACGATCAGGGAGTACGCGCTCGACCGGCTGGAACGAAGCGGGGAAGGAGACCTGCTTCGTCAGCGGCATGCGCACTACTTCGTGGCGCTCGCGGAAGAGGCCGAACCGGAGATCCTCGGCGCCGATCAGATTGTCTGGCTCGAGCGGCTCGAGGCCGAGCGCGACAATTTCCGTGCCGCCCTCGCATGGTTGCTCGAGCGGGGCGACACCGTGCGCGCGCTTCGCCTCATCGGCGCTCTCAGGCGAGGGTGGGTCGCACGGGGCTACCTGAGCGAGACCCGGAAGTGGCTCGAGGCGGCATTCGAGCAGAACGCGGCGGTCCCGCCGCAGGTAGAGGCGAAGGCGCTGTACGCGCTCGGCCGCGTTGCGCTCGTCCAAGGAGACTACGACCAGGCCGTCCCATCGCTCGAGCAGAGCGCACGCCTCTTCCGCGAGCTCGGCGAAGCTGAAGGCCTCGTCTTCTCGCTCGCCGACCTCGGCTTCATCGCGACCGCGCAGGGACGGCACGATGACGCCCAACGGTTCGCCGACAAGAGCCTCGCGGAAGCGAAGGCCGCCGGAAACGTGAGGACGATCGCCGCCGCGCTTCACAGCCTCGCGTGCACGAAGCTCGACGCGGACGAGTATGGCGAGGCCCGTAGCCTCTTCGAGCAGAGCCTCGCCCTGCGCCGCAAGCTCGGCGACAAACGCAACATCGCCAACTCCCTCTGCTACCTCGGCTCGGTCGCGCTGCTCGAGGGCGACTACGACCGTGCGACGGCGCTCCTCGACGAGAGCCTCGCTCTCGGTCGGGAGCTCAGCAACGTGTTGATCGTGACTGCTGCACTCGCGAACGAGAGCCTCGTGGCGCTCGCGGCCGGAGACGCCGGTCGTGCAGTGGCGCTTTGCATCGAGAGTCTTGCGCTCTCGCACGAGCTTGGCGACAGGCGAACGACCGTGGAGTGCCTGCATGCCCTCGCCGGCGTCGCCGCGATGCAGGCGGAGCCACGCCGGGCCGCCCTCCTCTCCGGCGCAGCAGAGGGCCTGCATGCTGCGATCAAGGCGCCCCCGTCCCCGGCCGAGCGCATGGTAGGCGAGCGCTTCTTACCGATTGCGCGCGCCGCCGTCGACGATCAGTCGTTCGAGGCCGCTTGGGCGGAAGGGCGGCGGATGGATTACGACGCGGCCGTCGCATGTGCACTGGACGATCATCACCTCGATAACTGAGCCCCGAGTTCTGGTGTAGGAGCAATTCGCATGCCGCTCTGTAATGCCAACCCGACGAGCGTCGATCCTGATGGGGCCGAGCTCGCCGCACTCGCGCAACTCGTTGACTTCTCGGGCCTAAAGGTTCTCGAGCTCGGCTGCGGCGATGGCCGCCTGACCTGGCGATACGCGGGTCAGGCTAAAGAAGTGCTGGGAATCGATCCGGACGAGGAGGCAATCACCGCAGCTCGTGCGGCGACGCCGCCAGGGCTGCGCGACCGCGTTTCCTTCGACGTTGCTTCGCCCGTCGAGCGGGACATGCCGCGAGATCACTTCGACCTCGCCTTCTTCAGCTGGTCCTTGTGATGCCTTCCGCCGGAGGGCGTCGTGCACGCCCTGCGCAACATCCACCAGATGCTCGTCTCCGGCGCCGTCCTGATCGACCTACAGCCGATCCCGCCGAGCCCTAGCCTTCACGCGGGCGGCGAACTGCTCGGACGGGTCGACCAGAGGCCGGTCTGGGAGAGATTCGGAAAGACGGAGGCCGGCGTCGACGCCGCCATCGGCGAAGGTCTCTACGCGCTCGAGTCGGAGCTCGAGTTCGACGTCATCGAGCGCTTCGATTCGAAGGCGACTCTCATCGCAACGATCAACGAACGCGACGACTGGCAGATGACCGAGCAGCTCGCGGCGCGACTCGAGAAGGCCGATCCCCCAATCGATGGCCACGACAGTCTGCGGCTGCGCAAATACCGCGCCCGCTGACGCGACATTACTCGAGGTGGGTTTTTCGGAAACCCCGCCCGCTCGTCGTTGTCTCACTGGAGAACGAGCCGCAGAGTGTTGGGGAAGATGTTGGGGGTGCTGGCCGTTGGGAGGGAAACGGCTCAACCATGCGCTTTCAGAGCCTCGAGAGCGGCTGGATCGCAAGCAGACGCACAGCGTGTCAAAGCGTTGACCCCTAGAACCGGCATCGTCGAGCCAAACGGCAAAGGACCGCAAAGCGCCGCAACGGTTTTCGCCTAAACGCACCCAGGAGCTCGCCGGTTCGAGTCCTGTAAGTTGCGCGGATGCATGGTGATGCTATGATGCACATATGCCGAAGGTTCGCACGACGCTCACGGTCGAGGAGGAAGTCCTCCGTGCGGTCAAGGTTCGCGGCGCGCGGACCGGCATGGGCGACAGCGAGGTCATCGAGGAGGCGCTCCGCCGCGAGCTCGGGTTCGACCTGCTCGACCGGCTTTGGCAGCGGTCCGACTTGCCGGAGGACGAGGCCACTGCGCTCGCTGTCGAGGCCCAGCACAAGACTCGCCGCCGCCGCCGCTGAGTGCGAGCTGTCCTCGACGCGAACGTTCTCATCTCAGCTCTGCTATCGCCGCGCGGGGCGCCGGCACAGATCCTCTCACGGTGGCTCGTCGGCGAGTTCGAGCTCGTCGTCTCCGAGAGCTTGCTTGCTGAGCTCGAACGCGCGCTCGCCTACCCGAAGCTGCGAACGCGAATAGCGCCGGAGGACGCCGTCGAGTTCGCCTCGTTCCTCCGGGACGCCGCCGTCCTCGGATCAGACCCCCCGGCGCCGCCTCGTCGCTCGCCCGATCCCGGCGACGACTACCTCCTCGCGCTGGCCGAGAACGAGAAAGCGATCGTCGTCTCCGGCGATCAGCATCTTCTCGACCTCGCTGATCGCTTCCCGATTCGTAGCCCGGTGGCCTTCCTTGAGGCGCTCGAAGGGGATGATGCTCAGTAGCGGAAGATCTGCAGATCGGCTGCCGGAATGTTGCGGGAGATGTTGCGGCACCCCAGGCGCTCGGCCAAGAAGCGCCACAAATCGGCTGATTCTGGCTCGGATCAGCGCCTGGATCGCACCCAGGAGGTCGCCGGTTCGAGTCCGGCTAGCTCCATAAGCATTCAACCGGAGTGCAGGACTCAGGCCATGAGGGCCGGAACCGCTAAGGCCTGGGCGGTACGTCGAGGACGACGTTGGCCGTTCCCTCGTCTAGGAGCTCCTGGATGAGTTCCACGAACGCGTGCGGATCCTCAAAGCGTGTACCCGGATCGAGGCCGGCGACCCTGAGGAACTCCCGGTCGCCTTGCACGTGCCCATCTATCCACCTCGCCCACACTTCCTGACCTTGTCGCCTGCCTCCGATTTCCACTCTGGCCACGCCAGCGCCTTCTTTCCGTTCGTTTAGGGAAGGCGACAGACGATCTTGCCAGCGTATGGCCCGCTGTCGGGCGAGAGTTCGGCCTGAGTCACGATGCAGGTCCCGTACCGGGTCTCGATCGCATCGCCTTCGCCGGGGAGCTCTGGCAGTTCGACCTCTTGGACGTCTTTCCAGTTCGGCGCCTCGATCGTGATGGTGAACCTCTTCATAGTGCCCATGATCGCACGATCGCCTTAGGGGTCCGGCCGTAGTCTCCGCACCGCTCGGTTTATCAGCTATGCGCCTCCTCGAAGTTTCGCGGAGTGGACCCTCGCAAAGGGTCAAGCCGTGCTCGCCACGCTTGCAGCACTAGAGGGCGAACGGAAGCGAAACGCGGGTTTGGCGACGTCTCGCTGCGCTGCCGCGTCCAAAGCGCGGATAGACCAAGCGCGCAGCGCAAAGCCTCCTGCAAAGCGATGGGGGCCAGAGTCGCCGCAGCAACCCCCGCCCCTCTATCAGAGAAGCCGAGAAATAGCGAGAGGACGCCGGCCGTTTGGCTCACTTGCACTCGCCGAACGAGGGGATGTGTGCTATCCCGTACGCGGGAGCCGAGAATCAGCAATCTCTCCCTGACGAGCTGTAGGGCAGGGGAGGGGAAGCCGCAGCCTCCATGCTGTCCGCCTCGGCTCCCCTTCGCCGATCTGCGCCGTTTCTACGTGCTGCTCGAGGCGACCCACTAAGCAGGAAGACGCGCGGCCCCTCGTTCGTCTCGTTACCAAGATGACCTTTGCAATCGTCGCAATGTGGTGCCTTGGCTGGGGAACGGTCGCAGTGGCCGGTCTTCGCTCAAGTTCAAGGACTGACTGAGCGAACTTGCCGAAGCCGGGCGAGGGCCTCGAGCGAGCGTGCGAGCTTCTGATCGTCTGGGCTGACACCGCTCGAAGGTCAGAAGACGAGAAGCGCTCGCGGGCCTAGAGTCCGCGCCGTGGTCTTCTACGCCGTCGTCAGCGACGAGATCCAGCGCGTGATCGAGTTCTTCCCGACACGCTGGGAAGCCGAGCGGAGGCTGGCGCGGGTGCTATGGAACGAACCCGACTGGCGCGACATCCTACGCGTCGAGCCGATCGAGCTTCGCACCGGTACAGCCAACTAGAAATCGGCCTGGCCTCACTCTTTCGAGGGATTCTCGCCTCGAAACCGCAAGACCTTTGTCTCCTCGACCCTCTTTTTTCTCGTGCGACGATTCAGCTCGCCACGCTGCCGCGTACCCGCGGCTCTGCTCGCGACCGCCGCCCTGGCAATCGGGCTGCCCGCTCTCGCCCTCGGCGACGACGCGGCCGAGCCACCTCCGGAGGCAGCACCCGATCCGATTACCCTCGTCACGAACGAGACCACCGTCGAGTATGCGCCGGGACAGCTCGTCGTTGGGCTCGAGGACGACGCGACGAAGGCCGAGGTCAAGACCGCCGTCGAGGATGCGGGTGCGACGGTCGATCAGTCGATCGGCGCGATCGACACCAAGGTGCTCGAGGTGCCGACCGGCCAAGTCGACGAGGCGATCGACTCCCTCGAGGACGCTCCCGGGATCGAATACGTCGAACGCGAGGTCGTCCTCGAGGCCACAGACACGGTCCCCAACGACACCCTCTGGCAGGAGCAGTGGGGTCCAAGGCGCGTGCGCGCGCCAAGGGCTTGGGACGCGACGAGGGGCTCGTCGAGCCTCGTCGTGGCGGTCGTCGACACAGGGGTCGATTACGGCCACCCCGATCTCCAAGGGCTCTTCGTGCCGGGCTTCGACTTCGTCAACAACGACGCCAATCCACGTGACGACCAAGGTCACGGGACGGCCGTTGCAGGGGTGATCGCGGCGCGCACGCAGAATCACGAAGGCCAGGCGGGGATGTGCTGGAAGTGCAGCGTGATGCCCGTGAAGGTGCTCGACCGCAACGGGACTGGACCGACATCCACAATCGCTGCCGGCATCGTCTGGGCCGTCAACCAGGGAGCTCGGGTCATCAATTTGAGCCTCGGTGGCGCAGGGACCACGCAAGCGCTCCAAGACGCCGTGCTCTTCGCGGCGAGCAAGGGCGTCGTCGTGGTCGCGGCGGCAGGCAACAGCGGCTCGTCGACGAAGTTCTATCCCGCCGCCTATGCCGACGCCCTGAGCGTGGCCGCCACGACGTCGAGCGACAACCTGTACGACTGGTCGAATCGCGGCCCGGATTGGGTCGAGGTTGCGGCGCCCGGCTGCAACGTCGCGCCTGTTCGCGGGGGTGGATACGGGAACTTCTGCGGGACCTCCTCGGCGACCCCCATCGTCTCCGGAATCGCCGCGCTCGCGCTCTCGCTCGATCCGGGCCTCGGCAAGGACTCGCTGGAGCAGGCCCTCAGAAGGACGGCGCGACAGGGGATCGGCGGAGTGGAATACGGGCGCGTCAACGCCCTCTACACCCTGGCCGCACTCGGCCTGACGGCGCCTCTCAACACGTTGCGGCCGCGAATCGTCGGAACCGCCCGCTCCGGCGAGAACCTCGAGGCTCGAAGCGGTCGGTGGCTGGGCGCGAGCAGCCTCGCCTACCGCTGGCAGCGCTGCGATCCGAGAGGGCTGAGCTGCACCACGATCCCCGGCGAAGCGTCGCAGACCTATCGGCTGAGGCGGCTGGACATCGGATCCACGGTCCGCCTGCTCGTCCGTGCTCAGAACAGCCGCGGAACGAAGGCGGCCTTTTCGAAGGTGAGCGAGGTCGTCGAGCGCGGAGCGGGCGTGGCTCCGGCTGGGGCCGCGGGGGCGCCGACGAGTGGGGGAGGCAGCGGATCGACGAGCGGCTCGCCGCCTTCAGGTGCGGCAGGCGGCGTCACCGAGCCTCCTCCGTCGCCGCTCGAGGCCCTCCCGCCCGAGATCGGGAACGCAGTGGCAGAGGTCAGGGAAATGGCCGACGGGGCCGTCCCCGCGAGTCCCTAGCAGCCTTCGCTTCAGCCGACGAGGCGGTATGCGCGCTGCGGAGCCGGACGCCGAACGAAGCCTTCTATGCGGTTCTACGCGTGCCCGACGACTTCGCCGATCTCGATGCTGTTGATCGTGACGGCGTCGCCTGCCGGCGGGTTCGTCCTGATCCGTTCCGCCGCCGCCCGCGCGGCCTCTTCGGATTCGAAGATGACCATCCCAGTGCCGGTGCCCTCGTCGAGCCTGACCCAGTGTCCGGCGACGAAGCCTGGCGCCTGCCTTATGCGCGGGATGCCCTCCTCGTTCAGGAACTTCCTTCCTCGCTCTATGTCGTGAATCGTGGCTTTAGTGACCACTGCATGCATGGGTGTCTCCTCTTTGCGCCAAAGACGTCGCGCGGACCTTACTCCACCGGAGGTCCACTTCGGGTCTTCTCTTCGGAGTAGGGCGGGTACAGCGGGTGTAGGCTATTCCCCCCGAGGGCGTCCCTCGGTTAAATCGGTAGGTACGGATGGCCGTTACCGAAGGCGATACAGACGTTCGCACGTTCTTGATTGCTGACGTGCGTGGCTACACGCGCTTCACCGAGGAGTACGGCGACGAGGTAGCTGCCCGCCTGGCGGCGAAGTTCGCCGATGTCGTGCAGGACGGGGTCGAAGCCCGAGGCGGGCAGATGGTCGAGATCCGGGGTGACGAGGCGCTGGCCGTCTTTACCTCCGCGCGTCAAGCCATTCGTGCCGCCATTGATCTCCAAGCGCAGTTCGACGAGGAGACGCAAGCCGATTCCGAACTGCCGCTGCGGGTCGGTATTGGGATCGACTCCGGCGAGGCGGTCGCGCTCGAGGATGGAGGCTACCGAGGAGCGGCGCTGAACATCGCCGCTCGTCTCTGCGGGCGAGCGCATGGCGGCGAAGTCCTCATTACCGAGGGCACCTCGCGCCTCGCAGGGCGGCTGGCCGGGATTCGCTACGTCGACCGGGGGCGCGCCCACCTGAAGAACATCTCCGACCCTATCCACACATTCCAGGTGTACTCCGAGGAGGAGCCCCGGACGGCCAACCGGTGGGTGCTGTTGTTCTTCGGCAAACCCGGGCGCACCCTGGGCTGGAAGCTGGCCCTGGCTGTCGTTCTCATCGCCGCTGGCACGGCGGCCGCTGTTGTCTACTTCACCACCAGCGGACCCGGCGCGAGCGAGGGTGCAGGGAATGTGATGTCGTCAAACACAGTGGGCGATGAAAGCTCGGGGGGAGGCACGACCACCGGTCACTCGATGGCTACGGAGACGGGGACGGAGATGGAGACCAACATGTCCCCGATGGAGCAGCTCATGGCCTACGCGGACGCGAACAAGTGGGAGTGCTCGGAGCTCGAGGCTATCCAGCCAGGCGCACGGGCAGCGCTTGCGTGCCGCACCGAGTACCGGACTTACCCCATTGTCTTTCAGGTGATGCTCTTCCGGAACCAGCAGACTCTTCGAAAGGCATACGAGGCCGAGCTGGGACAGACGAACATCAAGCCGAACACAGGCAGGTGTACGGCCAACTCTTGGGCTGGTGAGGGTGAGTGGGTTCACGGCATCGGCGAGAGCGCAGGACGCGTGTTCTGCCACCTCGATGCGGCTGACCAGCGAACGTACGTAACGTGGACGTCCGAGGTGGGCAGGAAGATACTCACGCTTGCGCAGCTGAACGGGTTGCAACATCGCCACCTGTTCGTCTGGTGGCGCACGGTCCGCCACGAGCTTGTCTAGGCCCGCCCTGGGACACATATCCCCTTACTAGTCGACTCGAGCGGCCCACGCTTCGGGGTTGATCGCCTGCCAGACGCGAAGGTAGAGATCCACTTCCAGTCGCGCTGCCGCAGCATCGGTCGGTACCGGGTCCCGGAAGCGGGCCTCCAGCGTCTGTTCGCCGACGCGCACGACTTCGAAGCAGAGTCCGCGCAGGAACTCCGCTAGGTCTTCACCCAGCGACGCGTCGCTGAACTCGATTTCGATGCCGCAACCTCGCCGCTGGAACTGCCGCAGGCAGGCCACCTCCCCCTCAATCGAACTGTGCTCACTGCTCGGGGGTCGTCAAGGCGGGTCCGACCTATCCCTTTGGGGGGAACTCGCACTGTCTTGGCGGGGAGGGAGGTCAGTCGGTTCCTCCCGAGCAGGTAGTGTTGAGTTGCATGCGCAACGCTGCCAATCGCGCTGGTGCGGCGGCCGCTCAGTTCCGAGCGTGGCGAGAGCTGACGCCTGAGCAGCTCGCCGCCTGGTCCGGCTTCCTCCAGGGTCACGCCCAGATCGTGCGGGCGCTCGACGCCGAGCTGGAGCGGGAGCACGGGCTCCCGCTCACCTCGTACGACGTGCTCATTCAGCTCAGCCTCGCGCCCGGCCGGCGGCTACGGATGTTCGAGCTCGCGGACGCGGTCGTCCTCAGCCGCAGCGGGTTGACCCGGCGGGTCGAGCGACTCGAGCGAGGCGGGCTCGTGGAGCGGGAGCGGGGCGAAGTCGACCTGCGCCAGATGTACGCGCGACTCACCGACCGCGGTTTCGAGGTCTTGGCGGACGCCACGCCGACCCACGTCGCCGGCGTCAAGCAGCGCTTCCTCGAGCGTCTCTCGGACGAACAGACGACGCAGCTGGCCGCAATCTGGGGGGCAGTGCTCGGGCCGTGAGCGCGGCCCTCGTTCCCGAGGTCGCGGAGGCGCGCGACCACGTGCGCGGCTCACGCGGGCCGACGCTCCTCATCTTCGGCGACTACGAGTGCCCGTACACGCGCCTCGCCTACCGAAACGTGAAGTCCCTCGAGGCCGAGGACGTTTCGTTCCGCTTCGTCTTCCGCCACTTCCCGCTCGTCGAGATCCATCCGCACGCGCTCGCCGCGGCGGAGGCGAGCGAGGAGGCGGCGGCGCAGGAACGGTTCTGGCCCATGCACGATCTCCTCTTCCGCCGCCAGAAGGCGCTCGAGGCCGACGATCTCGAACGGTACGCCAACGAGATCGGGCTCGACCTCGAGAGGTTTCGGCAAGAGCTCGAGGCGCATGTCCATCTCGACCGCGTCGAGGCCGACCGCTCGAGCGCTCTGGCAAGCGGTGCGACCGGCACGCCGACGATCTTCGTCGACGACCTCCCGTACCTCCGCTCGTACGAGTCGGCGGAGCTTCGCCGGGCGCTTTCTCCTAATGGAGAGGAAAACGAATGAACGAAATCTGCACGCATCTCGACACGATTCAGGTGACCTCCCTCCCCGAGAGCGTCCCGGGCTGCGAGGACTGCCTGCGCATCGGCGGCTCGTGGGTCCACTTGCGCCTCTGTCTCACCTGCGGGCACGTCGGCTGCTGTGACTCCTCGCCAAACCGCCATGCCACGGCGCACGCCCGATCGTCCGAGCACCCGATCATCCGCTCGCTCGAGCCGGGGGAGGACTGGTGCTGGTGCTACGAGGACGAGATCGCATTCCGAGTCGACCTCGCAGGGGCGGGGACATGACCGAGCTGCCGGAGCTCCCGCTCGAGCAGTGGGAGCCGACGAAAGAGACGCTTCACCTCTGGACGCAGATCGTCGGCAAGGTCCGTCTGGCCGCGACGCCGCCACAGAACCACTGGTGGAACGCACCTCTGTACGTCGACACGCGTGGGCTGACGACGCGCCGACTCCGCTCCAAGGGTCGCGACTTCGATGTCTCCTTCGACTTCGTTGCCAACGAGCTCGTCGTGCGCACGAGCCGCGGGGAGGTGGACTCCTTCCCCCTCGCGGACGACCTCTCGGTTGCGGTCTTCTACGAGCGGTTCTTCGCACTGCTCGCCGGCTTTGAGATCGAGGTCTCGGAAAAGGCTGAGCCATTCGGGATTCCGGTGACCACGCCCTTCCCCGAGGACACCGAGCACGCTTCGTACGATCGGGAGGCGGTGGAGCGTTACTGGCAGGCGCTTCGCTGGACCGACTGGACGCTGCAGGAATTCGCGGGTTGGTTCTGCGGCAAGACAAGCCCGGTGCACCTCTTCTGGCACGGCTTGGACATCGCTGTGACCCGCTTTTCCGGCAGGCGCGCCCCCGAGAACCCG
>Ga0209874_1000118_pt1 | contig 19756 bp, 19 predicted proteins | sample GWRWN1_20_30_FD_187216 | JGI IMG/M metagenome (GOLD analysis project Ga0209874, IMG submission 187216) | Riverbed sediment microbial communities from areas with no vegetation in Columbia River, Washington, USA - GW-RW N1_20_30 (SPAdes)... | ecosystem: Environmental > Aquatic > Freshwater > River... | reverse complement strand
CCACCTCACATCCGGCCGAAAACGACGAAGAGTCCCGCTTGTCGATCCTGATCTTCGGTCAGTCGTTGAAGAATTGCAGCGCCTACTGGGAACCAGAGTAAGACTCTTGCCGAAAGCAAGATCGGCAAGGGGTAAGATTGAGATTGAGTATTATTCTCTTCCTGATCTGGATCGCATCATTCAGACCATCAAAAGGAATCCCCAGCTTCCTTCATGACAAGGACGCCATCGCAGGACAATACTGATGGCATCGTGTGGTTGGAAATATTTTCTAAGCGTCGAGAAGCAGCTTTAGCTCGTCCCACTCGGCGACGGGCCGAGAACAAGTAAAGTTGTGGCAAACGTACACGGTGGGTCTGCCTTCAAATTGTTTTTTGCCGGCAAGCAGAGATGAAACCTTCTCGAGAGAGTCGTCCGGGCTAGCCAGCTGCAACGTCATATTGGGCAAATACAGCGAATGAATTTTGGCCAATAGCTCCGCAGTCTCCGGGTCTTTCTTATCTCCGACCAAGACAACTTCCTTCGGTTTCTGAAGGTAGAAGTCCAAGGCGGCGAGCATGTGAGCAAAACCGAAGGGCTGATTTTCCATGGCGTTATAATATGCCCGTAAAATCTTCTCAGCGCGCTTCAAGTAATCCTCTTTCCCCGTATAATGATATAGCCTGAGTAATACTTGGGTCGCCACAGCGTTTCCTGACGGAATCGAGCCGTCGAAGATCGGTTTTGATTGTGCAATGAGTCGTTCGTGAGAGCGCCCAGTGTAAAAAAATCCGCCTCCCGCTTCGTCCCAAAACTCATGCAACATGATTTCTGCGAGTTCCAAGGCGCGGTCTAGGTGCGCACGATTCACGCTCGCCTCGAAAAGATCCAAAAGCCCCGCCGCTAGAAAAGCATAATCATCGAGATATCCTAGTATTTTGCCGGTTCCGCTCTTGTAGGTGTGTAACAAGCGGCCGTCACGGAACATCTTGGTGAAAATGAAATCCACGGTGCGATTGGCCGCTTCTAAATAGGCCGGTTGCCGGGAAATTTTTATCGCTTCGGCAAGTCCGGAAAGCATGAGCCCATTCCATGATGTCAAAATCTTTTCGTCACGGAACGGTTTGGGCCTCTTTTCTCGTTCTTGGAAGAGCTTCCCTTTAGCAACTGACACCAGTGACTCGATTTCCCTAAGGTCGCGCCGGAAAAACTTACTTGCCTGTTCCAAGGTCAGAATCGGATGGAGGATATTGTTTTCCTCGAAGTTGCCCTCCTCACTTACATCGTAAATGCGGCAGAAGATTTCGCTCGATTCCTCGCCGACAATCCGAGTGATTTCTGTCTCACTCCAAACAAAGAATTTTCCTTCTTCCCCTTCGCTGTCGGCATCCTGAGTCGAGTAGAATCCACCCTCGGTGTGAAGCATCTCGCGCATCAAGTAGTTCATCGTTTCATCCACCACTTGCTTGAAAAGAGGCTCTCCCGTGACGCTATAGACCTGCGCGTAGATGCGAACGAGCTGGGCATTGTCGTAGAGCATTTTCTCGAAATGGGGCACGAGCCATTTCTCGTCCACCGAATAGCGGTGAAATCCACCGCCTAGGTGATCGTAAATCCCCCCCTGGGCCATCTTTGTTAAGGTGTGGGTCACCATCTCCAGAAATCGGCTCTTCTTGGAGTGATGGTAATGGCGCAAAAAAAGCTCGTAGACGCCCACATTGGGAAACTTGGGCGCCTTACCGAGCCCGCCATGATCGGTATCATACGCTTGGGCCAGTTGTTCAGCACTTTGACCAATGATGTCAGACGAAAATGGCTGCTGACTTTCTGTGGATAGGGACATCCGCTGCAGCGCTGCGAGAATCTGTTCGACGCTTCTCTCGACATCTTGGGGCTTTTCCCGATAAGCGTTGGCCACGCCCTGCAAGATTTTTGGGAACCCCGGAACGCCGTAACGGTCCTCCGGTGGAAAATAGGTGCCGCCGTAAAACGGCTTGCCTTCGGGCGTAAGGAAAACGGTCATGGGCCAACCGCCGCGGCCCGTGAGCATCTGTACGGCATTCATATAGATTTCATCAAGATCCGGCCGCTCTTCGCGATCGACTTTGATATTGACGAACAGATCGTTCATGAGCGCGGCGATCTTTTCGTCTTCGAAGGATTCGCGTTCCATCACGTGACACCAGTGGCAGGCGGAGTAACCGATGCTTAGGAGGATTGGCCGGTTTTGGCCTTTGGCTTTTTGGAATGCCTCGTCGCTCCACGGGTACCAATCCACTGGATTGTGGGCGTGCTGGAGCAGATAGGGGCTTGTCTCATGAATGAGGTGATTGGTGTGTTTATGTTCCATTCCAAGACGCTAACACAATCGACCGTAAGCCGAAACCGGCAGACTCAGGGTTTGGTTTGACTTTTGGCCGACTATCCAGGGTAAGAGTTTTGGGAAATTTGCTCAATGACTGAAGCAGGCGCACCCGCGGCGTATTGCACCCATGTTGAACTCAAGGATCTCTGGTTTTCATTTTGCCTCGGAAAATCCAGACGTAGACCGCTGAATTTATCAGTACCACGATGACTCCAAGCGCAATCTGCACTTCACGAGTTAGCCCCTCGGGGTAAAGTATCGGGAGGACGTAGTGCGCGATAAAGTCGGAGGGATAACCGCCTTGTCCTCCCTTTCGCCGGAGCCAGTTCTCAAGCGGCGTCAAAGGGCACGCCCAGCCCAAAATTTCGACGACTGCAGCCCAGATAACAGCCGGTAGATGAATCCAGACGAGGCGCCGCCATCTCGCGGCCAAGAGCCCGCCCAAGACTGCAAATACAACAAAAACAACGTGAACCAAGACAACCAGATCGGCAAGCAGCTGATACGGTATTTGCAGCGTGTTCATTTGCACTGGAAGAATAAGCTCAACATAAGCCAATAGGGCGAGGCACGGAAGCAACCACAACGGAAATTCGTGCGCCTTTTTTCTCTCGGCGGCGCTTGACCGTCCCTGTTTTAGCCCTTAAACTTTCGCCGACGGTCTGTTTTACACAACCACTTGGAATGATAGGTCGAAAGTACATCAGGGCCGCAATCACGGCCAGTTCCCTCTTGTTTTTGACTCTCGATGGGAATACCCAAGAGAAACAGAAACAATCGGTAACGCGGTCGTCTTCATCCCGAAAAGTCGCTCCGGTGGACGCCGAGCTTGCCAGGTTGCGGGCTGAAGTCATCGAGAAGATGAAGGAATCACGGGCCAGCGCTGAAAAGTTGCTGGCGATTCACGAAGAGGAAAAGACCAAGCTCACGACTGAATACCAGCGGCGGCGGGAGTTCTACAGTCAAGGGCTGATTTCTCGCTCTGAGCTGAACCAGGTGGAGCGAGCTTTGGCAGAGGCGATCGTCCGAGTAGAAGAGGACAAGCGGTGGCTCACGGAATCTGACATCGCGATCACAGAAGCAACCATGCGTGATGAGCTGCTCCGGCTGCCCGGTCTAGCCATAGGCGGCTATAGCGAAACCAGGACCTTGCTGCGCTTCAATGGCGGCGCGCCATGGTCTCTGGCAGATACGCCGAAGATCGAGAAGTTTTTCTTGCAAACCTTCGGACGTGGGTTGCCGGTTACGGCCTTTGGTCAAACAGCAACCCATGACCGCCTCAGATTCGATCATCGAAACGCAATAGACGTAGCGCTCCATCCGGACAGCAATGAGGGGCGGTCGCTTCTCTCGTACCTGCGGCAGATGGGAATTCCTTTCATCGCCTTCAGGGGCGCAGTGCCGGGAGCTGCCACCGGGGCCCATATTCACATAGGTAACCCATCCGTGAGAGCCGTTGTCAGTACAGATCCCCAAATGGAGTGTTGTAAGCGATAGAGCCGGTCTCTTGGTCACAAGCGGTTGGAGACTCGGCGCGGAGCATGATCCCATGAGTGAAGTTGTAAATCTGATTAAAGCGTCAACCATCGTCGTTGTTCGGCCTGATCCCAACGGTGGCATCGAAGTTCTCATGACAAGGCGCCGTCCGGAAATGCAATTCCTAGGGGGATTTTTGGTTTTTCCGGGTGGCGGAGTGGAAAATGAGGATTGCTCCGAGAAGATGTTATCCCTTTGCCGTGGTCTAACTCGATCAGACGCCCAGAAAACCCTCGGTGCCGACCTCGGTCCGGAGATGAGTCTAGGCCATTGGGTTGCAGCGGTTAGAGAACTTTTCGAAGAAACCGGAATCCATTTTTTCATTGATGAAAATGGCATGGCGCCCGATGGCTCGACAGGCCATCTCGCGGAAAGATTAGGCGAGAAGCGCCAGGCTTTATCAAATGGCACTCTTGACTTACCGCGCCTGTTGGAATCTGAAAGGCTCTTTTGCGATTTGGGACGCTTTACCTATCTCTTTCACCGCATTACACCCGAAAAATACCCGGTCCGGTTTGATACCCGTTTTTACTTGGCTGCGCTTCCTCCGAATCAGACTGCGCTTATCTCCTCCGAGGAAGTGTCCGAGAGTCTTTGGCTCACACCCAAAATCGCCTTAGAAGAATCCGCATCCGGTAAGTTTCCCATGCTGCCGCCCACGATCATTGCCCTGCGCACCCTGGCCGAACATGGATCATGGCAAAATCTCTGTACGGCATTTCCTTTGCGTTGAAGCATCTTGCTCAGACCGATGGACTTTCCGGTCGCTTTTTTGACTTTAGATCTCAACTCTGTTCAGGATGACAGCCCCATCCAGTGTCATCCTGAACAGCGGACTGTGTAAAAACTCTTGATTCGTGCTTCGACGAAGCTCAGCACGAACGGTGAATGATGTGATTTGGATATTCAGCCGATCATCCAGCGAGGTCGAAGGCTGGTCGGCGAGTTTTCACACGGTCTGGCAGTGTGAAGGATCGAAGCCTTGCCTTGACGACGTCGTTGAGGGAGCGATAAGCTGAGGAGCCATCTAAACCAGATTCTTATCAATTAACGAAGGCATTTGGGGGATCCATGGCGGTCAAGAAAACAACGGGAATCACACCGTCTACCGTTCGGTTCGGCCGCGGCATCAATGCGGTGCGCGCGTTGCCGAAGGCCAAAGGGAAACGGCCGGCAGTGATTATTCTTCACGAGCGCTACGGCGTCGATCAGCATACGAAGGATCTCACGGTAAAACTCGCTCAAGCCGGCTTCGTCGGTTTGGCTCCCGATCTTTTTCACCGTTTCAAAGGCGACCGGAAGGCTTTGCAAAAGGGGCAAGTAAGAATGGATCTGCGCGACGATGAAGCGTTAGAAGATTTGAATGCGGCGGTGGATTACTTGAAAAAATCGACCAATGTCGATGGTGCGCGCATTGGCATTATCGGCGTGTGTCAAACCGGCCGGCAACCTTTGCTGCTCGCCGCTAATAGGAATGATATCGCCGGAATTGTGGTACTTTACGGCGCCATCGGCGGCAGGGAATGGGATGGCAACGATCTTCGGCCTACCCCGGTTGAGAAACTCGTCGCACAGGTATCTTGCCCGGTGCTGGGAATCTTCGGCGAGGCGGATCATATTATATCGGTGGACGATGTGGTCCGGTTCCGTGGTTGTTTGGAATGGGCGAGGAAGAGTTATCACGTGCGGTTGTACCGCGACGCGCCGCACGGCTGGCTCAACGACACCATGCCGGGACGCTACCGCAAGGAGGCCGCCAAGGATGCCTGGAACCTGATGATGTCATTCCTGAAAAAATGCTTCGCCGGTGGTTGGGACCAGCAGAGAATTTCTTCTATCTTTGAGAGCAACTACTCGACCCAATATGATTTTACCAAGAACGTTCGGCTCGAATAGCGTTGGAGAGCCCCTGTTATGAATGCGAGGAAAATAAAAGTTCAGTTAATCAGCGTGCTGGCTTTGCTGGTTTCCATCTTGTCAGGCGACCCGGCGGTCAGTGCGGAACGAATTGTGATCGGCACGCCGAGTCGTGGTCTGTTTGAATTTCCTGCTGTCGTTGCCATGCGTAAGGGATACTACAAAGACGAGGGGCTCGAGGTCGATAAAGTTCAGATGCAGCCGGCAATCGCCGTCAAGGCGCTGATCTCCGGGGATATCGATTATTTGCTGGCGTGGGGGTCGGCGATACGCGCCGCGGTGACCGGCGTGCCGATTAAAGCGGTAGTCGGCATGGCCTCGCGGCCACTGCACGTTTTGATCGCCCGCCAGGAAATCAAAACTCCCAAGGATTTAAAAGGCAAAGTCATCGGCGTCGATTCCGTCGCGGGCACGGTAGACTATCTCTCCCGCGTGGCGGTGCGCCACTTTGGTTTCGAGCCTGAAAAGGATGTCAAAATTATCGTCACCGGTGAAAGCCCCACGCGTCTAGCGGCCCTGCGCGCTGGTTCCATCGACGCCACGCCCATTGACGTAGCCTTCGCGATGAAGGCGGAAGACGAAGGCTTCAGGCGGCTTCTCTATCTTGGCGATATCATCGAGCTTCCACTCTCAGGGATCGCCGTGACGGATAACAAGCTGCAGACCCAGCGGGAACAAGTCAAAAAAGTGGTACGGGCCTCCCTTAGAGGCTCACGCTTTATGAAGCAAAATCGCGCTGAAACGATTCAGATGCTGTCTGATTATCTGCGCATCACTCCCTCTCAGGCAGCCAAAGCGTACGACACCTCCATCAATTCCTTCACCGACGACGGCATGATTTCCGATAAGGGTATTAACCTCGACGTGCAGCTCACCAAGGAACGGCTCAAGATGACGAAAGAAATTCCGCTGAGTCAGTTGGTGGACTGGAGTTTGGTCAAGGAGATAAAACAATAAAAGGAATCGCAACAGTTACTTTGGCGGGAGCGTACATTTACCCTAGGGAACGCTCGAGTTTGCGCCAAAATTGACGATAAAGTCTATTCGACGGCGGCTTCGTGGCCCTGCCAGACAAGGAGGACAAATGCTTAAAGGTTCATGTCTTTGTGGCGGCATTCGGTATGAGATCGACGCAGATCTAGGACCCGTGACCAACTGTCACTGTAGCCAATGCCGTAAGGCGGCAGGCGCGGCGTTTGCAAGCAACGCTTCCGTGCCTGCGGCGTCATTTCGCTTCGTTGCCGGGGCTGAGTTGCTTAAAGAGTGGGAATCCTCTCCTGGGAAGCGGCGATGCTTTTGCGGGCACTGCGGTTCACCGATCCTCAAACGCAATGACGCCCATCCGGAGAATATCCGGCTTCGTTTAGGAACTTTAGATACGGATCCTGGAGTCAAGCCATCTAAGCATATCTGGGTTGGCTCAAAGGCGCCCTGGGTTGAAATCACGGACGGGCTACCTCAGTCGGAATAATAAACCGCATTACGCTTGTCGTTTTCTGGCGATCCGATACAACCCTTGCAATCAGACCAGGCTCTATTGCACACTGCTATTTCTCAGAACTTGCGTCTCTGCGCAAGTCATCGGGTTTTCGATACCGCAATCCAGATTTCAAATATCTTGGGCTAGCCTTACCGAAAATCACATGTCAAACCAACCGGAAAAAGACTATGAAAAGTTGATTGCGGACCAGCTTCGCGAGGCGGGGATCAAGTTTGCGACGGAGAAAGCAATCGCCGGTCTTGCACCTGATTTTATCGTTTACGCGCCGGATGGGCGGCAGTTTATCGTCGAGGTGAAAAACTGGGATTTTCCGGGATTGACGACGGAAGCCAGCCGGCAAGCGCAGAATTATCAGGATGCCGTGAAGGCGGACGGCGCATTCATTGTGATTCCGGGCCTAAAGAGAAATCTACCTTCAAAGGGAGTCGTTACTCTCGATGGTCTTGTGCCTGCTCTTCAGGCTGAACTCGAAACGACAAAGGCGCGTTCAAACCCTCCCACTGCGACGAACGTCGGCAAGCTCGTTTTTGCCGCCATGCCATTTGCGCCGCAATACGAGGACGTGTTTTTTATCGCGATGAGATATGCGGCCGAGCAAGTGGGTGCGGTATGCACGAGAGTCGATCGGCGCGAGTTCCAGGGCAATGTTGTGGACGAGATTCAAAGTCTCATTCGCGAATCGATCGCCGTATTCGTCGATCTTTCCGAAGCTAAGCCGAATGTTCTCTACGAGACTGGGTACGCCCACGCGCTGAAAAAGCCGTGTATCCACATCTGCTCAACACCTTTGGAGAAAGTGCCGTTCGATGTCTACCAATGGAAGACGACGAAATATAGCCCGGGCCAAACTCACAAACTTGGGAAAGAGCTGGCCCAGCGGTTGAAGGACGTCCTCGCCTAGGCCGTGAAAATCTCTCGTTCGTTCTACGAGAAATCCACCCTTGATGTTGCCCGGCAGTTGCTTGGCAAGTACTTGGTGCGAAAGCATCCGGATGGTACAACCGTTGGCCGGATCGTCGAAACCGAAGCCTATGTCGGACCTGAAGACAAAGCGTGCCATGCGTCACGCGGGCGCACCGCACGAACGGAAATCATGTTCGGCCCGGCGGGGCATGCTTATGTTTACCTTGTTTACGGTTTCCATCACATGCTCAATATCGTCACGGAGCAAAAGGATTTTCCTGCGGCGGTATTAATCCGCGCAGTGGAGCCCGTTAGAGGGATTGCCTTGATGAAGAAACGAAGAGGCATTGACGAGCCGCGCCAGTTCGCGAGTGGACCGGGCAAGCTCTGTGAGGCTTTTGCCATTGACCGCACGTTAAACGGCAGCGACCTCTGCGGCAGTGTCCTGTATATACGCGATGACGGTGATTCGACGCCGGGCATCGTAGCGAGACCGCGCATTGGCGTCGATTATGCCGGCAAGTGGAAGGATAAACCGTGGCGCTTCTTGATCAGTGGTAATCCCTTTGTCTCCAAACTGTGACGCAGTAATGCCGTGAGGGTGACTGAGGAAAACGAGTGTAGGGATGAAAAGCGGTAAACAACGGCGCGCGGAACTCAAGACAAAATTGAAGCTGCAGTTTGGCAGTCTCCCGGTTTAAAAGAACAAACCCCGCTCGCGTGCTAGGGCTAGGTCACCTCAAAGCCTTCACCTGTGTTTCAGCTTCTTTCCTGGTAATTTCAAATCTGTATACTAAGTTGAATTCGAGAATCAGGCGCTGCCACCGAGTCATCGTTAGTAATCGGAAAGTATAAATCTAAAAACCATCTTGTCACGAGGGTTAATGAAAGAGGCCGAACCGAAAAATGCTGTGTGGGACTCGACGCGTTCCATCCTGGTGACCGCGGTAATCGATAGGTGCAATATGCGGTTCGTGGGCGTTGGCCTCCTGAGTATGGTCATCGACCTCCTAGTGTTCCAAGTATTATTTGCCATAAGGGCCAACTTAGAGCTGTCTCAAATCACAAGTTTTTTTTCGGGAGCGATCCTCAGTTTTGCGCTGAACGCTGACGGAGGCGCATCGGAGCCTAAACAATCGAGCATTCGATGGGCGCTCTATAGCAGATTCCTGTTAGTGGCTCTTCTGGCACTGCTTCTGCGCAGCGCTGTTCTCATGCTGCTAGTCGGAAACTGGCACTGGCAACCGCAAACAGCGATCCTCGTGGCGATCCTGATGGCCGCCGCTGTTTTTCAGGTAGGCGCTGTTTTTTTTATATATGTTCAATCCGATGCGAGCGAAAACCCTGCCATTCGCTGGCCAGTGGTCACGATCAGCGTTGTAGCGTATGTCTTGATCCTTAAGTTGATCTTCATGGGTTGTGTGAATCTGATCCCGGAGGAGGCGTATTACTGGAACTACGCCCAGCATTTGGATTGGGGCTACCTCGATCATCCACCCATGGTTGCTTGGTTGATCTGGCTTTCTACATCCCTACTCGGTAAATCCGAACTTTCTGTTCGTTTGTCCGCTTATGTCTGCTGGATCCTCGCTGCGATCTTCATGTTCCGTCTCACCTTGAATCTCTACGACAGGCCCGCCGCTTTTCGAACTATTCTACTTCTAGCGGTGCTGCCAATTTATTTTGGCTTAGGCTTTTTCATGACCCCGGACGCTCCACTGTACGCCGCTTGGGCTGGCTGCCTTTACTTCCTGGAGCGCGCACTGGTCGCTCAGAACCGTCGAGCATGGTGGGGAGTTGGTACATGCGTAGGGCTCGGCATGCTGTCGAAATACACGATCGCGCTCCTCGGCCTTGGGGCCTTGACGTTTCTGCTCATTGACCGCCAGTCCCGACGTTGGCTGTTCCGGCCTGAGCCCTATATCGCGGCAATCACGTCTGTAATTATCTTTTCACCGGTAATTTTCTGGAACATGCGCAACGGGTGGATGTCTTTTGTCTTTCAGGGCTCCGATCGTTGGACGGGAAGGTACGACTTTTCCCTTCACTTGCTGATTGGTATGATCCTGCTTCTCCTTACTCCTACGGCCTCGCTCGGAATTATGCGGGTCCTTCTACCGCAAAAGTTGGCAGGCGCGAGCGCTAGTCAGACTGGTATCAAGAGGCAGCAACACCTCTGGTCCGTCACGTTCACACTCGTGCCTCTCTCCGTATTTGTAATCTACAGCCTCTTCTATAAGCCGAAACTCAATTGGACCGCACCGATCTGGCTGGCAGTGATTCCGCTACTCGCTTGGGACATGGTCCCTCCCTGGGGTCAGTTGCCAGGGTCGTTTGCGCAGTTCATCCGGCGATCGTGGATGCCCACTATCATGGCTCTTCTTATCATTCATGGCGCCTCTTTCTACTATATCTCTTTGGGACTACCCGGCGCGGGTCCCATGACACCGAGTCGTCTTTTTGGCGAGTGGCGAGCACTGGCGAACAGCGTTGAGACGGTTAAGAGACGCGTTGAGCTGGAAACGGGATCTAAACCGGTCATTGTTGGAATGGACAAAAACTTTATCTCGAGCGAGCTGAGTTTCTATGAACACGATGGAGCTAGAAATACGGGAGGTGCTCATTTCTTTGGCAACCGAAGCTTGATGTGGGCTTTCTGGTTTCCTCGGCCGGCGGCGGTTGGGAGAAATATTCTGATGGTTGATCTTGATCGTAAGCGGGTTGAGGACCCATCGCTGCCCCAGTATTTTAAGACAGTCGGCGATGTGTTCAAAGAAACCTTAAAGAAAGATGGCCGTGTGGTTGGATACTTTTACTGGCGCGTTGGCTATAGCTACCGGGGCTGATGTGGGGAAGATCGGCATTGGTGGCGAGTCGCTGATTGACCTGGATATCGGTCAAGATTAACTGCGGGTCTGTTGTTTTACTTCCAGTATCGACCTCTCTTCCTTGCTTTTGAACTTCTATCTGTTTTTCACGACATCTAAAGTCAGCAATCCCAGCGCGTTTTTGTTTCCACGATGGAAGCGCCAAAAGTCTCGCGACAAAGGATCGAGTTCGTGAGGATTTACTGCTATTGTCCCCCACGGCGGCGGAAGCTTTCCGGATTGTCCATCGGCAGGAAATGAAAGTTTGGATTCGCAAATAAAACTAAGCTCATGATAAAAACTTCGACGATGCGACAGGCAGACCGTTGGCTGGGCGTACCGCTATGCTTTACCTTGACTGCGGCGCGGCGGCTGCTTGACTATTTTGACCAGACGTCGTCCCGGGAGCCACTGCGACGCATCCTGTTTGTGAAGCTGGTCGAGCAGGGCTCGAGCGTGCTTGCCTGTTCAGCAATCCGTAGAGCTGTCGAGCTGGTCGGACGAGAAAACGTTTATTTTCTGGTTTTCGAAGAGAACCGTTTTATCCTAGATGCCATGGGGCTAATCCCACCTGAGAACGTCATTGCCATCCGCACCGATGGGCTTCTTCGGGCAGCCGTCGAAGCGCTTCAGGCAATCCGGCGTATCCGAGCGCTTGGGATTAATACGGCAATTGACCTGGAGTTCTTTGCACGGTCTTCGGCAGCGTTGGTTTTCTTAAGCGGTGCTCGTTACCGGGTGGGTTTCCAGGCGTTCGGTGGAGAGGGACCTTATCGAGGTGATCTTTTCACCCACCGCCTCCGCTTCAACCCTTACTTGCACACCTCGCAAACGTTTTGCATGCTGGTCGAAGCGCTGACAGTTCAAGGCGAGCGGTTACCGACTTTCGACCTTGAGCCCGTTCTAGCCGAGGACTTGCCTCCCCCTTTTTGCGCGAGTCCAAGTGAGGTCGATCAAGCACGCGCATTGCTGAAGGAGGCCTCCCCCAGCGCGAATTTTCAACCTTTGATTCTATTAAACCCCAACTGTAGCGATTTGCTTCCGTTGCGGCGTTGGCCAACCGAACGTTACACGGAACTTGCCCAACGCTTGATCCACCGGTACCCGGAGGTGCACGTAGCGATGACGGGCGGACCCAACGAGGGTGCCGCCGTAGCAACAATCGTTGCGCAGGTCGGCTCCGATCGCTGCTTCAATCTGGCCGGGCGTACCACACTCCATCAGCTCTTGGTGATCTATGGACTGGCAGAAGTTTTAGTGACGAACGACAGTGGTCCAGCGCACTTTGCGGCGCTCACACCGATCGACGTGGTGACACTGTTCGGACCGGAAAATCCGCGGCTTTTTGCTGCCCGCACGGCGCGCAACCATGTGTTCTGGGCTGGCATTGCTTGCAGCCCATGCGTCAGCGCGCTGAACGGACGCACCTCGCCTTGCACGGACAATGTTTGTATGCAGCGAATCGACGTGGACCGCGTGTTCGAAGAAGTCTGCCGAATATACGCGGCGCGGACGGGCGGCGCATCAACCAATTTCAAATGAAGCGCCTGATAATCCGGCAACTCTGCCCTGTCCGCCGCGTTACCTAGCTCTTCTTGTACTACCCGAAAGCCTTTAGGCTGGTTTTCCCCTGCCTTGGCCGTCTGTTTGCTCTCTACACACGAGCTAAGTGGCTGCCAACAATTTGAATCTATTTCGTGGCTGTCCGCTCGCAGGGTAAAAGAATGAAATCACTATCGCGTGTCCGCGAGTTTTTCAGCAGGAAAGACCACGCCCTTTCTTTGAAGCTCCGCGTTGCATCAGCGCTAAACGTGTTCGTTTCAATCCGCGGGCTCGAAGCCCTATTAAATAGCGGGACGGCCGTTGTGATGCGCCAGGGATATGAAACGCTTGTGATCCAGGATACGTCGGCCATCGACAACCGCGAAAACGTCTTAGCTTTAGTCCATGTGAAAGACATGGAATGTTATCACCGGCTTTTGACGATCAAAACTAATGACTGTTTTCACCGCGGTAAACTCGACCGAACAATTTCGAACGACCTAGCTGATGAGATGGCAAAGCAGCTCTTAAAAAAAGCCGGGAAAATTGACAACGGGAAGCGCAGGATGATTAGTAAGCTCTAGAATTCTACCAATCATGAATATCGGTGACATTATCGCTTTTGCGTTGTTTCTCATTGTCGTGATAATGGGGTTCTTACTCAGCTTTTATCTCTTGCGCCGCAAGCGCTAGTTTTCGACCCGTAGCCTCTTCCCGCTTCACGCATCTTTCCCGCGGCTCAATCACTTTTTGTCTTCCGCTCTTGCGCAAACGTTCCCTCGAGTTTGTCTTTGCTGCGTCATCTTGCGACGCTGCCATTGATTGACAATTTCGACACCATCAATTGTCAGATTGTCCCTTGGTGACCCCAAGGAAGCTACACATTTCCAAGCTTTTCTTCCTGGTGTGTGTTTTGCTCTCCTTTCGTGCGTATAAACCATGGACGCGAAAAAAAGAGCTATGGGTAAACCGGCACTGCGTCGCAAATCGATGGAGCTACTCAAGGATATAACCCAGATACTTCGGGAGATTCTATCTTCCGGCGATGAAGAGGGTCTTCGTCAGTTTGAGAAAGCAATCCGCGCCCTAGAGCAAAGCCGCCACAAACCCGGTAGCCACGCAATCCACTGATGTCCCAGATCTAGTAGTAGCCCTCGAGATAATCCGTCTCCCTTCACATCCCCCTGCACTGATCTTGGTTATTTGCTAGGAACCACCGTGTTTTAAGACTCTTCGTCTCTCCATAAATTAGGCTAATATTGAAGACCGGCAGAAGATGGGCTGAAACGACGGTGGAGCTTCCGCCAGGACAATGGCACAATGAGTTTACCGACGAGACATTTAATGGCGGCGAAAGTGCGGGTGGCCAGTCTGCTGAAACGTTTTGCCGTCGCTCTTTTAACTCGAGAGGATCAAGGCTCATGATCTCATTCCGTCTTTGGGCACCGAACGCAAACCAGGTCGAAGTAAGAATTGGGACGGACCTTTTCGGCATGACTCGCGGTGACGGTAGCTGGTGGCGCGCCGAATTGCCGCTCGCCAAAGCAGGTATCGATTATGCGTTTGTGCTTGACGGCGGTCAGCCCGTGCCCGATCCCCGCTCGCCTTGGCAGCCGAAGGGAATCCACGGACCCTCTCGCACTGTGGATCATGGAGCTTTCTCGTGGACTGACCAACGCTGGCAAGCAAAGCCACTTGCGTCCGCCATATTCTATGAACTTCATATCGGTACTTTTACTCCGCAGGGAACGTTCATGGCAGCGATCGACAAGCTCGACTACTTAGTCGACCTCGGAATTACGCATGTCGAATTGATGCCCATTGCCGAGTTTTCCGGCAAGCGCGGTTGGGGCTACGATGGCGTCGATTTTTACGCGCCGCATCATGCTTACGGGGAGCCGGCTGATCTCAAGCGCCTGGTGGATACGTGCCACGCTCGGGGCTTGGCAGTGATGCTGGACGTTGTCTACAACCACGTGGGGCCAGCCGGCAACTACCTCGCCCGCTTTGCTCCCTATTTCACCCAGCGCTACGCGACTCCGTGGGGCCAAGCAATTAATTTCGATGGGCTGGAGAGTGACGAAGTACGCCGATTCTTTTGCGACAACGCGTTGATGTGGCTCAAAGAGTATCATTTCGACGGGCTCCGCATCGACGCCGTGCACGCCATCATCGACACCTCGGCGGTGCATTTTCTCGAACAGTTAGCTTGTGAGGTTGGCGAGCTTCAGGCACAAACGGGTCGTCACCTGGTGCTCATCGCCGAGAGCGATCTCAACGACCCGCGGGTCGTACGGCCACGGGAAATCGGCGGCTATGGCTTCCAGGCCCAGTGGAGCGATGATTTTCACCACGCGTTGCATTGCGTTTTAACCGGCGAGCGCGCTGGGTACTATGCAGACTATGGCTCGCTGGCCGACTTAGCCAAAGCGCTTCAGCGCGCCTTTGTCTATGACGGGCGCTATTCGGTTTTTCGTCAGCGTCGCCACGGAAGGCCGCCCAGCGGACTTTCGGGCCATAGTTTTCTCGGCTATCTGCAAACTCACGATCAGATCGGCAATCGGGCAAAGGGCGAACGGAGCAGCCATTTGATGAGTGTTGGACGTTTAAAGATCGCTGCGGCGCTGGTTTTAACAGCACCGTTCATACCCATGTTGTTCCAAGGCGAGGAATGGGGCGCGACCTCTCGTTTTCTCTACTTCACGGACCACGAAGATCTCGAGCTTGCTCGCAACGTAACGGAGGGCCGGCGACGGGAATTTGCCATCTTCGGCTGGAACCCCGAGGAGATCCCTGATCCTCAAGCAGTCGAGACCTTCGAACATTCTAAGCTTAATTGGAGCGAGCGTGAGGAAGAACCTCATGCCGGCTTGTTGGCATGGCACCGGCGGCTGATTGAGCTGCGCCGGAAAATTCCCTCTCTATCGGACGGCCGTCTCGACAGAGTTGGCGTAAACTTTGATGAGAAGGGAAAATGGCTAGTGGTGAGTCGCGGTCCGATAACGGTCGCCTGCAATCTGAATCAAATGACGCAGCAAGTGCCGGTGCCTGCGAAGCCCGGCAGCCGGCTTGTCTTGGGATCCCAAAACGAAGTCCGCTTGTTCGAGGACACCGTTGAACTACCTTCCGATTCGGTCGCAATCCTGATCACGGGCTACCATTCGTATTAAAAAAAAAGTGATAGCGGATTCCAGTATGATCGATTCCCTCATTCTGCGATGCTCCGAAAGCTCCGCCGCCCGACATGTGATCAACGAAAATCGATAGTCCATGATTTTTCCAGAAAGTGGCCCCTATTTCGAACTGGAGCCGTGGCAGAACGCGACGACCAAAACCGCAATCGTTGTCCAACCTGCAGCCGGTCACGTTCTTTTGTAGCGGGCCGGTGTGAACCGCCGCGCTCAAACCTCCTGAAACCCAAAGTCTCTTGCTGAAATCATTGGTAAGGTCGTCCAGGAAATTGCTGGACAAACTAAGCTGCCAGGCGATTCCGAGATAAAAAGCGCTCGTCTCCCCGTTGAAGTTCGGAGTAGCGCCGGTCATAGGGGAGGGAGAGCCGATCCAACGCCACCATCTCCACTCAGGGGGATTGAACTGCACCTCCCAATTGGGATCAACTCCGCTCTCCCTATTGTCGCTTACCGGCCCTATATCATGCGCGAGTATGCCGAACGCGACCTTGCGGACCCAGGGCTTGTCTACATTCTTATCTGCATTAACACCTGCAGTATCCGCTCCGCCTGCCGCTCCCGAGAGTAGAAAAATAAAAAAAAACCCCGCAACGATAATTCTATGCTTCATTAATCGTGAAGAATAACATCAGAAAACACTTTTCGGCAATAGTTGTGTGTTCAAAACCAAGCGAATCTAGACTCTTGATTGCTAAAAGTCATACACGGCGCCTCATGGCCGGCGTCTTTAAGCAAATTCGAGCTCACCACGTTGCCCGGCCGGATCACTCTCGGTGTTCTCGTATGTCAGGATATTTGGGCGATTGTTTTTCTCGCCCTGCAGCCGAACCTTCACGATCCCCGTTTCGAAACCCCTTCTGGAGTCCTTATCAAAGGCGCGGGACTGGTTTCATGACGATGGCAATGAGCCGATACGCGCTGCCGGGTTTTTTTTCTTCGTCGCCAAGGTTCCTTAGCTGCTGTTGATAGCGGGCCGTGCCTGGTGCTTTCTGGTGAGCGGCGCCGCCGATTGGCTGGGACTTTCCAAAGAGATGGGAGCGCTCATTGCCGGCATTAGCATGTCCACCTTCCCATATAATATCGACATGATCGCCAAAGGTAATCAATATCCGAGATTTTTTCGTCACTCTGTTTTTCGTCGCCCTGGGCATGAAGATCCCCCAACCAACCCTGACGATTGTCACGGCCGCCGTCGGGATGTCGCTCTTTGTCCTTGTCAGCCGTCTCCTCGCCGTTTTTCCGGTGCTCTACCTCCTGGGCAATGGCTTACGACCAAGCCTGATCTCTTCTATTAACCTCGCGCAAATGAGCGAGTTCTCCCTGGTCATCGCGTCCTTGGGATTGACTCTAAAGCACATCAGCCCCAAGCTTGTCGGGACTCTGACTTTTGTCTTCGCGATCACTTCGGTCCTATCCACCTATCTCATCGCTTACAATCACGAAATCCAACGCCGGCTCGCCCGGCTGCTGGAAAAAATAGGTTTTGCGACCGGCGGGGATTCGAACTGATTGCTCGCGCGGTTCAGAATGAGAATGAACTTAAGGAGTACCGCGACGATGAGTTTCAACTTCTAAAGCGGCGGGAGGAAGTTCTCCAATGAAGCTGACTCAAGGTAGAAATGAATCCTCCTTGTTATACGAATGTGATGATGCAACGGACTGTAAAAGTGAAGTTATCACTTGGTAAATCTTGCAACACCTGCCGATCTTTTGATTCATAAACGAAAAATACCAGATCTTGACTTTACTGCGTGCAGGTTTGCCTGTTTCATTTCCTTTGTTCAGCGTCGCTCTAAGCGGCGGGTGCCTTCAGGGAGCGCTCCAGCAGACGAGCCTCTCCCAGGTGCTCCGCACACGCGGCAAATGCCTTGGTGGGACCGCGCCACCGGAGCTCGTCCACATCGCGGAACAGGGACGCGTCAGTCCTGAGAGTTGCCAGATCCTTGAACAGTAGCGCCAAGTCACGGCGGTCCCCCAGTACGTCCGGTGGGAAGCTCTCTATAATACCGTGTCGGTTCAGAAGCCGTGCCGCCGAGACCGGACCGATTCCCGCAATGCCTGGATACCCATCCGCGGCGTCGCCGACGAGGGCGAGGAAGTCGGGAATCAAGACCGGCTCCACGCCAAACTTCTCCCGAACTCCTTCTGCATTGCGGATCTTCTGACTTCTGCGGTCAACCTGCACGACTCGGTCGCCGCGGACGCACTGCGCCAGGTCCTTGTCGGGCGTCCAGATGCAGACTTGCTGCACGCCTTCATTTATGGAGGCGATCTGCGCCGCGGAGGCAAGCGCGTCGTCAGCCTCCAGCTCGGTCATGGGCCATACAGCTACACCCATAGCGGTGAGTGCTTCCTCGAGCGGGTGGAATTGCGCGAGGAGTGCGGGCTCGATGCCGTCCCCTGTCTTGTAGCCGGACCAGATACGGTTGCGGAAGGACTCGATGACGTGATCGGTCGCGACACCGACGTGAGTGGCTCCCGTCTCGATCATCTGCAACACAGTATGCAGCACGCCGATCACGGCGCCGAAGGGCCGATCCTCGCCCTTGGTGAAGCGGCGAAGGCCGTAGAAGTGGCGGAACAGCTCGTACGTGCCGTCTATGAGATGAACGATCATGCTTTGGTCAGCGCACTCCCTGACAAATCCCGTTCGCGTGAAATTTTGTGGCGTCCTGACATCTCCTTCGTCTCGAGACTGTGTCGCAATCCGCGAAAACGCGCTGATGTCATGCTGAGCGGAGCGAAGCATCTGGCATTTTCAAAGTGTCACGAAGACGAGATTCTTCGGCTATGCCTCAGAATGACATTACGACACAGTCTCCTCGGCAAAAGAGGTGTCGATCACGGTGTGCTTCCCTTCAGAGTCGAACGATTCGGGACCCCGTTCGCCGCTCTTCCTGCCGATTCTTCGGCGCTGCCGTTGATTGGAGCGAGGACAGAAGTCGGCCCGAAATCCTGGCGATCTCATCAACGGCGGCAAAGAACGCGGCTTCGTTCGCCTTCGACGGCGCGTTGAAGCCGCTGATTTTCCTCACGAACTGTAGCGACGCTGCATGGATCTCTGCCTCGGTAACCGGCGGTTCGAAGTTGAATAGAGTTCTGATGTTTCTACACATGCCGCTTCACCTCTCACACGGGCTACAACGACCGTCCGTCGAAGTGTTGCCGGAACGCTTTCCAGGTCGATTCCTTCGAGGCAGCGAATATTGATTGCCGCCATCCGATTGCCATTGGGATCGGTACCTTCTCCGTAGGGGTGAATGCCGCAGGTCTGGCAAAAGCGGTGTTTGATGACGTGCTTGTTGAACGTGTACGTGCCGATGTCCTCTTCCGATGTGAGCACGCGCAACTGTTCGCGCGGCACAAACCACAGGAGAGACCCTTTGCGGGAACAGATCGAGCAATTGCAGGCCATCGCCCCATCGAGCTCGCCTTCTACCTCGAACGCAACCTTGCCGCAGTGGCAACTACCTTTGTATTTCACGTGACCTCTCCTTGAGTTGTGCTAGCCTTCGGCACGCTGATATATAAATGCTTCTGTGCATGTAGACCCAACCTTTCAGATAACCAGCGCCAGAGCGAGTTCCCCCTCTTTTACTCTCCCCCGTTCAACGGGGAGAGTAAAAGAGGGGGCGAAATAGGAAACACAATAGTAGTCAAAAAACGCAGCCCATCAGCCGTCCGGTTATTTGGAATCGTTGACGCCTTTCTCATTGCTCTTATTAATAATCTTACTTTATCGCGCGCTTGGCTCCATGTAGATCAGTTCCCAAATGTGACCATCCAAATCCTGAAATCCATGGCCATACATAAAACCATCGTCCTGCGGCTCATTGTAAATAGTGCCTCCCGCGGCGACTGCTTTTCGAACCATCTCATCGACTCTTGCTCGGCTTTCGAGAGCTAAGCACACCAGCACTTCTGTGTATTTCTTTGCGTCGCAAATCTCCCTGGG
>Ga0209874_1000116_pt1 | contig 19794 bp, 18 predicted proteins | sample GWRWN1_20_30_FD_187216 | JGI IMG/M metagenome (GOLD analysis project Ga0209874, IMG submission 187216) | Riverbed sediment microbial communities from areas with no vegetation in Columbia River, Washington, USA - GW-RW N1_20_30 (SPAdes)... | ecosystem: Environmental > Aquatic > Freshwater > River... | reverse complement strand
CGTTGCTCGGGATGACCGCGAGGCCGAGGTCCCGCTGGACGCGCCAGTTGGCGGCGCGTAGCGCCTGCGCTGTGTGCTCCAGCGCGGCCTGGTCTAGTTCGTGTTGCCAATACTTTTCAGTGGCAAACTTCAGCTCCCGGTTGGGGCCGATGCGTGGAAAGCCGAGATTCGCGGCTCGTACCATGGTGGTGTCTCCTTTCTGTGCGCTGGCGGGGGCGTCGCCGCGGTGTGCCATGGCGCGACGCCCCACGTGTGGTCATGTGGTGCGGTGGTCATGGGTCTCGCTCAAAGAGATGGCGCACGAGTTGCCCGTCATCACGTATCCGTCCCTCACGGGAGGAGCGCTTCAAGTTCACCGTTGGTGAAGGCACATGAGGGACCTCAGAATAGTCTCGTCGGTCAGGGCATGCCGCACTGCCTCCGGAGGTACCGCGCCGTGCTCGTCCACAGGCACGTAGGTAATCGCATAGCCCTGCTGTGCTGCCAGATAGGCGCAGGCATCGAGCACGGCCGGGTGCGCGAGCTGCGACGTCACCACGTGCCGGCCGCGTTCCTTGAAGGCGGCCGCTACGCCTTAAGGAGATCGTCATACTCGCGGGCTAGCCGCTCAAAGCCCTCGCGGGTCATGAGCTGTCGTTCTGGCGTCACGGTGCATCCTCGCTGTCTATAGTGTCTATGGTCCCACCTCCAAGGCAAACCATGCGGTCATAGAAGACTGCAATCTGCCCTGGTGCTACTCCCCGATCAGCCTTCTCAAGCTGGACGTGCCAGCAATCGCCGTCAAGTTGCTTGATATGGGCGCCATAAAGCTTGGGACCATGGCGGATCTTCACCTGAACGGCTCCATCGGGGGGTGGTTGTGAAATCCAGTTGAGTTGTGTAGTGGTAAAGCAGCGTGAACCCATGAGATCTGTTGCATGTCGAACATAGATGACATTTTTAGCCATATCTTTTGTCACCACAAACCATGGGCCTTGAGGGAGAGCAAGGCCCTTGCGTTGACCTATGGTGTGGAACCAGTAGCCACAATGTTCTCCAAGCGTGCGACCGGTTTTTTGGTCGATGATCGGCCCTGGCCGCTCGCCAAGGTGAAACTTGATAAACTCCCGATACCTGATCTTGCCAAGAAAGCACAGCCCTTGACTGTCAGGTCGCTCTGCTGATGCGAGGCCAAAGCGCTGAGCGAGTGCCCGCACCTCAGGCTTGGCGTAGCTTCCCAGTGGAAAGAGGCACAGCTTCAGTTGCTCTTGGCTGAGGTGTGACAGAAAGTAAGACTGGTCTTTCGTCGGGTCAACGCCTTGCAAGAGCTGGCAGCGGCCAGCATCAGCAATAACCCGGGCGTAGTGTCCCGACGCGACGTAGTCAGAGGAATCTGGTAGTTGCTCCAAGAACGTCTTAAATTTGATCCGTTGGTTACAAAACACATCAGGGCTTGGGGTACGGCCGCTCTTGAGCTCGCGCAGCGTATAGCCGACAATTTCTTGCCAGTAGGCATCTTGCAGTGGCATGACGGTGAGTGGAACGTCAAGCTGCTCACAGACGGCGCGAGCGTAGCGCAGGTCTTCTTGCCAAGGGCAGTCGCCAAGAGAGTGGAGCTCATCCTCAAGCCAGACTTTGAGGTAATAGGCTGTCACCGCGGTGTGACCAGCATCGATGAGCAATTTTAAGGCGGTAGCGCTGTCGACGCCACCAGACAACAGCATGGCGATGCGCATAACAGACTCCCATCAGGTTCACCTTACCGGAGCCTTGGCTCAGGCCAGGCTGCCCCCCCTGCATCGCTCCAGCCGCCGCGTCCCCTGGCCCAGCGGGCCCACGCGGGCGCTGTGGCACAAGAGCGTGTGCATTGCCTCTACGCGAGCTGCGAGTCGCCTGTGACGTAGGCGGCGAGCCCAACCGCACAGAGGTCCAGGGGCGTGCGAGCGTGTCCCAGGCAGCGCGCCCCGCTGCACGTGCGTGTGACGCCCGCTCATGTTGTGAACCGTACCGCTTCCTCCGCGCCACCCGTGGCGTTGCCAGCGCTGCAGGAAGGTCCTAGGGGCCTTCCACGCTAACGATAATCACCGGGAGGGGTACGGCGACGGTAGCCGGATCCTCCGGCGTTGGCGTCCAAGGATCGCCTGTTGGTATGGGCAGTTTGGCGAGGGCAGTAGGGGTACTCATGCTGGTGACCTCATACAAGGCATCCATGTCACCTAGAGCGGTTCCCAGTCGCATGTGCCACAGCACTCCTCACGGAGAGTTGCACAATCTGGCCAGTGATACGTCAGGGTAGTTCATCCAAGTGGGAACCGCTGTCAGAGACTCCCAGACTCTCAGTGCGTGTCCTCTGCATGGCCCGGCGTATAGCCCTTATTGCCACAGCCGTGGCAGTTGTTGGTGCGTTCTTCGGCGCTCGGGAGACGGATGAACACCACTGCACCGCTCTCTTCGAGTTCGACCGCAAAGGCTTCGCCGACGACGGTGATATCCACCACGCGACCAGGTCCTTCCTCGGTCACGTAGGCCTCTCCAATGCGCGGCAAGGCGTCTTTGATCGCCTTGTACACCGGCATTTCGTAAGCCAGACAGCACTTGAGACGGCCACACACGCCAGAGATACGCGACGGGTTGAGCGCCATCCCCTGTTCTTTCGCCATCCGCACGGAGATCGGCGCAAATTCCGTCAGGAATGTGGCACAGCACAGCGGCCGACCACAGACACCATACCCTCCCAGCTTTTTGGTCTCATCGCGGGGACCGATCTGGCGCATCTCAATGCGGACCTGCAAAGCGCTCGCGAGATACCTGACCAGGCTGCGGAAATCGACCCGGTCCGCGGCGGTGAAATAAAAGATGGCCTTCTGGCCATCGAGGGTAAAATCCACACTGACCAGCTTCATGGGGAGGTCAACTTCCTGAATGCGGCGGCGGCATAGCGCGAAGGCGTCTTTCGCCCCCTGACTCCGGGCCTCGGCCTGCTCGAAATCGTCCATGGTGGCTTTGCGCAGCACTGGCTTGAGGTCATGCTGCTCGGCCTGGACGTCGACAGCGTGGGAAGCCAGCACGACCGTGGCCATCTCGACGCCGCTTTCGGACTCGGCAACACACTTTTCCCCACGGTACAGTGCCAGTCCGTTGGCAGTGTACTGCACGATCTTGCCGGTGGGTTTGAAGCGCAGCCCCACGACCTCTATCTGCATGACAATACTCCCAGGTGGCATCTCTGCACAGGTGAACCCTCACGGAGGTAATAGGCTGTCACAGCGGTGTGACCAGCATCGATGAGCAATTTTAAGGCGGTAGCGCTGTCGACGCCACCAGACAACAGCATAGGCTCCTAGCACGCGTGACTTCATCGTGCGGCTGCGCCGGTGCCCGCTTGCCAGCTCGAAGGAGCATTCACATACGAGCGATCCAGTGCGGCAATGGATGGGCACCCGAGCAGCTTGAGGGTACGCTCGACGTCGGCCCGCAAGATCTCAAGCGCACGGGCGACTCCGGCTTCACCAGCGGCCGCGAGGCCGTATGTATAAGCACGCCCACACAGAACGGCGCGGGCTCCCAGGCAGATTGCCTTCACGATGTCGGTGCCGCGACGAATGCCTCCGTCCATCAGGACCTCTATCCGACCGTTCACGGCTGCTACGACTTCAGGCAGCGCTCTCAAAGAAGCAGGAACGCAGTCGAGCTGGCGTCCTCCGTGATTCGATACGACTACGGCTGCAGCTCCTTCATCAATCGCCCGCCGCGCGTCATCACCGGTAAGGACGCCCTTGATGACAACCGGACCTCGCCAAAGATCGTGGATCCACCGCAGATCTTCCCAAGTGACCGTCGAGCGCGATAGAGCTGCGTTGACATCGACGAGCCGCATGGGTCCCTGGCCAGGGATGACGACGTTAGGCAGTTGCGGCAGGCCCCCGTCGAGCAAAAAACTCATGAGCCAACCCGGACGTGCCAATACTTGGGGAAGAAACGGGACCTTCTCTAGCGGGCCGCCACTGATGAGCTCTTTCATGCCGTTACGGAAGTCCCGCTCGCGCATTCCGGATACGGGTGTGTCGATGGTTACAACCAAAGCGGAGAAGCCCGCAACCCGGGCGCGTTCAATCGCAGCCTCGGCGGCCTCACGGCCACCCATCAGATAGAGCTGGTAGAACACGTGCCCTGAGGAAGCTGCCTTCACATCCTCCAGCTGGTACCCAGAGATGGTGGAGAGAATGTATGCAGTGCCCGCCGCCCCGGCTGCCCGAGCGGCCGCCACTTCGCCACCTGGATGCATCAGGCGGCTGTAGCCCACGGGAGCAAGCAAGGCGGGAAAGGAAAGGTCGAAGCCCAAGACGCACGTCCGCAAATCGCAGTGAGGCACCGCTACTGCATGACGCGGTCGGAAGGTGACGTCATGAAATGCACGGCAGTTCTCTCGGAGTGTGACTTCCCCTTCTGCACCGCCGTCCACGTAGTCGAAAACCGCCTTCGGCAACCTGCGACGGGCCAAGGGTCGGAAATCCTCGATGCTGACGACGCGTGGAGATGCCACTGCGCGTGACGGCTTAGTCATCTGCACATCCCCTCATGGTGGCCACGCCCTCATCTCACCCTTTGATTACCCGGCCCCGGCCGAGGGGGAACACGAACGGCTGGCCGCGGTCCACCGAGCTGTCGAACTTCGTCCCGTTCTCAAGCCACCCCGTGTGCTGGCACGTCTGCGCCAGGCGCGCGGACCCCTCTCCCCGCGCCCCGGGGTAGCACGGGGTGGCTTTACACTGCGGCGGCGACTGCTTCGCTCAGCAGCTCCTCGACCTCGGTCCCGGAAATCATGGTGATGGTGTCCCAGGGGCATTCCTTGGCACAAATGGTACACCCCGTGCACACGTCCCAGTCGACGACGACCACTTGATGGGTGCCATCGCCGGCATAAGAGGGATCATCGATCTTGTCGATACAGTCGACCGGACAGAAATCGATACACCACTCGCAGCCAGTACAACCATCAACATCAATCCACGCCATGGGGCGAGGTTTACGCGTCCGTCGCGCTCTTTCAGCCACAGTCCCCCTCCTTCCAGGCACGCTTCGGACGCTCTCCAGCGCCCTCATTTTGGCCTGTCGCCTGTCCTACAGGGCTGCCAGGATGGCACGCGCCCCGCTGGCACGGCACTGTTCTGCCAAACGTTGCCCGAGCTGGACGGCGTCCGGCGCGGCGCCCCGTATCTCCCGGCGCCACTGACAACGGCCGTCGAGGGTGCTGACCAGGCCCCGCAGGTGCAGCACCCCTGCCTGGCACTGTCCCAAGGCGGCAATCGGCGCCATGCAGCCCCCGCCCAGGTGGGCCAGGAACGCCCGCTCGGCGGCTACGGCACTGGCCGTTGGGGGGTCATGCAACGGCGCGAGCACGGCATCGACCCAATGCCCGGCCAGCGTTTCCAGTGCCAGGGCTCCCTGCCCTGGGGCTGGCAACATCACCTCAGGCGGCAGCAACTCGGTCATCTCGTGCTGCAACCCCAGACGGATCAAGCCGGCCGCTGCCAAGACCAGCCCATCCACCTCACCCTGGCGCATCTTCCGCAGCCGCGTCTCCACATTGCCCCGGATATCGCGCATCTCGAAGGCAGGATGTATGGCCAGCAACTGCGCCTGGCGGCGCCTACTGCCAGTACCGATACGCCAGGGGCCGTCGATCTCTGCCAGCCGGCGGCCCTCACGTCCCACAAAGGCATCCCGCACCTCACCCCGACAGGGGACAGCGCCCAAGTGCAACCCGGCAGGCAGCGTCGTCGGCATATCCTTCATGCTGTGGACGGCCAGGTCGATGTCCTGGCACAGCAGGGCCTCCTCGATCTCCTGCACAAACAGCCCTTTGCCACCGAGTTGCGCCAGCGGATCGCGGCGGTTCGTATCCCCGGTCGTCCTGATCACCACGATCTCTGTACTGATGTCGGGATGGTGCACGCGTATGGCGTCGGCGACCCAACGGGCCTGCCAGAGGGCGAGCGGGCTCCCCCGCGTCCCAAGGCGTACATGGCCGGGCACACGTGCTGGTGCAATGCCTCTCCGCATGGTCCGACTCTCTCGCTTAGCCATCCACGCCATGGGGCGGCCGCCCCGGGGAGGGGTCCCGCGCCACCGCGGCGACCTCCTGGCCCGCCAGCAACTCGCGCAGCTCCTCGTCCGTATGCCTGGCGCAGAACGCGCGGAAGGTCTCCCCGTCCCGCCGCGCCGCCAGGTACGCCGTGAGCAGCCGCTCGATGGCCGCGGGCACGTCGGGGGCAGGAATGCGGTAGCCGAGCGGCCGGGCTTTGGCTTGATGCTTTCCCACGGCCCCACCCACGCAAAAGTAGTAGGCGTCCACCATCTTGCCGTCCACCTTGACCTTTTTGCCCTCGATCCCAATGTCAGCGATCCAGTGCTGGCCGCAGCTATTGGGGCAGCCGGTGATGTGGAGCTTGACGTGCTGCTCGAAGCCCGGCAGCCGCGCCTCCAGCTCCTCCACCAGCCAGCGGGCGAAGCCCTTGGTCTCGGTCAGGGCGAGCTTGCAGAACTCGCTCCCCGTACAGGCGATCGTGCCCCGCCAGAAGGGCGAGGCGTCGATCCTGAGCCCCGCCACCGCGAGCTCCCGCGCCAGCGCCTCCGTGCGCTCCCGGCGGACGTTCGGGATCAGGAGGTTCTGCATGTTGGTCGTCCGCACCTCCCCGGTGCCGTGGCGGTCGGCGAGAGCGGCGACCGCCCGCATCTCCGTGGGGCTGATCCGGCCGCGCAGGATGGCGAGGCCCGCATAGTAGTACCCTGCCTGCTTCTGGGGGGAGATCCCCACGTGATCCCGGTAGACATCCTCAGGGGGATCCTCGGCGACCGCGGGCTCCAGGGGAAAGTCCAGGCGCCGCTCGAGCTCTGCCTGGAAACGCTCGGCAGTCCAGCCGTGGAGCAGGAAGAGGAACTTGAGCCGCGCTTTCTCGCGGTTCTCGCGCAGGGTGTCGCTGTCGCGGAAGATCTCGGTGATCCCCCTGACCACTGGCACCACCTGGTGCCAGTGCACAAAGGCGTTGAGCCGTACGGCCAGGTGCGGGTTGGTGGACAAGCCCCCGCCCACCCGCACCGAGAACCCGATCGCGCCCGTCTCCGGGTGCCGGAGGGCCGTCATCCCGAGGTCGTTGATCTCTGGATACGCGCACCAGACCCGGCAGCCGGTGATACAGATTTTGTACTTGCGCGGGACGTTGTAGAACTCGGGGTTGCCGTTCAGCAGCAGCGTGGCGGCGTGGACGAGGGGGGACGCGTCCACGATCTCGTCGGCGTCGACGCCCGCGAGGGGGCAGCCGGTGATGTTGCGGGTCACATCGCCGCAGGTCCCCATCGTCGTGATCCCGCACCGCATGAGGTGCTCAAAGAGGTCGGGAAGGTCTTCGATGCGCACCCAGTGCAGCTGGATATTCTCGCGGACGGTAATATCCGCGATGCCGCGGGCGTAGCGCTCCGTGAGATCGGCGAGCGTGCGGAGTTGGTGGGAGAAGAGGAAGCCGTTGGGCAGCCGGATCCGGACCATGAAGTAGGGCACGGCTTTCCCCTCCCCGCCCTTGCCCCCGACGACGCCCCCGCCATCGCCCTGGGTGTAGACCCCCCACCAGCGGAAGTAGGTGTTGAGCCATGCGGGCGGTATCGCTTCGTAGCCCTCGCGGGCGAAGCGGAGCACCTCCTGGAAATGTTCCCAGGGGTTCAGCTCGCGCTTGAGCCGCTCGACCCGCTGCGCCCTGGTTTCTTTCACTGCCTCACGCATGGTTCCTCCACGCCCGCCCCATCTGGGTCCGCGGCTGACCGCTGCAGGCTTCAGCACCTTACGGCTCCAGGAAGACGTGCAACGGCGCACTGTGCTGCCTGAGCTTGGCAAGGGCCTCCGCTTCTATCTGGCGCACGCGTTCGTGACTGAGATGCAAAGCCTTCCCGACCTGGCGCAGGTGCTCCGCGGGTTCCCCATGCAGACCAAAACGCCGGCGCATGACGTCCGCTTCCCGCGGCGTCAGGTCATGCAGGGCCCGCTGGAGATGCGCGCTCAGGGCTTGCTGCATCAAGACGTCCTGGACGTCCTGGCTCGGATTGGCCTGCACATCGGCCAGCACATCCCTGAGGGGACGGGTCTCCTCTCCCCACCGCGGGCGATCCAGGGAGATGGGTGCGCGGACGAAGGCCAAACTGCGCTCTACCCGCTCCACGGGCAGATCAAGATGCTGCGCCAGGTCCTGCGCCGTCGGCGCTCTCCCCAGCGCCGACGCGAGGCCGGGCTGGCTCTGGTGCACACGCCGGACGCAGTCACGCAGATATTCCGGAATGTGAATCAGGGCAGATTGTGCGCACACGGCGCGTCGCATGGCCTGTTTGATCCACCAGACGGCATAGGTGCTGAACCTCAGATTGCGCCGATAGTCAAATTTGTCGACTGCCCGCATCAGACCGATATTGCCCTCCTGAATGAGATCGGTCAGCGGCACACTCGTATGGCTGAATTCTCGGGCGACACTGATCACCAGGCGCAGATTGCCCGTCATCATCTCTTGTTTGGCGCGTTCCACCCCGGTGTCGAGGTGATGCAGGGCCTGCCACACCGCCCGCAAGGCGCTCAGACTGTACCCCAAGGTGGAGAGATAGCGTCCCGCCTGGCGGTGCTGGCGGGCTGACGCCGCCGCAGCCATGGCCGTATCAAACCGGGTCCAGGCCTGGGAGAGGAAGGCTGGCTGCCACGACCACGACGCCAGCAGGGCCTGCATCTCGGCACGTAGCGCCGCCACGGGCGCGGCGCTCTCGGCCTGCCCCCGACGGCCGCCGCGCCCCTGGACGAGCCGACGCATCTGGCAGCGCAACCGGTGCAGCTGGTCGAGCGTCGACAACACTGCGGGCAGGGGGCGCAGGTCGTCCGGGTCACACACGGCGGTAACAGGCAGCAGACCGCGGCGCAAGCGCGCCCGCCAGGCCAGCAGGAGCGGGACATGCACCAGGCAGCGCACCAGCTCTTCCCGCCACTGCCGACCGCCGTCTTGCATCTGCCGGGCCAGAGCCATCTCGCGTGCATGCGACAGCAACGGATAACGCCGCACGTCCCGGAAATAGTACGCGATCAGCGTGAGGGCGGGCTCCTCGCCAGGCACGGCGATGTCAGCCTCCGGCAGGTCAGAGGCCCACACTCCGGAGGTCGGCACAGGAGCGCTCTCGAGCTCGGGCAGATCGTCAGGGAACGGCGGTCGGCGCATCATCCGGAGTTCTCCAGTCATCGCGCGCGCCAGCACTGCCAGTGCCGCGCCCACAAGCATCTTGGTGTCTTTCAGGGCTTCTCTCTAGACTTCGACTTCAATATCCGTGCCCTCCACCCGCACTTTGTAGCTCGCGACCCCTGTAGGGGCAGGGGGGCTAAGCACCTGACCGCTTGTGATGTTGTAGATGGCCCCATGCCAGGGACAGGTCACCTGCTCCCCCTCAATCTCCCCCTCGGACAGGGGTCCCCCCCGGTGGGTGCAGGTATCATCAAGAGCGTAGAAGCCCCCCTCGACATGAAAAAGGGCGATCTTCTTGTCGTCCACTTCCACCATCTTGGCCTGACCCGGTGCCATCTCGTCGGTTGTGGCTACTTTGACAAACCTTGCCATCACTCACCTCCCTGTATGCTCTATTTTCCCCCCTCGGGGGCTTACAGCAGGCCCAGTTCAAGCCTGGCATCTTCAGACATCATGCTGGGGTCCCAGGTCGGGTCCCAGACGACCTGGACCTCGACCTCCGTCACCCCAGGAACGGCTTGCACCGTGGTTTTGACCTCGCCAGGCAGGGAGCCGGCGGCTGGACACCCGGGGGAGGTGAGGGTCATCGTAAGGTGCACCGCGCCTGACGGCGCGACCGTAATGGCATAGACGAGACCCAGGTCGTAGATATTGACCGGAATTTCGGGGTCAAAACAGGTGCGCACCTGCTCGACGATCTGGGTCTCAAGCGTAAGCATTTCAAGTTGATTCATGGACGTCCTCTCTCCCCCATCGCCAGCGAGCACCGGTTGGGCTGTCTTCCTCCCGAACAGTCGCGACAGTAACGTGGCCATCCTCGACTCCCCCCTCCACTGTGGCACGCTGCGCGTGCGTGATCCTGACCGGCACGATGTCGCCAGGCAGCAAACATCAGCCACAGACCTCCAGCACCTTAGGCCTCCTGAGACCCTCTGAGGGGTGATAACCACGTCCGCAACGCTTCGTGCAGCGCGTCCCGCATGGGTTCAATGGTGATCTGGCTGAGCATCTCGCTGGCAAAGGCATAGGTCAGCAGGCTGCGGGCCTCCTCCAGGCCAATGCCGCGGGTGCGCAGGTAGAAGAGCGCTTCCTCGTCAAGGCGGCCGATGGTTGAGCCGTGACCGCATTGCACGTCATTATTGTAAATCTCCAGTTGCGGCTTGGTATCGATCCAGGCATCCGGCGAAAGCAGCAGATTCTTGTTCGTCTGCTTGGCGTTGGTTTTCTGGGCAGCCTTGTGCACGTAGATCGTGCCGTTGAACACCCCCCGCCCCTTCCCATCGAGGACGCCTTTGTAGAGCTCACGGCTGGTACAGTACGGCTTCACATGGTCGATCCGGGTCTGGTTATCCACATGCTGCTGGCCTGCCGCCATGAAGAGCCCATTGAGGGTGCACGCGCTGCCGGCGCCATCCAGCACCGCATTGACCTCGTTGCGGACGAGGGCGCCACCCAGCGCGATGGCGTGGGAGGTGACGGTACTGCTGCGCTCCTGGTGGACCTGCAGGAGCGCCATGTGGAACGCTGCCGTGCTCTCCTGCTGCAGCCGGTAATGGTCGATCACGGCGTCTTCGCCCGCCACGATCTCCGTGACCGCGTTGGTGAGGTAGACCTCGGGCGCTCCCCCGACGTAACTCTCCACCAGCGTGGCCTGGCCGCCACGGTCCACCACGATCAGGTTCCGGGGGGACGAGACCGTGGCCTGACCGGGCGCCGTCGAGACGAACAGCAGGTGGATCGGGGCTTCGACGCTGGTCCCCGGCGGGATAGAGATGAACGCCCCGTCCTGCATGCAGGCCGTATTGAGGGCGACGAAGGCGTGGCTCTGGAAGCTCGCGTAGTGGGCCAGATGCGGTTCCACCCGGCTGCGATGGGCGCTGAGGGCCGCGGCCAGGCTCCCCACGAGCACGCCCTCTGGGAGCGGCCGGAGCGCGGACAGCTCCGGCGCATACTGGCCGTTCACAAAGACGAGCCGGTGGCCGGCCATCGGCCCACAGCTGGCGCGGGCGAGCACTGCGTCGGTCACGCCGGCGCGCTCGTCGCCAGCCAGCGTGAACGGGATCTTGGCGATTGGGGCCACGTTCGTGTACTTCCAGGCCTCCTCCCGCGTGGTCGGGAACCCCAGGGTGGCGAAGCGGGAGGCCGCCGCCTGGCGGACCTGCTGGGTCCACGACGACCCGTTACTGGCCAGCTCCTGGGCCCAGCGTGCCAAGGGCGCGTGGGAGATGTTCTGGGCTACCGTGCTATGGCTCATAGCTGAGATACCTCCTTACGCATGCACTGCCTGAGTCCTGGCAACCTGTGCCTCGATCCAGCCATACCCCTTCTCCTCGAGCTCCAGCGCCAGTGCCTTGCCACCCGACTTGACCAGGCGGCCGTCAAAGAGCACATGGACGTAGTCCGGCACAATATAGCGCAGCAGGCGCTGGTAGTGCGTGATAATCACCATGGCGCGCTCCTGGCTCCGCAGCATATTGACCCCGTTGGCCACGATCTGCAGGGCATCGATGTCCAGGCCGGAATCGGTTTCGTCCAGGATCGCGAGCGTGGGCTCCAACACGGCCATCTGCAGGATCTCGTGGCGCTTCTTCTCGCCGCCAGAGAACCCGGCGTTGACTGCACGGTCCAGGAGGCTCTGGTCCATCTCGACGAGGGACATCTTGGCCTTGAGCAGGGCCAGGAAGTCCCTGGCCTTGAGCCCTTGGAGACCACGGCGCTGGCGCAGGGCGTTGAGCGCTGTCCGCAGGAAGTAGGCGCTGCTCACCCCGGGGATCTCGACCGGGTACTGAAAGGCCAGAAAGATCCCGGCGCCCGCCCGTTCTTCCGGGGACAGGCGCAGGAGGTCCTGGCCGGCATAGCGCACCTCCCCGGCCGTGACCTCGTAGCCGTCTCGTCCCGCGAGCACATGGGCCAGGGTGCTCTTGCCCGAGCCGTTCGGCCCCATAATCGCGTGGACCTCCCCGGCGTGCACCGTCAGCTCGAGGCCGTGCAGAATGTCGTGGGTGTCAACGCGCACATGTAAGTTCTTGATGCTCAGCATGGGGCCTCCTTCTTAGCCAACGCTGCCTTCGAGACTCATACCCAGCAACTTCTGGGCTTCCACGGCAAACTCCATGGGCAGTTCGCGGAAGACCTCCTTGCAGAAGCCGCTGACAATCATCGAGACCGCGTCCTCGGCCGAGATCCCGCGCTGCCGGCAGTAGAAGAGCTGGTCCTCACTGATCTTGGTGGTCGTGGCTTCGTGCTCCACCACCGCGGCATCATTGCGCACCTCCAGATAGGGGAAGGTATGGGCCCCACACTGATCGCCCAGGAGCAGGGAGTCGCACTGCGAATAGTTGCGAGCCCCGGTGGCACCCTTCTGCATCCGCACCAGGCCGCGGTAGGTGTTCTGCCCATGGCCAGCGGAGATCCCCTTCGAAATAATCGTGCTCTTGGTGTTCTTCCCCAGGTGGAGCATCTTGGTGCCGGTATCCGCCTGCTGGTAGTTGTTGGTGAGCGCTACCGAGTAGAACGCCCCGATCGAGTGATCCCCCTGCAGGATGCAGCTGGGGTACTTCCAGGTGATCGCCGCGCCGGTCTCAACCTGCGTCCAGGAGATCTTGGAGTATTTCCCGAGGCATTTGCCGCGCTTGGTCACAAAGTTGTAGATGCCGCCCTTGCCGTCCTTGTCGCCCGGATACCAGTTCTGGATGGTCGAGTATTTTATTTGGGCGTTATCGAGGGTGACGAGCTCCACCACGGCGGCGTGCAACTGGTTCTCGTCCCGCATTGGCGCCGTGCAGCCTTCCAGATAGCTCACGTAGCTGCCGGCATCGGCAATGATCAGCGTGCGCTCGAACTGGCCGGTATCCTTGGCGTTGATGCGGAAGTAGGTCGACAGCTCCATGGGGCAGCGCACCCCCGGCGGGATGTAACAAAATGAGCCATCGCTGAAGACCGCGGAGTTGAGCGCGGCGAAGAAATTATCGTTATAGGGCACCACCGACCCCAGGTATTCCCGCACCAGGTCCGGGTGCTCCTGGACCGCCTCCGAGAAGGCACCGAAGAGAATCCCCAGCTCCGCCAGCTCGGCCTTGAACGTGGTGACCACTGAGACGCTGTCAAAGACCGCGTCCACGGCCACGCCGGCCAGCCGCTTTTGTTCGGACAGCGAAATGCCTAACTTCTCATACGTCTCCAGCAGCTTCGGGTCGACCTCGTCGAGGCTCGCGGGCCGGTCCTGCTGGGTCTTTGGGGCGGCGTAATAGATGATGTCCTGGTAGTCGATCGGCGGATAGTGGACGTTGGCCCACTGCGGCTCGGCCTCCGACTGTGCCAGTGTCGTCCAATACCGGTAAGCCTTCAGGCGCCACTCGAGCATCCAGTCGGGCTCGTGTTTCTTGGCCGAGATGAGACGGATGATGTCCTCGTTCAGGCCCCGCGGCACGGTCTCGGCCTCGATGTCCGTGACAAATCCCCACTGATATTCCTGGGTGACCAGGGCTTCGACGGTTCCAGGCGTATCTGCCTGGGTGACCAGGGGTGCGGTGATGTTCATATGGGTTCCTTTTTCTCGCCAGGAGGCCGCTCAAGCTCGGCAGGCGATATGTCACGACTCTTGCGAGACTGCATGGCGTGTGCCTCTCTACGGTTGTGGCCCTTCTATGGCGTGGTTGTGAGGGCCTTCTGCAGCCGCTCCACACAGGCCAGGCGGGATTGCAACGGGCGCAAAAGCTCCCGGTCAAGCGCTGTCGGCAGGGAGGTGCCGAACGCGGGAGGCAGCTCCTCGAGCAGCGCTTGCAACGTTGTGACCGCCTGCGGCAACGTCTCTTTGACGTCATCCAATCCCAGCACGACTTCTTCGACCAGAACAATGGCCATCTTTGCCTCCTCCCCGCCGGCGGCACACGCCGTGTGCCGCAAACTCCCACAGCCCCAGCCGGGGGTCAGTTGACGCAGGTCACAACGTCACCACGCCAGGTGACGCGGCCGGCCTGGAGTACATGCCACACGGTGGCCACAGCCAGAGCGTCGTCATCGGGGCCTACGGCGTCCTGAATCGCCGCCAGCAGGTCATACAGCGTGGTGGTCATGGTTGTCGGTGCTCCGTCTGCCAGCACCGCCGTCTCAACTGACTCTCTCTCGGTGGGATCCACTATGGTAGGCATGCGGCATCCTCCGCGTGCGCTCCGCGAGCCTTGGAGCCAGTCCAGACCCGACCGTGATCCTTGACTATGTTTTCCAACTTAGACGTACTGGGCCACATTGCCGCTCTCCTCCTGTACCTTCCCGGCACAGCTTGGGCAGGGGCATAGCTCGCGCAGATGCTCGAAGGTGTAGATCCCCGTGGAGTGCCCGTCGCTCCACTGGAAGCGGAGCGCGTACCGGCCCACCGGGTCAATGGCGAGCGGGGAGACCTCTCGGTTGATCGAGGCCTCGCGCAGCCGCTGCTGGCCCGTCATCTCATCGACGCACTGGGCACAGCGACAGCCGACGCGCAAGGCATAGCCGGTGTAGACGCTGTCGTGGCCATCCTTCCAGAGAATCCGCACCCCGCTTGGTGATGGCTGGGTAATCTCGGCTGGCTCCGGGCGCTCGGTGGCCACGCCGCCCATATTGAGGATGCTCACCTGCGCCGCGAGGTTCTCGGCCACCCGGAGGAAGGCCCGGGCACTTGGCGCCTCGGGCCTCGACTGGACGATGGGGCATCCCGCATCTGAGGTGGTCCGGATGTCCGTGGCGAGGGGAATCGCCCCGAGGAAGGGGAGGTTGCTCGCCATGGCGTAGCGCCGGGCCCCGCCGCTGTCGAAGATGTCTTCCCGCTGGCCGCAATGCCGGCACTCGAACCCGCTCATGTTCTCGACCAGTCCCAGGATGGGGGTGCGCAGCTTGTGGAACATCAGGATGGCCTTTTCGGCCACCTGAAACGCCAGATCTTGCGGGGTCGAGACAATGACCGCGCCGGTGAGGGGGATCTTCTGGCAGAGGGTCAACTGGATATCCCCGGTGCCCGGCGGGAGATCGACCAGCAGATAGTCGAGCTCGCCCCACTCCACTCCGCCGAGGAACTGGTCCACCACCTTGGCGAGCATGGGGCCCCGCCAGATGGTCGCCTCCCCTTTGGGGACGAAGAAGCCCATCGAGACGATTTTCACACCGTAACGGACGGCGGGAAGGATCTTCCCCTGCTGCTGGGTGGGGGGGGCGCCAGCCCCCATGAGAGTCGGAATGCTCGGCCCATAGACGTCGGCGTCCATCAAGCCCACCCGGGCCCCGAGCTGCGCGAGAGCCAGGGCCAGGTTCGCGCTCACGGTGGATTTCCCGACGCCGCCCTTGCCGCTGGCGACCGGCACGATGTTCTTCACGAGTGGGACCAGCTGGTCCTTCTGCTCCGACTTGGTGGCGCGCACCTGCGCGGTCATGGTCACCGCCACGGTGTGGACGCCCGGCAGCGCCAGCACAGCGCGGTGCGCTTCCTCCTTCATCTGGTCGCGGACGGGACACGCTGGCGTGGTGAGCTGGAGCGTGAAGGAGACGTTGTCCCCCGTGATGTGGAGATCCTTGACGAAGCCGAGCGTCACGATGTCCCGCCCCAGGTCCGGGTCCTTGATGCGGGAGAGGGCCCCCAAGATGGCTTCTGGTGCAACGGGTGGCGGCATAGTGTCCTTCATAGTTCCTTCCTCTCTGGGCTCTGCGGGGCCATTAGCGGCGTGCGGGGCTCCACGGCGTCCTGGAGAGGAGCCGGCTAGAGACATGGCCGCGCGTTGTGCCCAGCCCCTGGGCTGGCTGGACCCTTGGCTGCTCGACAAAGAACCAGCGGCTCCGCGCCACCGCGGCCTGCCACGCGCGGGGGAGGGCGCTTTCCTCAAAGATGGCGCTCACGGGACACACCGGCTCGCAGAGTCCACAGCCAATGCATTCGTCCGGGTGAATGAAGAGCTGCGCTGCTCCCTCATAGATGCACTCCACCGGACACACGTCCACACAGGCCCTGTCCTGGCGGTCAATGCACGGCTCGGCAATCACATACACCATAGGGCTTTCCCCCCTTCCACACGGCTGCTCCGTCGGGGATGGTCTGCACCATTCCTGCGCCTCAGGCCAGAGATGGAGGCCCTTGCCTCAGCCTCATTTCGCCAATGAGCAAGATCTATGCCAGGGGCAAAGGGCACGGGGAGATTTGTGCTGTCGGCGTTGCACATGCCTGTTGGGAAAGGCCCGGAGGGAGAGCGCCCATACCACGCACGCGCCAGGCAGCCGCCCGGGGGAGGCGGAAAAACCAGGGCATTGCTCCGTGGCGGCAGGGAATTTCTCCCAGGGCATCAGCAGGAGGGGTGATACCCCTTGAGCTTATGGTTGAGGGTTTTTGTATCGATCCCCAGGAGACGCGCCGCCTGCGCCTTCTTGCCTCCCGTGTACGAGAGGACCTGGAGGATGTGCAGCCGCTCCATGTCGCGGAGGGACAGCGGGGAAGGGTCTGGAGTGCCGGCAACTGTCGGCACTGAGCGGGCCTTGGACGGGAGGTCGTCCAGGCCGATGACGTGGCCCTGCGCCAGGATCGCTACGCGCTCCACGGTGTTCGCCAACTCACGAATGTTCCCCGGCCACGCCTCGCCAGTGAGGTAGGCGACCACCTCGGGAACCATGGTCTTCGCCGGCTGGCCTGGGAGCCGGAACCGGTGCAAGAAATGCTCCAGAAGGATGGGGATGTCCTCCTGCCGCTCCCGCAGGGGCGGCAGGTGCACGCTCAGGACGTGCAGGCGGTAGTAGAGGTCCTCCCGGAAGCGGCCCGCTGTGACCTCACGGAGCAGATCCTTATTGGTTGCCGCAATGATGCGGACGTCCATTCTCAGGATCTTTGTGCCCCCCACCCGCCGCAGCTCTCCGGCGTCGAGGACTTGCAGGAGCTTGGCCTGCATGGCCGGGCTCATCTCTCCCACTTCATCAAGGAAGAGGATACCCCCATCGGCCACCTCGAAGAGGCCCTGTGTGCGACCGACTGCCCCGGTAAACGCCCCCTTCTCGTACCCAAAGAGCTCGCTCTCCAACAGCGCATCCTGGAACGCGCTGCAATTGATGGTCAGGAAGGGCTGGGCGGCCCGCCGGCTCTGCTGGTGGATGGCCTGGGCCACCAGCCCCTTGCCTGTCCCGGTCTCCCCCTGAATCAAGACGTTCGCGTCGGCAGGGGCGATGCGCTCGATCATCTGGAGCAGTGATTGGATCGCCGGACTGCGCCCGAGGATGAGAGGAGGGGGCGCCTTCTGGGCCACCATGCGCTTTAAGGCCAGGTTCTCTTTCTCCAGCCGCCTCTTCTCAGCCGCCCGCTCCAGGACCTCCTCGACCTCGGCGATCCTGGCCGGCTTGGTCAGGTAGTCGTAGGCTCCCAGCTTCATCGCCTGCACGGCGTCGTCAATGGTGGGATAGCCCGTCAGGACGACCACCGGGGCGGAGACGCCGGCCTGCTGCATCCGTTTCAAGGCCTCCATACCGCCCATGCCGGGCATCTTCAGGTCGAGGAGGACGACGTCGAAGTCCTGGGCGGCTAACGCCGTTAACGCCTCTTCGCCGCTCGGCACGCCACGGACAGCGTGCCCCACGCGTCCCAACTCGCTCTCCAGCACGAAGCGGAAGGGTTCTTCGTCATCAACGACGAGTATCTGCATCTGGCTTGCCCTCCTCTCTCCCGCACGGCGCGGCATCGTCACCCGTCCCGTGCTTCCAGCCTCATCTTCCCATGGGGAGTCTGACGCTGACCGTGGTCCCCTTGCCGCTGCCCGCGCTGTTGACCGCGATGCTCCCCCCATGCTGCTCGACGATGCTCTGGCAGATGGGCAGCCCAAGGCCCGTCCCCTTGCCCACCTCCTTGGTGGTGAAGAACGGGTCGAAGATCGTGGGCACATGCTCAGGGGGGATGCCGCAGCCGTTGTCAGCCACCGAGAGCTCGACGCTCTCTGCGTGGCCCTCGCGCTCCTGCCCTCGGCCCTGCACCTGCACCGCAATCCGCACCTCCCCGCCCTCTTCGATGGCATCGAGGGCATTGGTCACCAGGTTCAGGAGAAGCTGTTGCAGCATCTGGGCATCGGCCTCGATCTGCACCGGCCTTGGCAGCGGCTCGACGACAATCCGCCGATTGCTCACCACGGCCTGCCGGTCCACGAAGGCAAGGGTTTCTGCAATGAGCCTGCCGAGATCAACCACGGCAAAGGCAGGTTCCCGCTGCCGTGCAAAGTCGAGGAGTCGCCGGACGATGGCGGCAGCGCGGTCCACCTCTCTTTGGGCCATCGTGAGGAACGTCGGGAACTCCTCGAACGCCTGGCACGCCAGGAGCTCCTCGGCCTGGGAGCGGCGCTGGAGGGCCTCGATGAAGCCGGCGAGGTTGTTCAGCGGGTTATTGAGTTCATGGGCCACCCCGGCGGCCAGACGGCCGAGGGAGGCCAGTTTTTCCTGCCTGAGCAGCAAGTCTTGGGAGCGCTTGAGCTCCTGGTAGGAGCGGTGGAGTGCTTCATAGAGGCTGGCGTTCTCGATGGCGATGGCCGCCTGTGTGGCGAGTGTCATGGCCAGCGTCTGATCCGCTTGACTAAATTCTTCCGCCCCCTCTTTCTCGGTGAGGTAGAGATTTCCAAAGGCTTTCCCCTTCGAGATGATGGGCACGCCGAGGAACGACCGCATCGGTGGGTGCTGTGGCGGGAAGCCGTGCGCGCGGGGATCCTGCGTTAAATCCTTGAGGCGCAGAGGCGTTGCCGCCTGCACCAGGACGCCCAAGATGCCCTTGCCCACTGGCAGTGGGCCAAGGGCCCGCCTGGTCTTCTCATCGATGCCCGCGGTAATGAACTGGCTGAGACCGCCCTGCCCATCGAGGACGCCGAGGGCGCCGTACCTGGCGTGCACCACCTTGCAGGCCATATTGACAATCCGTTGCAGGACCGCCTTGAGGGAGAGCTGCGAACTGAGGATCATCCCGGCTCGCACCAGCGTCCGCAGGTGGCTGATCTCCCGTTGCATGAGCTGTTCCCGCTCCTCCACAACGGCCACGGTGACCAGGGCCAGGATGCGGTGTGCCACCGGTGTATAGAGCGCGAGCGCCTGCTCGAGTCCCTCTGGGTCAGCCTGATATCTCTGGCACAGCGAGCGTCGGTAGACCTCGTCGAGGGTGAGCAAGCCGCCGATGATCGGCTCGAGGGTCGTCTGCCGAAGGTTCCCGGGCGTGAGCATGGACTGCGTGTAGGCCATGGCTGCGTCGTATGCGCCCGTTGCCAGGCAGTCCACATAGGTGTCGTACAGCGCGCCAGACTGCGCCTCGATGGCGTGGCGCGGGACGTGCTGCAGGAGCCCTTGCGCCCGCATCTGCTGGACCCACTGCTGCCGTAACGGCGCGCGCTGTTCCCGGAAATAGCTGACCAGCTCTTGTCGTCGCTTGTGGTGTGTCTGGGCCATATCACTTTCCTTCTTCCTGGGCCCATGTCCGCCAGAGGATGGGTCGTACGCCCTGATGGGCCATGCTCCAGTGTGGTAGGGATGGTGCTTCGTCCACGACACGCCGGTGGACGGCTCCCTTCCCATCGCGGGGGCA
>Ga0209874_1000115_pt1 | contig 19866 bp, 20 predicted proteins | sample GWRWN1_20_30_FD_187216 | JGI IMG/M metagenome (GOLD analysis project Ga0209874, IMG submission 187216) | Riverbed sediment microbial communities from areas with no vegetation in Columbia River, Washington, USA - GW-RW N1_20_30 (SPAdes)... | ecosystem: Environmental > Aquatic > Freshwater > River... | reverse complement strand
GGCGGCCACGACGGGCAGGATCGCCTTCCCCGACTCGAGTCGCGCGCTGTGCTCGGGGATCGTCTCGGCACCCAGGCGCTGGGCCAGGCTCTCGCCGGGTCCCAGCTCCGGCGCCGGGCCGGCGGGCAGATGCCATCCACCGGTGGTATCGATGTAGATGAGGTAGGGCTCGTACCGATCCCGGTCAATCTCGCGCAGGACCGACTCGGCTGAGGCGATGCTCACTTCGTGCTCGGCCGAGCGGCCGCCGGCAACGATCCCGACCCGGAGCCGGCGCGTCATCGATCCGGCTCCCAATCGCCAACGAACTCGATCTCGTACGCCAGGGACACGCCGCTCGCCTCAAGCACGGTGGATCGGACCCGTTCGGCCAGTCGGCGGACGTCGGCCGCGCGCGCGGCTCGCTGGGTGACGATGAAGTTCGCGTGCCGGTCGCTGACCGATGCGCTGCCTTCCCGTGCGCCCTTCAGCCGGGCGGCCTCGATCAGGCGTCCGGCGAAGTCCCCGGGCGGGTTCCGGAAGACGCTCCCCGCGTTCTGCTCGGCCAGCGGTTGGGTGGCAGCGCGCTGGGCCTGGTACTCGGCGACCCGGGACGCCACCGCTTGTGGCGCGCCAGGCGCCAGCTCCAGGCTGGCTTCCACCACCACCAGGCGTTCGTGCTTGAATCGCGACTCGCGGTAGTCGAAGTGGCATGCCGCGTTGGTCAAGCGCTGAAGACGGCCCGAGGCGGGGTCCCAGGCTTCGACCTGCGCCACGCGCTGTTGCATCTCGCCGCCGTGGGCCCCCGCGTTGGCCCACACGGCTCCGCCCAGGGTGCCGGGGACCGCGATCCCCCACTCCAGTCCGCTCAATCCCGCGGCAGTCGCACGCTTCACGAGGAGAACCATCGGCGCACCCGCATCCGCGGACAGGACGTTGCCGTCAATCCGGACCGCCCGGGCCCGGTTTCGGATGACGAGGCCTCGAACGCCTCGGTCGGCCACGACCAGGTTGCTGCCGTTGCCCACGACCAGCCACGCCACCTCGGCCTCGCGGGCAGCGTCCAGAAGCGCCAACAACTCGTCGCCCGTGCGCGGCTCGGCCAGCCGATCGGCGGGACCTCCGACCCGCAGGGTCGTGATCGGAGCCAGGGGCACGTCGGAGCGGAGCCGGACACCCCGCTCATCCGCGATGCGGTCCAGGCGATCCAGACCCGCATCCAACTCCCGCTTGCGCCGGGCCGCAGTTGACGCGGTCACGCGTGCGAGGCCTCGGCCAGCTCGAGGAGGGCGGCCGCGATCTCGTGGCCGGCCTGGGGACGGCCCAGCTGCCGCGCCGCGGCCGCGATGGGCGCCCGACGCGCGTCATCCCGCAGCGCGGCCGCTTCCAACCGCAGCCGCTCCCCGGTGAGGGCCGCGTCGGAAACGACCACGGCTGCCCCGTGCTCGCCCAGCCAGGCCGCGTTCGCGACCTGGTGCCCGCGGGCGTGGGGATACGGGACCAGGATGGAAGCGACACCAACGGCCGCGACCTCGGCGCAGGTCGAGGATCCGGCCCGCCCGAGCACCAGGTCGGCGGCCACCAGTGCCTCGGCCATGCGATCGGTCAGGAACGGTTCGGGGCGATAGCGGTCACGCTGCGCCTCCGGCAGGCGGTCTCGGCTGGCCAGGGCGGCGGCCATCCCTGCCTCGCCGGCCAGATGCAGGACCACCCAGTCGGCGACCAGCGCGGGCAGGGACTCGTCCAGGGCGGCCGTGATGCGGGCCACGGCCTGCGAACCGCCGAACACCAGCAGCAGTCGGTCCTCGGGGCCAACCCGGATCTCGGCGCGGGCCGTGTCGCGATCGATCCCAGCCAGCGAGCGAATCGGGGTGCCGGTCACGAGTGCCCGCTTCCCGAACGCCTCCTGGGTCGGCGGGAAGGCGACAGCCACCCTGGTGGCCAGCCGTCCGACCGCCCGCGTTGACCGGCCGGGTATCACGTTGCCCTCCCACACGATGCTGGGGATGCCGCGGACGCGGGCCGCGGCCAGGAGCGGGATGGCGAGGTATCCGCCGGTGGTGAAAAGCGCCGCCGGTCGAAGGCGGCCCAGGAGCCGCCAGGCTTGCGGGGCCGCGGCGACCAGGCGCATCGGGTCCAGGACGAGGTGGGCGTCGCGCCCGGCGGAGCGCAGCGAACGCACGGCCAGCTGGTGATACGGCATCTCGCCGGCCTCGCCCACCAGCCGGCGCTCGAAGCCACGGACGCCGCCCACGTACGCGAGCTCAACCCCGGGTCGCAACTCGCGCAGGGCCTGCGCGACGGCCAACGCGGGGTAGATGTGCCCGCCGGTCCCGCCGCCTGAGATCACGAAGCGCATCGAACACCGATCCTGTCTGCGCCTCGCGGCTGATCGACAGGAGGATGCCGATCGCCACGAGGTTGATGATGAGTGCCGTTCCGCCGTAACTGATGAACGGCAGTGGGACGCCGGTGACCGGCCACAGCGCGGTCACCACCATCATGTTGATGACTGCCTGGACCACGAGCCAGGTCGTGATCCCGGCCGCCAGGAGCCCAGAGAACGTATCGGGGGCATGGACCGCGATGCGGTAGCCCTGCCAGGCAATAACGAGGAACAGGACGAGGACGATGAGCGTCCCGATGAGGCCCCATTCCTCGCCGATGATGGCGTAGATGAAGTCGGTCGACGGCGCGGGCAGGTACAGGTACTTCTGTCGCGAGGCGCCCAGCCCCACGCCGGCCAGCCCGCCCATGGCCAGCGCCATCAGCGCCTGCATGGCGTTGTAGCCGGCTCCCAGCGGGTCGCGCTCGGGATCGAGGAAGGTCGTGACCCGCGCCAGCTGGTAGGGGGTCCGGCTGATGAAGACGACGGCCGCGGCGGCGACGGCGCCGGCCATGGCCACGAAGCCGACCATGCTGGCACCCGACATGAAGAACACCGACATCGCGGCCACGGCATAAATGCCGGCCGTGCCGAGGTCCGGCTCGGCGGCGATGAGGAGGAATCCGGGGGCGACGAGGAGCGCGAATGGAATCAGGCCTCCCCGCAGGCCATGGGCCCCGCGTCCCCGGCGGTCGAGCCATTGGGCCAGGTACAGGATGATCGCCAGCTTGGCCACCTCCGCGGGCTGGAAGTTCCCGATCACCGGAAGCTGGAGCCAGCGCCGCGACCCACCGACCTCGAACCCGATGCTCGGCACCAGGACCAGCGCGAGGAGGACCAGGGCGCCCACGTACGCCGGAATGGCGAAGTAGCGATAGACCCGAAAGTCGATCCGGCTCATGACGACCATGGCGCTCAGGCCGATGGCGGCGAACACGGCTTGCGCGATCCCATACCGCGCCGGGTCGTTGCTGCTCAGCAGGGCCCGGACGCTGGACGCCGAGTAGACCATGACGACCCCGATTGCGACGAGTGCCAGGACGGCAACCAGCAACGGCATGGCGACCCGTCGCCGCTCCCGTTGCGCGCCGCGGGTGCGGACCGCACGCCGGTTCGGGGCCGCAACCCGGACGGCCGCGGTCATTGGTCCCCTCTCGAGTCCGGCAGGCCGGCCACCGCGGCTCGGAACGCGTCGCCGCGCGCGGCGTAGTCGGTGAACATGTCGAAACTGGCAGCTGCCGGGGCGAGCAGGACCGCGTCGCCGGGCCGCGCCTCCGCGCTGGCGGCTGCCACCGCGTCTGCCATCGACGACGCCCGCCGGACCGGTACTCGCCCGCCGATCAGGCGCTCCAGCTCGGCCGCAGTGTCCCCGATCAGGACCGCGGCTCGGCAGCGCTCCGCGATGGCCTCGGCGAACGCGGCGTAGTCCAGGCCCTTGCCCTGGCCGCCGGCGATGACCACCACGCGGCCCTCGTCGAAGGCCATGATGCCGGCGATGGCGGCCACCGGAATCGTGGCCTGCGAGTCATTGACGTACGCGACGCCGGCCCGGACCCCGAGGTCCTCGAGCCGGTGCGGGACGCCGCCGAACCCGCGGACCCCGTTGGCCACGGCGGTGGTGTCGGCGCCCGCCAGCCGGGCACCCACCGAGGCGGCCAGGACGTTGCGACGCATGTGCTCGCCGCGCAGCGGCACGTCTGCGGTCCGCAGCGCTCGCTCGCCGCCGACCACGATCCATCCATCCTCGATCCAGGCGTCCGCGCCGGGGCGTGGGTCGAGCCCGTACCAGTGCACCCGGGCTCCCGGCAGCCGCGCGCCGACCTCCACGCAGCCCGGGTCCTCCCGGTTGAGGACCAGCTCTCCCCCCGCCGCCGACAGTTCGGCCAGCCGGCCCTTGACCGCCCGATACGCCTCCACGCTGGCGTGGCGATCCAGGTGGTCGGCCAGTATGTTGGTGTAGACCGCGATATCGGCCCCGCGGCTGAGCGTGGGGAGCTGAAGCTCGGACAGCTCGAGCACGGCCCACGTCGCGGGCTCCAGGCGGTCGGCCTCCTCGATGAGCGGCGTCCCGATGTTGCCGCCCAGCGCGTGCGGCAGGCCAGCGGCGCCCAGGATGGCGGCGACCAGCGACGCGGTCGTGGTCTTGCCCTTGGTCCCGGTCACGGCGAGCACATGGGCGCGGGTGAGGCGCAGGAAAAGGTCGACCTCGCTGACCACGGCGGCGCCTCGTAGTTCGGCGTCGGCCAGGGCCTCGCGCAGCCATGGCTCGGTGGTCGGGAAGCGGCTCGAGATGGACGGGCTGGTGACCACCAGTTCGGCATCGCCCAGCAAACCGATGACGGCGTCTGGACTCGCGCCCAGGGCGAGGTTCACCGGCCGCCCCTCGAGCTCGGCGACCGACTGGGCCAGCGCTTCGGGCGGTTGACGGTCGTAAGCCGTGACCTGCGCTCCGGCGTCGGCCAGGAAGCGGGCCGCCGCCACCCCCGACCGCGCCAGCCCGAGGACCAGCACCCGGCGCCCGGCCAGGTCGGATCGACGGGTGGGGAGGGTGGAGCTCATCGGCATCGGCATCACGACAGCCCGGTGGTGGCCAGGAAGAGGCTGAAGCCGAGCAGCCCGGCCAGGGCAGACACGATCCAGAAGCGGAGCGTGATCTTTTCCTCGGCCCAGCCCAGCAGCTCGAAGTGGTGGTGCAGGGGGGCCATCCGAAAGATCCGCTTGCCGCGCAGCTGGTAGGACGCGATCTGGAGAATGACCGATACCGTCTCGGCCACGAAGACGAGGCCGATGATGACCAGCAGCAGGAGCTGGCCGGTGACCACCGCCACCACGGCCAGGGTCGCACCCAGCGCGAGAGCCCCGGCATCGCCCATGAAGATCTGCGCCGGGTGGACGTTGAACCACAGGAAGCCCATCAGGGCCCCGATCAGCAGAGCGCAGAAGACCGCCAGCTCGGGCTGGCTGAGCTTCAGGCCGGGGACCGCGACCAGGGCGATGAGCAGGTAAGCGACGAAGCTGAAGACCAGGACCCCCGACGCCAGTCCGTCCAGTCCATCGGTCAGGTTGACCGCGTTGGAGGCGGCCACGATCGCGAACGCGATAAACAGGACCAGCAACACGAGCGGGATCTCGAACTGGCCGACCAGTGGGACGTTGATGCCGGTCAGGTCGAAGTGGCGCTGGATATAGATCGCGGCCAGGACTGCGACGACGGTCTGCCAGACCAGCTTGTAACGGCCACGCACCCCAAATCCGGTGCGCACGTTCACAAAGTCGTCAATCGCGCCCAGGATGCCCACCCCGACCAGAGTCAGCATCGGGGTCAGGGTGCTTTCGTCCTCGAGCCGCATGGCCATGGCCAGGAACATGACGACCACCACGATCAGCATTCCGCCCATGGTCGGCGTGCCAGCCTTGACCGCGTGGGCCTGGGGTCCTTCGATCCGGATCTGCTTTCCGAAGCCCAGCCGCTGCAGAAGCCGAATGTAGATCGGGCCCAACAGGACGACCCCACCGAACGCGAGCACGACCGCCAGCAGCAGAGGCAACATGGCTAACCCTCCGTTTCCGGCGGCCGGCCCAGCAGGGCGGCCACCAGGCGGTCGAGGGCGATCCCACGCGACGCCTTGACCAGAAGAAGGTCATGCGCGCCGGGGTTGAGCGTGTGCTCGACGACGGCGAGGGCCTGGTCCGCATCGGGCACCGTCGCCACGCGCTCAAGTCCGGCCGCGCGCGCAGCGTCCGCGATCCACCGACCGCGCTCCCCAACCGCCACCAGGCCGTCGAGGACCGCCGCGGCCTGGACACCGACCCGCTCGTGCAGTGTCCGCTCATCGGGCCCCAGCTCGAGCATGTCGCCCAGGACCGCGAGCCGGCGCCCGCGCCCGACGGGTGTCTCGGCCACGAACTCCAGGGCGGCGGACACCGATTCCGGCGAGGCGTTGTACGTATCGTCGACCAGGATCGACCCGTTCGGCATCTCCTCGATGGCCATCCGGTGCGGGGCCGAGCTGCCGGCCTCCAGCGCGGCCGCCACGTCGACCAGCGGCACGCCGAAATGCTCCGCGACCGCGGCGGCCGCCAGGGCGTGCGGAACGAGGTGCCGGCCGGGCGACGCGCTGCGGACCCGGATCTCGCCCCAGGGGGCGCGGAGGGTAAATGTCACGCCGCGCAGCCCGTCGGAGGCTACGTCGACCGCGCGCACGTCGGCCGATGCGCCCAGGCCAAAGGTGCGGACCGGCGCGCGCGTTTGGGCGGCCATGGATGCCACCCGCGGGTCATCCGCGTTCAGGACCGCCAGCCCGTCCGCCGGCAGGCCCCGGGGCAGCTCCGCCTTGGCCTGGGCGATGCGCTCCAGGCTTCCCGCACGTTCCAGGTGCGTGGGGTGCACGGCCAGCACCACTCCCACCTCGGGCCGGCTGATCTCGACCAGCCGGCTGATTTCGCCCACCGTGTACATGCCCATCTCCAGGACCGCGACCTGGTGGCCCGGCTCAAGCCCCAGCAGGGTCATGGGCAGACCGGTCTCCGAGTTCTGGTTGCCCTCGTTGCGCAGCACGCTCAGGGTGCGGGCCAGGACGTCCGCGGTGACCTCCTTGGCCAGCGTCTTGCCGGTCGACCCGGTGATCCCCACCACGCGGACCGCGAATCGGTCCCGCCACCAGGCCGCGAGCTCCTGGAGGGCGATCAGGCTGTCCTGGACCCGGACCACCGCGGCCTTCGCCGTGGGGGGTAGCGTGAGCTCGCGCTCGACGAGCGCCGCCACGGCGCCCGCGGCGATGGCGTTGGCGACGTACCGGTGGCCGTCGTCGCGCTCACCGCGCATGGCCACGAACAGGCACCCAGGGATGACGCGACGAGAGTCGACGACGGCGAGCCGGAAGGACCGGACAGGGGTGGGGGCCAGGAGTCGGCCACCGGTGGCGGCCAGGAGGTCGTCGATTCGAATCGGCGCGGGCACGCGGTTTCCTGCGGCTTTCGGCCGGGAGTCTACCAGCCTCATTGGTTGGCAACCCCGGGGAGGGGTCGGTCGGGCGGGATGCCGTAGTAGTCGAAGACCAGCGGCGCCAGCTCGGCGAAGGCGTCCTCCGGTCGCTCCCCGATGCCGCCCCGGCCCACCACCGGCCGGTGGATCAGGATGATCGTGACGAAGCGCGGGCTGGAGGCGGGAGCGATCCCCACGAAGCTGGAATCGATCCAGCCTTCGATGTACGCCTGGCGGGTGGTATCGACGTAGATCGGCTGCCCGTTGGCGTCCCAGCCGGTGCGGACCCGGACGTTGACCGGGCCCGCAATCTCCGCCGTCCCGGTCTTGCCCGCGATCGAATATCCGGCCACCGCTGCCCCGTTGGCGATGCCATTGTCGATGGCGCCGGTCAGCATCTCGAGGATGATGTCCGACGTCTCGGGCGCGATGACCTGGGTGGGAGCCGGAAGCTCGCGCGGCTGGAAGGTCCCGTTCCCATCGGTCCAGCCCGCCACGATGTGCGGCGTCACCAGCCGGCCGCCGTTGGCGAGGGCCGCGTACGCGGCGGCCAGCTGGACGACCGTGACCGTGATCCCCTGACCGAAGGCGTTCTGGGCAGTGGTCAGCTCCTTCGAGGCGCCCTCGTCATCGGGGTGGAGGACGACTCCCGCTGCCTCGCCGGAAATCTCGACGCCGGTGGGCGTACCGAAGCCGAAGCGTCGCAGCGCGTCGTACAGGCGTTCCCCTCCCAGGGTCAGGCCGATGGTGGCCGCGCCGACGTTGTTTGACAGGGCCAGGACCTGGGCTGGGGTGAGCAGGCCATGTCCTTCCGGGTACCACGCCCGGTCGGCGTTAGTGATGACGGCGTCGTAGATGTGCAGGTCGTTGTCGTCGAGGACCAGGTCGGTGGGCGTGATGGCGCCCGCATCCAGCGCGGCCGCCACCGTGACGGCCTTGAGCACCGATCCCGGCTCGTACTGGCGGCTGACCGCGGGGTTCCCGAACAGGACCGGGTCGGTGACCGAGTACTGGTTGGCGTCGAAGGTCGGGTACGAGGCCAGACCCAGGATGGCCCCCGTGTTGACGTCCATCACCAAGCCGGTCACGCCGACGGCGCGGTTCTTGGTGAAGGTGTCGAGCATCTGCTCCTCCAGGATGTGCTGCAGCCCGACGTCCAGGGTCAGGGTCAGGTCGGCGCCGTTCACGGGCGCCTCCAGTTCATGGACCGAACCGGCGATCAACCGTCCGGCCACGTCCTCCTGGGCCACCACGGAACCCGGCGACCCGGCCAGGCGGACATCTTCGGCCGCCTCGACGCCGTATTGGCCGATCCCATCCACGTTCACGAAGCCCAGAACCTGCGCCGCTAGGCTGGTTCCGCCGGCGGCGCCACCCATGGTGTACACGCGGCGCGACTCCGCGACCAGGCCGATACCGGGCAGGTGCAGCGCGCGAACCCGGGTCGCTGTCTCGAGGTCAACCCGTCGGCGCAGCCAGGTCCAGGCCTCGTCGCTGTTCAGCGTCGCCTCGAGCTCGGCGGCGTCCGTATCCAGGATGCCCGCCAGCAGCAGCGCCGCCAGCGCGGGATCCTCGACCGTGGGTGGCGTGGCAAAGACCGACTCGGCAGCAATCGAAGTCGCCAGGATCAGACCCGCGCGATCGAGGATCAGCCCGCGCGCGGCCGGGATCTGTTGCGCGTGCGCCAGCTGGGCCAGGCCCATGTCGGCCAGCCGCTCGCGGTCGATGACCTGCCACCAGACCAGGCGATACCCGATCACCCCGGCCACGATGGACGCCACGACCAGCATGACCACGGCCCGGATTCGACTGTCGGTTCTGGCGAGCATGGCGTCTCCGGGTCGCGCGCCGAGGCGAGCGACGGTTACGGGTGGCGATCAGACAATGGGCTGGCGAAGTGGACCGATGCCCCGGACAGGGTGGTCAAACCGAGCTGGATGGCCCGGGCCTCGATGGTGGCCGGCGACTGGGCCTGTCCGATCTGGAGCAGCAATTCCTGGCGCTCGGCCTGGAGGATCTCGAGTCGTGCTTCGAGGCTGGTGATCTCATAGCCGGTGCTGGCAATCCGGCTCGACTGGGTCAAATACAGGGACGACAGCAGGACTGCCACGCCGATGACGACCAGCGCCAGCGACAGCCCGGCCGCCCGACCGCGGCGCAGGGCGGTCCTGCGCAGCCGATAGCCCCCGGTGGTGGGTCCGGTCCGAGGACGCGGCGGTCGACGGACGCCCCAGCGGAGGTCGCCGAGGACGCTGGCCGGACGGGCGCCGATGACTGCCATGCTTCGGAACGCGGCTCAGGCAGCCGACGCCGGGAGGTGAAGCTGGACGGTCCAGGATGGCTCCTCGACCTCAACCGGAGGCTCGGCGTCGGGGAGGTTGAGCTCATCGCTCATCCACTCCTCGTCGTCGTGCGCCAGGCGCACGCGACGCTCGCGCACCTCTCGCTGCCGAACGCTGTAGGCGCGGCGCCGACTCCCCTGGTGTTTGGGACGACCTCGGCTCATGCGCACCCTCCTTCGTGTGGACCCGGTCAGCCGCTCGCGGACGCGAGCTTCTCGGCAGCGCGCAGCCGCGCGCTTCGGGCTCGGCGATTGCGGTCGATCTCCTCCGGCGACGGGCGGATGACCCGTCGCGTCATGGCTCGCAGCTGGGCCCGATGTCCGCATGTGCAGACCGGAGGCAGCGGAACCTCGAGGCAGTCGCGCGCCTCGCGAGCCATGAAGCGCTTGACGACCCGGTCCTCGAGCGAGTGGTAGCTGATGACCGTCAGGCGGCCTCCCGGCCGCAGGACCTCGAGCGCCGCGGCGAGGCCCGCCTCGAGCGACTCGAGCTCCTGGTTGACAGCTATCCGCAGTGCCTGGAACGTCCGGGTGGCTGCGTGGATCCGTCCGGCGTCGGCCCCCCTGGCCGGGACGGCGGCGGCCACCACGGACGCCAGGTCGGCGGCCGTCACGAGGCGGCCCGACGTACGCGACGCCAGGATCGCCTTCGCGATGCGGCGTGCATGGCGCTCTTCACCAAGCGTCGCGATGATTCGGGTGAGCTCTCGCTCCGAGGAGCGATCGATGAGACCCAGAGCCGAAAGACCAGTCGTTTCATCGAATCTCATGTCCGGCGGCGCGTCCGCCGTGAAGGCGAACCCGCGCCGCGCATCGGCGAGCTGATAGCTCGAGAGACCCAGGTCGAACAGGACGCCGTCGAGGGGGACCATGCCCTCGGCGCGCGCCACGTCCCCCAGGCGGCTGAAGTTGGCGTGGCGGATGATGGCCCGGTCCCCGAAGCGCGCCAGGAAGCGGGACGCCTCGCGGACGGCCGCCAGGTCGGCATCGAGGCCGAGCAGGCGGCCGTCCGGAGACACGGCCTCCAAGAGTCGCTCGGCGTGCCCACCGCCACCGACCGTGCAGTCCGCGATGGAGCTGCCGGCACTGACAGCCAACGAGGCAAGAACCTCGTCGACGAGGACCGGCAGGTGCCCTTCTCCCATGCGCGACTGTCCCTCAAGGGTCGGTTGGCGGGCCGAGCGGCCCGGAGACGCATGAATGGCCGGGTCGTGGCGTGCGTCATGGCGCCACGGGCCCTAGATCCCCAGGTCCTGAAGCTGCTCCGCCAGGGCCTCGGGGGCGTCCTCGATCCGAGCCCGGTACGGCTCCCAGGCCGCCGGCGCCCAGATCTCGAGTCGGTTCAGAGCCCCGACCACGATCACCTCGCCCGGTTGCAGGCTGGCGTAGGTCCGGAGGTAGCCCGGGACGAGGAGACGGCCCTGGCGGTCAAGCTCCACGTCCGCGGCCCCCGACGACATGAATCGGCCGAATTCCCGCGCCTTAGTGCTGGTCAGAGGCAGGCCGCGGAGCTTTTCGGCCAGCTCGGCCCACGCGTCGCGCGGGAAGACCGCGAGACAGGCATCGAGCCAGCGGGTGAGCGTCGCGCCCTCCGACAGGCGAGCCCGAAACCGCACCGGCACCGCGATACGACCGCGGTCGTCCAGCGCGTGGCGGTACTCGCCAGTAAGGAACGGGGTCCTCTCCACTCGATGGCCCTACCATTGATCCCCATTTGGCCCCACATTGAGCCACAGGGCGCCATCTTACAGGGCAATCGGGCCCCGTCAAGGACTTTTCCGGGGGATTCTGGAAGGCGGCCGCGACGGTGGCCGCGGGGGATCTAGGTCTCGCCCTCGGGCAGAACGAGGTAGCGCAGCGACCCGTCCGGGGCTTCGTACACCTCGCGGATCTGGAACCCTCCCGATTGGTCGCGGATGAATGACCACCCGGCCAGTTCCCCTGCGGTCTCCCGCCAGTGCAGGAGCCCGTTCGACGCCACCACCCGGTCCACGGGACCCTGGCTGGAACCCGAGAAGGTCTGGATCGACTGGGCCAGGATCTGGCCGTCAGCGCCAACCCGGAACACGTTGTTATCGCCCTCCCCGACGGTCACCTCAAAGCCGATGAAGACGTCGCCGGGCGCCGGGGTTGGAGCGACGGAGGGGGTGACGGACGGGGACGGCTCGGCCTCTGATGGGCTTGGCTCGCTCGTCCGGGACGGGATGGGCGTCGGCGTCTCCATGGCCACCGCCCCGGGGCCGGCCAGCACCCACCACGCGCCGACGCCCCCACCGACAAGGAGGAGCACCACGAGCAGGGCCAGGACGGAGCGTCGCCGTCCCCGACCTCCCGGCACCGATGCCGGCCGCGGAGGGGGTGGCGGCGGCGGCGGTACGCGTTGGTGGGGCCGCCGGAGCGCCTCCAGCTCGTCGGTCGGGATGACGAGCACGCCACGCAGGTAGCGTGGGCAGTTGGCATAGCCCCGTTGAAGGCAGACGTTGCGCTGCTGCTCCCCGGAGATCGGCTCAGGGTCGCCGAAGGCATAGCAGCGGTGGTCGTCGGTCGCCATTTCGTGGTAGTCCGCCCGGGACGCGGCCAGCCCCAGGAAGGGGCAGACGTTCTCCGGTCGCTGGGCGAGTTTCTCGAACACCGCCTTACGCTCGGTCTCGGCCGCCGATTCGGCCGCGGCTCTGCCCCGCCTGAACATGGTGCGAGGATACTGCTCCGAAAGCCCGCGTTCGAACCCGCTCGAGCGAGTTTCCGGGCTGGTACCAACTCGCCATTGAGCCTCACCTGGCTGCGGCGCAGGCTCGAAACCTCATGGCGGTCGAACGTACCGACGCGCCACAGCGGATCCCGATCCCTCGCGCGGGGCAGATCCGTCGCTGCAGCGTGCGCCACGTGGCCATCACCCCGGTCCCCGGCGGCCGCGCGGTGCACGTCACGTGCCTCCTGGGCGGGCCGAATCACCCTCTTCCGCTGGGCACCTTTGCCGAGGCCAGGCCGATCTGTAACGCGTGCACGGCGAAGGGCATCTGGCGCGCGGACGAGGACTGAGGCCCTGGAGGGCGGCCTGTAAGCCGAGTTCTGTCCCGGACCGAGGTCCGGGGACGGCCATCCATCTGGGCGACCTACCCGAGGGCTGAGCGAGCCACCTGCTGCGGCCCGAAGGCCGCCTTGCGCCCTCCTATTCGGTCTTGCTCCGGCTCGAGCTTGCCCGTTTCACTCCCGCTTGCGCGGGCATCGTCACTGTGGCGCTGGTCCTCGCCTCACGGCGGACGGGTGTTACCCGCGAACCTGCTCTATGGAGCTCGGACTTTCCTCGGACGCCGCCTTTCGACGATCGCGTCCGCGGCCGTCCGGCCGCCTCCAGGGCCCGCATCATACGCGCCGGTCGATGGCGACGTTGCTGAGGCGGTCGGCCTCTCGATTGCGCTCGCGCGGCACGTGGCCGACGGTGTATGCCTCGAACTGAGCCAGCAGGGCCATGACCCGCGCGTGAATCGGCTTCAGGTTTGGATGCTTGACCCGATAGTGTCCGCTGATCTGGCGCGCCACCAGCTGAGAATCGGTGCGCAAGTCGACCTGGCGCGCGCCGCGCCGCAGTGCCTCCTCCAGGGCGTCCTGGACAGCTGTCCACTCGGCCACGTTGTTCGTCTGCGTCCCGAGGTACCGCGCCAGCTCGGCAACCGTCTCCCCGGTCTCGACATCCTGGAGCACCGCCCCCAGGCCCGCCGGTCCCGGGTTGCCGCGGGCCGCCCCGTCGGTGTGGATCAGCAGGCGGGTCACGCGGGCAGTTCTCCGATGGCGCCCGTCACCTCCATGATGGCGCGGGTGACGTTGATGCCGCGCGGGCAAGCCTCCACGCAGTTGAACACGGTCCGGCAGCGCCATACGCCATCCGCGTCGGCCATGATCTCCAGGCGCTCGGCGTGGGCCGTGTCGCGACTATCGAAGATGAACCGATGGGCGTTCACGATGGCGGCCGGGCCTACGTAGTCCGGGTTGGTCCAGAACACCGGGCAGGCGGTAGTGCACGCGGCACACAGGATGCAGCGGCTGGTGTCCTCGAACACGGCCCGTTCGGCGGGCGATTGGCGGCGTTCCTTTCCGTCTTCCGGGATCTCGTCGTTGACGAGGTAAGGCATCACGGAGCGGTATTTCTCCCAGAACCCCTCCTGGTCAACCAGCAGGTCCTTGACCACCGGCAGCCCGCGCATCGCCTCGACCGAGATGCTCGCGCCCGCGTCGCGGACGAGAACCGCGCAGGCCAGCTGGTTGCGGCCATTGATCAGCATCGCGTCCGATCCGCACACCCCGTGGGCACAGGACCGGCGGAAGGTCAGCGTCCCGTCCTGGAACCACTTCACCTGGTGCAGGAGGTCGAGCACGCGGTCCGATGGCTCGGCCTGCAGGGCGTAGGTCTCCCAATGGGGCTCCGCGTCCGCCTCGGGGTTGAAGCGCCGGATCCGCAGCTCGACGTCCATCGGTCAGTACACCCGGGGAGCGGGCTGGTATTCGGTGACCGTGACGGGCTTGTAGGTCAGCGCGACCGTCCCGTCAGGCTGGCGGGTGGCGAAGGTATGGCGCATCCAGCGCGCATCATCACGCTCGGGAAAGTCCTCCCGGGCATGGGCACCGCGAGTCTCGGTCCGCGCCTCGGCCGAGATGACCATGGCCTCCGCGCAGTCGAGCAGGAACCCCAGCTCGATCGCATCGGTCAGGTCCGTGTTGTACCGCACGCCGTGGTCGTCGAGCCGAAGGCGACCCGCTCGGCCACGCAGGGCGGCGACCGCGGCCCGTCCGGTGGCCAAGCCCGCGCCGCTGCGATACACCCCGCAGTCGGTGAACATCAGCTCGCGCAGCTCCGCTCGGATCGTCGCCGGCCGCTCGCCGTCGGTGGTGCCCAGCAGGTCGGCGAGCTGCGCCGCGGACCGCGCCTCGGCCTCGTGGTCCCGTCCGGGCGAGGGCGCGTCACGCAGCCCATCGGCCATGGCCTCGCCCGCTCGCCGGCCGAAGACGAGGATGTCGAGGAGCGAGTTGGTGCCCAGCCGGTTGGCGCCGTGGACGCTGATGCAGGCACACTCCCCGGCCGCGAAGAACCCGGGCACCACCCGGCCCTCGACATCAGCCAGGACCCGGCCGTCGACGTCGGTCGGGATGCCGCCCATGGCGTAGTGGGCGGTGGGCTGAATGGGGACCAGATCGGTCAGTGGCTCGAGCCCGAAGTAGGTCCGGATGAAGCCCGCCATGTCGGGGAGCTTGTGATCGAGGACCTCCGCACCGAGGTGGCGGACATCGAGATGGACGAAGTCCCTGCCGTTGATCCCTCGCCCAGCGGCGATCTCCTGGTAGATGCTGCGGCTGACGACGTCGCGACCGGCCAGGTCCTTCATGGTCGGCGCGTAGCGCTCCATGAAGCGCTCACCGTCACCATTGCGCAGGATCCCGCCCTCGCCCCGCATGGCCTCCGAGAGCAGGAATCCGAGCCGATACATGCCGGTCGGGTGGAACTGGTAGAACTCCATGTCCTCCAGCGCCAGGCCGCGGCGGTAGGCAATCGCCACCCCATCCCCGGTCAGGGTGTGGGCGTTGGAGGTGACCTTGTAGACCATCCCGAACCCGCCGGTGGCGAACAGCACGCCGCGGGCCAGGAAGGTCGTCAGCTCGCCGGTGGCCAGCCGGAGGGCTAGAACCCCGCTGACGTGGCCGCCGGAGCCCTCGGGCATGAGCAGGTCGAGGACCTGGTACTCGTCGAAGAACGTCACGTCGTGTCGGATGCACTGCTGGTACAGGGTCTGCAGGATGGCGTGCCCGGTCCGGTCGGCGGAGTAGCAGGAACGGCGGACGGGTCCCTCGCCGTGGTTCCGCGTGTGCCCGCCGAAGCGACGCTGGTCGATCAGCCCGTCCGGGGTCCGGTCGAAGGGCAGGCCCAGGTGCTCGAGGTCTCGAATGGTCTGCGCCGCGTCGCGGCACATGACCTCGGCTGCGTCCTGGTCGACGAGGTAGTCCCCGCCCTTGACAGTGTCCCACCAGTGCCACTCCCAGTGGTCCTCCTCTGTGTTCCCGAGCGCCGCGCATACGCCGCCCTGGGCCGCGCCGGTGTGGGATCGGGTGGGGTACAACTTGGATACAACCCCTACCCGCCCGGCCGTCCCCAACTTGCGCTTCAGCTCCAGGGCGGCATATAGGCCCGCTCCTCCGGCACCGATCACCAGCGCGTCCAGGACGTGGACCCGCGGGGCCGCGGCGGGACCGCGCCCGATCATGGGCACGCTCATGGGCGGACACTCACGAGAACGGGCCGACGGCGGGCGCCTGATCCGGGTTGAAGAACACGACCACGAACAGCCCGAGCAGCAGCCAGGCCACTGCGAGCAGCCCCAGGCCACCCACGAGCAGGGTCCGGACCGATCCGCGCGGGACGAGGTCGGTGATGACGACCCGCGCTCCATTCACGCCGTGGACCAGCGCCAGGACCAGGAGCAGGGCGTCGTAGATGCGCCAGAACGGGGTCCCCCAGCGACTGGTGACGAAGGCGAAGCTGACCTCCTGGCCGGACAGCTGGACCAGGACGTGCATGATCAGCATGTGGCCCAGCGCCAGCACGACCAGGGCCAGGCCGCTGAGCCGCATGAACCACCACCAGAACCGCTCGCGGCCCGGCCCCACCGGTCGCGGCTTGCGAGCCGGCGGGTTGCCGAGCCAAACCGTGCGCCCAACGCTCATCGGATCACCACGGCGCGTACGGGGCCAACATCAGGATGGACAGCGGAACCATGGCCGCCGCGGTGGCGGTGACCACCCCGTAGGTCAGCGGCCGGTACCACGCAGTCGTGGCCGGGTAGAAATCGAGCAGGATCACCTTCAACCCGTTCAGCGAGTGGTACACCAGGGCGGCCATGAGCACGATCTCGCCGAGGCGGATGGGAAGGTTGCGGAACAGCCCCAGAGTCGCGTCGTACACGCTCGGCCCCAGGGTCACCATGGACGTCTCCACGATGTGCACGAACAGGTAGACGAGAACCCCGATCCCCGACAGCCGATGGCCGAACCAGGCCAGCTGGGCCCAGGAGACCCGGTAGCTGACCACGCGGGCCTGGGCCCGGGCCAGCCGCGACGCGATCGTCACGCGACGGATCTCAGGACCTGGACCCGGGCCGCCACCGCCTCGCCGAAGGCTCGGGTCCCGGACGTGCCACCCAGGTCAGCGGTCCGGATGGCTCCCTCGCCGATGACCTCCCGGACGGCCGCCTCGACCGCCGCGCCGGCCGCCGTCTCCCCGATGTGACGGAGCAGGAGTGCACCGGACAGGATGAGCGCGGTGGGGTTCGCCCGGTCCTGGCCCGCGTACTTTGGCGCCGACCCATGAACCGCCTCGAAGACGGCCGCCTCCTCCCCGATGTTCGCGCCGGGGGCGAGGCCCAGGCCGCCGACCAGGCCGGCGGTCAGGTCGCTGATGATGTCGCCGTACAGGTTGGGGGCCACCAGGACGTCATACGCCTCCGGCTTCTGGACCAGCTGCATGCACATGTTGTCCACGATTCGATCCTGGAATCCGATCCGGCCCTCGTAGTCCGCCGCGATCCGCCGGCAGCTGTCCAGGAACAGGCCGTCGGTGAGCTTCATGATGTTGGCCTTGTGGACGGCGGTGACGACCTTCCGCCCGTTGCGTACCGCGTACTCGAACGCGTAGCGGGCGATCCGCTCGGACGCGCCACGGGTGATGATCTTGATGCTCTCCGCATGGTCGGGGCTGACCGCGCGCTCGATACCCGCGTACAGATCCTCGGTGTTCTCGCGCACCACGACCAGATCGACGTCCGCGTAGCGAGACGCGACGCCGATGATGCTGCGCGCGGGTCGCACATTGGCGTACAGGGTCAGCGCCTGGCGGAGAGCGACGTTGACGCTCCGGAACCCCTTTCCGACCGGGGTCGTGATCGGCCCCTTGAGGGCGACCCGGGTGCGTCGAACACTGTCGATGACACGATCCGGCAGCGGGTTGCCCTCGCTGGCCAGGGTGATCTCTCCCGCCGACTGCTCGTCCCATTCGAAGACCACGCCAGTGGCCTCGAGCACCCCCCGCGCAGCGGCCGAGATCTCAGGCCCGATCCCATCACCGGGTATCAAGGTGACGGCGTAGGTCACGTTTGCTCAGGGCTCCATTGCGCGCCGGTCATAGCGCCGGCGGTGCGCGGGTCAGTGTAGGTCCGCGCACGCAGTGCGGCAGACCCGCGGCGTGCCTTAGGTCCCGATGTCGCGCAGCACGTGATCGGCGAGGCGCCGGACTCGGCTGTGATCGGCCGGAGGCGACAGCGCCCCGACGCTTACGACGTAGCGCCTGGGGCCGGACACCCAGCTGATCTGCTCCACGATCCGGTCCCCACTCGACCATCGGACCTGAAGACCGATGCCGTTTCGTGCGGAGAACGCTTCGTTCGAGAACTGACAGGCGTATCGGTTGACGTCACGATGGAAGCTAAGTGCGCCTGCCGCATCCCGGAAGACGAAAACGTCGGACGACAGTTGAAACCCGTCCGTGGCGCGCCAGATCGTGGCGTGCGCCCTGACGAACCCGGCTTCCACCAGCTGGGCTCGCGTATCAGGGTCGTGGCGCGCCTCGGCCGCGGCCTCCAGGTCCCATGGCGCGTCGTACAGGATCGTTGCCCCCGGCTCCGGCTGGCTCTTGAGCGCCGGAGTCACGGGCAGTGATCCGTCAAGGATCTCTTCCGATGCCGAGGTGGGAAGGAGCGTTTCCACGCTGATGCATGCGCGGGCGGCGATCAGGGCAGGCCCAGCGCCGATGAGGGCGGCGAGGCCAACCACGGCCCAGGCTCGCCGTGGTTCCGGAGGGTCAATGCGCGGAGTGAGCCGTTCGGCCTCCTCGCCGATCTGCCGCAGAGTCGTGCTGCTCGACTCGCGGATTCCCTTGCGCCGCGCCCGCTCTTCCTCGACATATCGCAGCCAGAGGTCGATGTAGCGCTCAGTGTCCGGCGTTCGCAACGCGTTGAGCTGCTCAAGTTGCGCGGTCGCTCCTGGAGGGTCGCCGGCCTCGTACCGCCCCAGCGCCAGGTTGATCCGCTGCAGGATCGCCTCCGCTGCCGGGGCCATCGGGCGCGCGCCGCCGGTCACGCGGATGAGAACGCCGGGGAACAGCCGCACGGCGACCAGGAGCATGGTCGATCCCACCAGGACGAAGAACGGGACCGGGACGAGACTGGCCATCAACAGTCGGACCGGGACGACCAATGCCAACGCCACGGCTACCGCGAACGCCAGGCGGGAGGCTCGGCGCCGTTGCAGTTCCGGTCGGACCCAGAAGAGGAATAGGGCTGTTGAGGAGGCTGCGAGAAGCGCTTCTCCCGCGGCACGGAGCAGGATCCCAGCCATCAGCGGCATCCCTTCGTCGGCTGCATCCTCGTTGCCGAGCCTATCGGCCGGGACCGGAACCGGCAACTGGTAGCCCGATACAATCGGCGGCAATTCTGAGCGAGTCGCCGGCCGATGGCCGCGTCCAGGAGGTCGGGTGAAGCTCCAGGAGTTCCGCAGCAAGGAGATCCTCGCCCGCCACGGCATCCCGACGCTCCCCGGCGAAATCGCGACCACGCCCGCCGCGGCCCGCGCGGCGGCGGAGCGGCTCGGGGTACCGGTGGTCGTGAAGGCCCAGGTCCTGGCCGGCGGACGGGGCAAGGCCGGGGGCGTCAAGCTGGCCGCTGACCCGGCCGAAGCCGAGGCCCGCGCGGCCGAGATCCTGGAACTGCACATCGCTGGGGCGCCGGTTCACACCGTCCTCGTGACTCCTGCGGTCGTCATCGCCCACGAGTACTACCTCGCGGTCGTCCTGGACCGAGCGGCGCGGGCCGTGACCATCATTGCCAGCGCCGAGGGCGGGATCGACATCGAGGATGTGGCGCAGACCGATCCGGCGGCCGTCCTGCGCCTTCCGCTGCACCCGCTCATCGGGCTCCAGCCGCATAACGTGCGCGCGGTGAGCTTCTTCCTGGCCATCCCCGAGGCGCATCGGGCGACGTTCGGCTCCAGCCTGACCGGCCTGGTGAACGCCTTCATGCAGACCGATGCCGAGCTGGCCGAGATCAACCCGCTGGCGCTCACCTCCGACGGGTTGGTGGCGCTTGACGCCAAGATCGTCCTAGACGACTCCGGATTGGCGCGGCATCCCGATCTGGAGGA
>Ga0209874_1000114_pt1 | contig 19923 bp, 16 predicted proteins | sample GWRWN1_20_30_FD_187216 | JGI IMG/M metagenome (GOLD analysis project Ga0209874, IMG submission 187216) | Riverbed sediment microbial communities from areas with no vegetation in Columbia River, Washington, USA - GW-RW N1_20_30 (SPAdes)... | ecosystem: Environmental > Aquatic > Freshwater > River... | reverse complement strand
CGACCGGTATGATAGACCGCCGGATCATAGCCCATGATGCTCATATTGCCGACATCGCTGCCGGGCGGGAATCCCTTGGGTATCACGTGCGCCAGGCCAAATACGCCGCGCGCAGCGAGCCAATCCATGTTGGGCGTCTTGGCGGCCTCCAGCGGGGTTTTCCCGCCTAAAACATCTAACGGATAATCGGCCATGCCGTCGCCTTGAAGGATAATGTACTTCACTGGTGTAAACCCGCCCTAGAAAGTTTTTCTTTTCGCTCTCGGTTCAAGGTTCCAGGTTCGAAGTTCAACGTTGAACCCGGAACTCGGAACTTTGAACTGCGGGAGCGCGTTGCGCCTCACTTCGTTCCCCAGATCGGAAACCAAACGGGATCGACCAGGATATAATCCCGATTGCGAATAGAATCCAGAGCCTCACGTACCTGGCGCAGTGTGGCGCGTTCCAGGGTGATAACAAAGGGTAAAATCTCTTTCGGGTTCTCTTTGAGATTATAGCTCTCCGCCAAAGCTCGCAACTCTTCTTCGCTATGTCGGAGCTGCCAGATCTCGGAAATATTCACCGCTAAACGTCCGAAGGTCTGGCCGATATCGCCGACGATTCCGGCGCGATCTTTCACAATGAAACGCAAATAGAAAGAACCCGTGATTTCTTCCGCCGGTTGAACTTTTAGAACGCCTTCCGGCACTAGACTCGGTAGACCCGCGAGCCGGCCCTCTCCGCGCGCCAGTTCGCAGACGTCTCCGAGCACGGCGACAGCGGTGGGGCCGCCCCCCGCGCCGGGACCGACCAGGACATAGTCGCAATCGCGCTCGACGCGCGACCCGCCGCTTTTCTTACCCTTGAAGCAAATGGCGTTAGTGGCGCCGTCGATTCCGGCGAGAAAGTTCTCGCGCGCGAGCAGCGCAGGAGAGACGAAGACCTCTACGGCCTGACCGTTCCGTTTGGCCACAGCGAGGTGCTTGATGGTGCTCGAACCGGTCCTGCCAGCATAACGAAAATCCACCGCGTGAATATCCTCAATCCCCTTACGCCAGGTTGTGCCGGGTGGGACCTGTAGGCCGAAGCCGACGGCGCTTAAAAGCAACAGTTTGGCTTCGGCGTCGCTGCCGCTAACGTCCGCCGCCGGATTAGTTTCGGCGTAGCCCTTCTGCTGTGCTTCTTTGAGCGCATCGGCATAGGGCTTACCGCTCTTTTCCATTTGCGAAAGGATGTAGTTACAGGTGCCGTTGACGATACCAAAGATTGCTTCGGGTTCTTCGACCGCGAAGCTTTCAGTCAGCGACCGTATGATGGGGATGCCGCCGCCGACGCATGCCTCGAAGCGCAGTTGTCTGCCATGCTTTTTAGCCGCCGCCCATAACTCTTTGCCGAACCTGGCCAGCACCGCCTTGTCCGAGGTGACCACTGACTTTCCCTTCTCGAAGGCTCGCAGAATGTAGTCCCGAAATGTAGGCAGGTCCGCCTCGTGCTGAAATCCGAGGACCTCGACAACGATGTCCACGCCCGGATCGTCGATGACCTCCTCCGCTTTCGTCGTGAATAAGGACGGGCGGCTGGAAAACCACTTTTTTTCTTTCGGTCTGCGGGTGTAGATCTTGCGGATTTCTAACTGCAGATCACTCCCCACCTGCCCTTTAAGGTCATTAAAGACGATGTCCTGAATCGCCTCGCCGACCACTCCGGAACCGAGCAGACCGAGACTGACTTTATGCCGTGCCTTTGCCGATGCCATGATCCTATCCAACAGAACCTAGAAGTTACTTTGAGACTTATGGAACCATGAAATCGGCTAGCCCGGCCGACGGCATGGTCAAAATTCCTCGTCACTCCCGCGCAAGCGGGAGTCCAGAAATGCGAAGCCCTGGATTCCCGTTTTCACGGGAATGACGTGCGAAATCGAATTACAGGCGAGTGACCTTCAGTCGAGCAGCTTGCCCAACGCGCGGCGGATATTGCGTGCCGCCTGCTTGGTACGATGTTCGTTTTCGATCAAAGCAAAGCGAACATGATCGTCGCCGTACTGGCCGAATCCGATACCGGGAGACACCGCCACCTTGGCTTCCTGAAGCAAGAACTTGGAAAACTCTACCGAGCCCATCTTCTTCGCCGGCTCCGGGATCTCCGCCCAGACGAACATCGTTCCCTTTGGTTTCGCAATTTTCCAACCTGCCCGGTCAAGGTTATCAACCAATGAATCTCTGCGCTTTTGATACATCAGCCGGATCCCCTCGACGCAGTCTTGGGGCCCATTCAAGGCGTGAATCGCGGCGATCTGGATCGGCTGAAAAATCCCGTAGTCAAGGTAACTCTTGATTCGCGCCAGGGCATGGATAATATCCCGATTACCCACCGCAAACCCCACCCGCCACCCCGGCATGTTGTAACTTTTCGACAGCGAAAAAAATTCGACGCCGATCTCTTTAGCACCCGGAACCTGAAGTAGGCTAGGCGCCTGGTAGCCGTCGAAGGTCAGATCGGCATACGCCAGGTCGTGAATGACGATCAGCTCATTTTCCTGTGCGAACTTGACAATACGCTCGAAGAAATCCAGCTCCACCACTTCCGTGGTTGGATTGTGGGGAAAACTGATGATAAGCAGTTTGGGCTTCGGCCAGGTCTGTTTCACTGCTTCTTCGAGGTGGCCAAAAAAGCCCTCGCTGCTAATGAGCGGAATACAACGAAGGTCGCCGCCAGCCAAAATCATGGCATATTGATGGATCGGATACGTCGGGCTGGGGCACAGCACAACGTCTCCGGGGTCTACAATCGCCCACGCCAAATGCGACAACCCTTCCTTGGCGCCAATGGTGACGATCGCCTCACTATCGGGATCGAGGTGCACTTGATAGCGCCGCTTGTACCAATCGCAGATGGCGACACGGAGCTTGTAAATGCCTCTCGACACGGAATAGCGATGGTTTTGTGGCTTGCTTGCCGCTTCCACGAGCTTGGCGACGACGTGGGGCGGCGTCGGCAGATCGGGATTACCCATGCCGAAGTCGACGATATCTTCGCCCCGGCGACGGGCCTCCATTTTCATACCGTCGATGATACTGAAGACGTAGGGCGGCAGCCGTTTGATCCGTTGAAATTCCACGCGACTCTCTTTCATCCTTTCAGAGCTAAGCATTTTAGACTACTTTTATAAGCGATGGTAGCGAAGGGGGCAACTTTGAGAAAATCCAGTCAAAACACCGCTGGCCCGGATTATTCAGGGATCGAGGGGCGAGCCTGGAGGAGTGAAGGCACAGAGACGAACAGCTTCAACGGCGTCTTTGGTGCTTGGCTCGTCACTGGCATTTTTCCCAGGCGTTCGCTCTACAAACTCAGTTTGCAGGCCGCTCCGAGGCACAGGCCCATTGCCTTCGCTCCGGAGGGGTCGCCCTTCGATCCCCTCTGATCATGATTAATCCGGGTTAGCCAACTGCTCCAAGTTGCAACCGCTGGCCCCAGCGATGCAGCAAGACCTCTCGCAGCTCTGACGATTCAGAGCTGCTCAGCTCGGGATCCTTCTCAAGCCAGGCCTGGGCTTCCTTGCGGGCTTCCATCAAGATCTTGGCATCGCGGACGAGATTGGCCAGGCGAAAGTCTCCTAAACCGGATTGGCGCGTACCTAAGAATTCACCCGGCCCGCGCATGGCAAGATCAGCTTCAGCGATCTTGAAACCGTCGTGCTGCCGCTCCATGACACGCAGTCTCTTCTCCGCCAGCGGATTGCGCGGCGCGCGATTGATCAGCAAGCAGTATCCTGCCGCCCTCCCTCGACCCACTCGGCCCCGAAGCTGATGCAACTGTGAGAGGCCGAAGCGCTCGGCGTGCTCGATGACCATTACCGTGGCATTGGGAATATCGATGCCGACCTCGATCACAGTGGTGGCGACGAGCACGCCGATGGCGCCGTCCCTGAAGGAGCGCATGACGTCGTCCCGCTCCGTCGTGGACATTTTGCCATGCACAAGACCGACGCCGAACTCTTTGAACACGCCTTGCCGCATTTTTTCCGTCATTTGCGTTGCATCTCGGACCTGAGCGAGATCTTCAGAGGCCTCAACCAGCGGATAGACGATAAAAGCTTGACGCCCCGCGCGCAGCTCTTTGATGACCAATTGATAAACCGACCGACGGCCCTGCTCGTAATAGACTTTAGTTTGAATCGGCAAGCGTCCAGGCGGCATTTCGTCTAAAAATGAGACTTCCATGTCGCCATAAAGAACCATGGCTAAACTGCGCGGAATCGGCGTCGCGCTCATGAGCAGCATGTGCGGCTGCTTCCCTATGGGAGCGGTGCCCGAGTCGGCGGATAACAACCGCTGCAGGGATAGTCGTTGCACCACGCCGAAGCGATGCTGTTCGTCGATGACTCCGAGCCCCAATTTCGGTACCGAGACTCCCTCCTGAATAAGAGCATGGGTGCCGACGACAAACGAAACTTCCCCGCCGGCGATCTCTTCCAGCGTTGCTTTCCTATCCTTGGCGGCTTGGGATCCGGTCAGAAGTGCGGCTTTAATGCCCAATGCGCCGGCGTATTGACTTACGTTGCGGAAATGCTGCTCAGCTAGCAACTCAGTCGGCGCCATCCAGACGGCCTGGTATCCATTTTCAATGACTCGCAAGGAAGCCAACCACGCCACCATCGTTTTGCCTGAACCGACATCACCCTGGACGAGCCGCTGCATCGCCTGCCCTGAGTTCATATCCTGATCGATCTCGCGCAGTACTCGCTCCTGCGCGCCGGTTAATTTAAACGGCAATAGCTCTCTCATCCTCGCCGTCAGCCTTTGGCGCGCAGGTCTGAAAGGTATGCCTTCTTCCCGCCTGCGTCCCTGCCTCCTCAGACCCAAACCGAGTTGCAGGTAAAAAAGCTCGTCGAAGACCACCGAACGATGCGCAGGAGAAGAGAAACTGTTCAACGCGGCGAGGTCGGCCATCGTGCCTGGCTCGTGCAGTTGCGCCAATGCGTCGGCCAAAGCCATAAGACCTTGGCGTTGTTTGGTTGGCATCGGCAAGTAACTCGGCAGAAAACGTGCATACTGGGACAGCGCTTGGTTTACCCAATTTCGAAGCAAAGACAACGATACTGCGGCGGGGTGAACGTAAACCGGCAGTATCTTCTCCAACGGCTCCTCGCTATCGCCTTGTAGTATCTCGAACTCGGGATGGACGATCCGCTTTTGTCCGTTAAGCCCTGGTTCCACTTTACCGTGCACAAGAAGCCGTTGCCCCTGCGCCAAACTATTGCTCAGGTACGCCGGCGCGCGATACCAGAGCAAGCCCAAGCTCCCGGTATCGTCTGCGAGAGAACCAACAAGAAGCTGGGCTCGCCGGCGGGGATTATATTTTTTCTGTAGCCCACGAATCTCTCCCACAAAAGTCTCGTCTCCCCCGATCGTAGCATCACAAATTCTTTTAATCTGCCGCCGGTCTTCGTAACGGAAAGGCAAATGATAAAGAAGATCTTCGACCGATTTCAGGCCAAATTTTTCTAGTTCGTCGGCGCGTTTGGGTCCAATCCCCTTGAGGAATCGAAGCGGCGTTTGCAAAACGCGAAGGGATTCTCTAATGGAAGGTCTTTTGTTTGGGTCCGTTACGGCCCGGTTCGGCACGCTCTGATTCGACGGATTCATGAAAGCCGCTACGGCTGGGGCGCCGCGCCATAGTCCTGAAGGGCTCGCACATCGAATTCATTCTCTCTGAGAAAGTCGATCCCTTCGGCAGCCGCCTCCGCGCCAGCGACAGTAGTGAAATAAGGAACCTGGTAATCCAAGGCACAGCGACGAAGGTAATAAGAATCCGCTTGCGAATAGGCATCCGTGGGAGTGTTGATCACCATGGCAATCTCGCCGTTCTTGATCTGATCCGCTATGTGCGGGCTGCCTTCTTGGACCTTGTTGGCGATCTCCGCGGGAATTCCCCGCGCGGCAAAATGGGCGGCCGTTCCTCGGGTCGCCACGATTTGAAACCCCGCTCGGTGAAGTTTCTCTGCCGCTGCGGTTACGGGTGCCTTATCTTCGTCCCTCACGCTGATAAAAACCTTGCCGCTGCTCGGCAGACGCATCCCGCCGCCCAATTGCGCTTTTGCGAAGGCCAAGCCAAAGGAGACATCAATGCCCATGACTTCCCCCGTCGATTTCATCTCCGGGCCCAACAGGGTATCAACGCCGGGAAATTTGTTGAACGGGAAAACCGCTTCTTTAACCGAAATATGCTTCGGGCGCACCTCGACTCTGAAGCCGAGATCTCTGAGTTTTCTGCCGACCATGATGCGAGCCGCCAGTTTGGCTAGCGGTACGCCAATCGCTTTGCTGACAAAAGGAACCGTGCGCGATGCTCGCGGGTTGACTTCAAGAACGAAGACGTTAGTTCCCTGCACGGCAAATTGAATGTTCATCAGGCCGCAAACATTCAGGGCTTTCGCCAGCGATATCGTGTGCCGGCGAATTTCGTCCTGGACTTCCCGGCTGATGGATTTCGGCGGCAGGCTGCAGGCGCTGTCGCCAGAATGAACCCCGGCGCGTTCGATATGCTCCATGATGCCACCGATCACCACATCTTCCCCATCACCCAGCGCGTCAACGTCTAGTTCTATGGCGTCGTCAAGGAATTTGTCGATCAAAACCGGATGCTCCGGCGAGGCAGAAACGGCGTGAGTCATGTAATGCCTGAGGGCATCGCGGTCGTAGACGATCTCCATGGCTCGGCCGCCAAGCACATAGGACGGCCGAACCAGAATGGGATAGCACAAACGCTCGGCGATCTTGAACGCCTCCTCATAGGATCGAGCGATGCCATTCTCCGGCTGTTTGATGCCAAGTCGGTTGAGCAGTTCTGCAAACCTTTCTCGATCCTCGGCCAAATCGATGCTATCGGGCGAGGTGCCGATAATTTTTACTCCAGCCCGCTCCAAAGGCAACGCGAGCTTCAAAGGCGTTTGGCCACCGAACTGAACAATCACCCCGTCGGGATTTTCCCGCTCCACAATGTTCAGGACCTCTTCCATGGTCAACGGCTCGAAATAAAGCTTGTCCGAAGTATCGTAATCCGTGCTGACGGTTTCAGGATTGCAGTTGACCATGATGGTTTCATAACCTTCTTCCCTGAGGGCGAAGGCCGCATGGACGCAGCAGTAATCGAACTCAATCCCTTGACCGATGCGATTAGGGCCGCCGCCCAGGATCATGATTTTCTTTCGCTGGGTCGGTTTGGATTCATCTTCGCCTTCGTAGGTCGAATAGAGATAGGGTGTGAAGGCGGCAAACTCAGCGCCGCAGGTATCCACGGAGCAGAACACCGGCTCGACTCCGTTTTCCTTGCGCAGTTTCCGGATCTCTCCTTCGGTGCTGTCCGTAAGCGCGGCAAGACGGGAATCGGCGAAGCCCATCTGCTTCCAAGCTTGCAAGAGCTCACGGCTCATCTCATCCACGTTGCCACGGCAAGCTTGAATTTTGTTCTCCGCCGCGACAATCTCGCGGATTTTCTCGAGGAACCAAGGGTCGATGCCGGACAGTTGATAAATCTCCTCGGTGGTCATGCCCAAGCGAAAGGCGTCACCGATATACCAAAGGCGCTGAGCATTGGGGTTCTGTAATTTGCCGCGGATGATTGGCAGGGCTTCGTCTTGGCGGTCCGCCGAAGGGTTCAATTTCGACTCGAAACCATAGGAGCCGATCTCAAGGGAACGCATCGCCTTTTGCAATGCTTCTTTGAAGGTTCGGCCGATGGCCATCGCCTCCCCCACGGATTTCATCTGGGGAGTCAATAGATCCTTGGCCTGGGGGAATTTTTCAAAGGTAAAGCGCGGTACTTTGACGACCACGTAATCGATGGTCGGCTCAAAACAAGCGGGCGTCTCGCGGGTAATGTCATTGGGGATTTCATCCAGTGTGTATCCCACTGCCAGTTTCGCCGCGATCTTGGCGATGGGAAAGCCGGTGGCTTTACTTGCCAGCGCCGAGCTGCGGGAGACGCGCGGGTTCATCTCGATGACCACCATACGGCCGTCTTTCGGGTTGACCGCGAACTGAATGTTCGATCCGCCGGTATCGACACCGATTTCGCGGATCACCCGCAGGGCGGCATCACGCATGATCTGATATTCTTTGTCGGTAAGTGTTTGCGCCGGCGCAACCGTAATGGAGTCCCCGGTGTGAACCCCCATGGGATCGAAATTTTCGATGGAGCAGATGATCACCACGTTGTCTTTGTGATCGCGCATCACCTCCAGCTCGAACTCCTTCCAGCCGAGGACAGACTCTTCGATCAAGACTTCGTGCACCGGTGAGACGCTGAGACCCGCCTGGACAACCTCTTTGAAATCTTCCGGCCCAAAGGCAAAATTGCCGCCGCTGCCGCCCAGGGTGCGCGATGCGCGGATGATCACCGGAAAATTAAGCCGCTTCTGGATGCGCATGGCGTCGCGCATGCTGCGCGCGTATCCGCTGCGAGGAAGATCCAAGCCGGCCTTTCGCATCGCCTCTTTGAAAAGATCCCGATCTTCCGCCTTCTTGATCGACTCCAATTTCGCGCCGATCATCTCGACGCCGTAGCGCTCGAGAATCCCGCGCTCCGCCAGGTCGATGGCCAGGTTGAGCGCCGTCTGCCCGCCAAGAGTTGGCAGCAGCACATCGGGGCGTTCCTTCTGAATAATCTTCTCAACAATATCAGGCGTAATGGGCTCGATATAGGTTCGGTCGGCGAAATCAGGGTCGGTCATGATGGTCGCTGGATTGGAATTGACCAGAACGACTCGATAACCCTCTTCTTTGAGCGCTTTTAGTGCCTGAGTTCCCGAGTAATCGAATTCGCAGGCCTGGCCGATAATGATTGGCCCGGAACCGATGAGTAGAATGGATTTGATGTCAGTGCGTTTGGGCATGCTTATTTGGCAACCTATTTACATGCTGTATGAGGGGGTGGAGGAAGTCCTTAGCCGGCATAGAGGACTTCGCCTTTTGTAATGATCTCTTCGATGAACTGATCTCCTCTTGCCAGTCCTTCTTCCAGCTCGTGAGGTGTAAGAATGAGAGGTTCAAACGGAATCGATCCGACACTATCTTTCGCACGTTGGTCCAGCGATCAATAAAGCGCTCAGCTGTCCTCTTAATAATCAACAGGTCAAGATCACTGTCGGCGCTGGGCTTACCATAGGCATAGGAGCCAAAAAGGATGATCTTTTCCGGCTGATAAGCGGCAACAATTTGGCGGATGATCTTGTCAATTTCTGAGCGTATTTCTTTAGACTGTTTCATATTCAGCGGTCGCTTCTACTGTTTTTAGCTGGTTCCAACCTCACACTTTGACCCACAGCATTCATCTGTATTTCTCCATCATCTGCACAAAACGCTTGAAGAGGTAATTTGCGTCGTGGGGCCCTGGGGAAGATTCGGGATGATACTGCACGGAAAAAATGGGCAGCTCTCGGTGCGCTAAACCCTCCACCGTGTTGTCATTCAGATTGAGGTGCGTCACCTCTGCCGCCCCTTTGAGAGAATCGGCGTCCACCGCAAAGCCGTGGTTCTGTGCCGTGATTTCTACTTTTCGCGTCGTCAGGTCCATCACGGGCTGATTGCCACCATGGTGACCGAACTTGAGTTTGTAAGTTTTGCCGCCCAAGGCGAGCCCCATGATCTGGTGACCGAGGCATATGCCGAAAATCGGTTTCTTGCCGATCAACTTCTGGACGTTCTCTTTGGCGTAGGAGACGGCATCGGGATCGCCGGGGCCGTTGGAAAGAAAAATGCCGTCGGGATTCAAGGCCAATACCTCTTCGGCAGGCATCGCCGCCGGAACTACTTTCACGCGACACCCCGCCTCGGCCAGGTTGCGGAGAATGTTGAATTTGATGCCGTAGTCATAGGCCACAACGGAAAAAACGGGAGCGCGAAATGAACCCGCTTTTTTGCTCCTCCCTTTCGTTGGACCTGCAGCTACCTCGCGCCTTTTGTAACCCTCTCCCAGATCCCACATCCCTTCGTTCCAATCGTAGGGTTCCGCGCAGGTCACGTTGCGCACCAGATCGCGTCCGACCAGCCCGGGTGAAGCTTTTGCTTTGGCAACCAGCACAATTGGATCACTATTGAACGTGGAAATGATCGCCTCTTGGGAGCCGTGATCGCGCAGATGACGCACCAAGGAGCGGGTGTCAATCCCTTCGATCCCGACGATTCCATAACGCTTCATGTATTCGTCGAGTGCCTCGGTGGCCCGCCAGTTGCTGGGTTGAGGCGTGTATTCTTTGACGATGAATCCTTTCGTGAACGGTTGCCTGGATTCGACATCCTCTGTATTCACGCCGACGTTGCCGATCTGCGGATACGTCATCGCAACCAGTTGACCCTCGTAGGAAGGGTCCGTGAGGATTTCCTGGTAACCGGTCATACTCGTGTTGAACACGACCTCACCCACCGCCTCGCCCTCGGCGCCAAAGGAAAGGCCCTGGTAATACCGGCCATCGGCGAGTGCGAGTATGGCGGTTTTTCTTATCATCAGATTTTTTCCACCGTTTCAGTCGGGCTGATGATCGAGTAAATCACCACCTTATCTTTTTCGTCGTGCTCCGCCTCACGCAATTTCACGCGCACCCGCTCCCGTTCCGAGCTTGGGATGTTCTTGCCGACGTAATTCGGTCGCACCGGCACCTCTCGGTGGCCGCGGTCGATCAACACAGCCAGCCGCACCGATTGCGGGCGGCCCGACCTGAAAATGATCGTCAGCGCGCTCTTGACGGTTCTCCCGGTGTAAATGACATCGTCAACCAAAATGATCGTCCGGTCCCTTAGGTTCATCGGACTGGCTTCGGGATCGTTGGGCGAAATCCTTCGAAGCTCGTCCCCGGAACCGTAAATTTCGATTTCGCCGACTTCCGGTTTACGTTTCTGTTGGCGCTCCAACTCCGCGGCAATCCGTTGCGCGAGCAAGGAGCCCTTGGTACGAATGCCGAGTATGAGCAGTCGATCGAGATCGTTGTGGTCCCGCGCAATCTGCCGGCTCATTTCCTCTACCGCCGACTGGATTTCATACTCATCCATGACGGTTCTCTGCGGACCGGTCTTATACGGTTCGTACCCCAATTCTTCTGCTTCTTTGATGGAATTGAAGATTGCCAGCTCTTTTTTCTTTAACCATTCCTTGACCGTGTCGGCCAACCCAGTGTCGTAGGCGCAATAACGCTTGGACTTCACATGGCCGACGAGCTGCACCCTGAAACGATGATCGCAATAAATGCAGCGCAGGATCAGGGCCCCGCCGGCGCCGGTAAAAAGGATATCAAATCTCCTGCGGGTGGAGCTCGGTTCCGTGACGGTGATGCAATTTACGTTGGTGCATTGCGGGCCCAAACGTTCGGGACTTTCATACCGGGCCCTGCTTCTTTTGCCCGATAGTGTTTTGGCTTCACCTTGGTCAAAAAGAAATTTCAGCAGGGCCATTCGTACCGGCACACCGTAGGCCGCCTGTTTGAAGTAGATACCTCTGCGATCTTTATCGACCTCCGGGGAAAGCTCATCCACGCGGGGCAGCGGATGCATGACAACCGTATCCTTGAACCGCTGTTCCCGAAGAAACCCGGCACCGATGGTCGGATAGCTGCCGCCGGTAGTCCCTTCCTTCATGCGCTCCTTTTGCTTTCGCGTCATATAAAATGCGTCATAGCGCAAACCGGAGACCATCGAACTCAAGCGGCTCTGGATGGCTAAATCGACTTCAGTAAAAAGCGCCAACTGATGAGGTTGCTTGGGCGTCAAATAAAGGGCGTCGGTCTCGGTCACCACGGCGCTCAGATCATCCGAGGCCACCGGCGCCAATGAATACCCGTATTCCCGCTCCAGGCGTTCGAGCACGTATTGCGGCAGCTCCATGCCGTTGGCCGCAAGCGTAACGATATTTGCCTCGAAGCGAGCCAGCGCGCAAACAAGCGAATGGATCGTTCTGCCGTTTTTAAGATCGCCGCAGATGACGACCGTCAGGCCCTTCAGTTCGCCCTTTTCTTTTTTCAAGGTGTACAGGTCGCAGAGGGTCTGGGTCGGGTGCTCGTGGGCGCCGTCGCCGGCATTGATCAAGGGAACATCGGCATACTCGGCCATTGCTTGAACGGCTCCGTCCCAGTAGTGCCGTACCACCAGCACGTCAGCGTAACTGACAACGACGCGGGCGGTGTCAGCAACCGTTTCACCCTTGGCCGTCGACGAAGCTCTCATATCCGAACAGCTGATGACCGAGCCGCCAAGGCGTTGCATGGCCGACTCGAAGGAAAGTCGCGTGCGGGTGCTGGGTTCGTAAAAGAGCGTAGCCATAATGCGCCCGTCCGCCACTTTATCGCTCCTGAGCTTGTGTGCGGCATCGGCCAAATCGAAAATCTGCTCGATCTCGTCATTACTCAGATCAGCAATCGATATCAGGTTCCGCCGGGACATAGTTTTGATCACTTATACCGGGGACTTTGTCTGCCAGCGGACCGCGGCAACTTGGTCGATTCCATCGGATTCTTCAAGCATTACATTAATTCTTGCATCTTCACCGGCCTCGATATTCTTGCCCACGATATCCGCTCGAATCGGCAGCTCCCGGGCGCCACGATCTATCAGAACAGCGACCAGGATCCGCTTTGGCTGTCCAAGTCGACCCACAGCTTCCATAGCGGCGCGGATCGTGCGGCCACGAAAGATCACATCGTCGACCAGCACGACGGTCTTATCGTCCACAGAGACTGGAACTTCAAAAGGGATGGTGGGCGCAGAGCTTAAGTCATGTGCTCGGTCGTCTCGATATTGACTGATGTCGATGACGCCAACGGGAGGGATCGTTTTGGCAACCGCTTCGATCTTTTGCGCCATGCGCCGCGCCAGATGCACGCCGCGGGAGCGAATACCGATGAGCACCAACTCGTTGGGGTTTGTCGTTTTCTCGACAACCTCATGGGCCATGCGGCTGATGGTTCTACCCAGCTCCTCTTGCTCTAACAGAATCTGTTTCTCTTGGCTCATAGTCAAAAAAAAGACCCCCTCGGGAATCCGAGAGGGTCTAACCGAATAGCATCTATTAAAGTTATTTTTGTCATGAAACCTTTTCCGATCTCACAGGATCGAGTTAAAAGGAATGATATTTTGTAGCGCGGCCTCGATTGAAAGTCAATTGGATTTCATACCGAGGTAGTGATTCATCTCGACTCAGGTCCTTCACTTCGTTCAGGATGACAACCCATCAAATGTCATTCTGAGCAGAGCGAAGAATCTTTCTTTGTCCGGTTTTAGTTTAACCGGCCACGGTTCGACAGAATGAGTCACTACCTTATACAGGCAGTTCGATAATTTCAGCGTTCACTCGATTATCTTCGATAAATAGCTTTCCAACCGCGACGGGCAGTTTGAATCGTCTCGGTCCGGCACTTCCGGGATTCACGAACAGAACTCCGTCACGCGTCGATACTGATGGCTTGTGGGAATGTCCGCTGACGACGACTTGATAGCCGCGTGCAACGGGGTCGCAATCCAGCTCTTTAACGTTGTGAATGATAAATAACCTGGTATTGCCGGACTTCAGCAACTTGGTTTTCGGAAAACGGTGGGCCCAAGCACCGATGTCGTTATTACCTTTGATAGCCAGGACCGGAGCGATGGCCTTCAAGGCAGCTATGACCTCCGGCTTGCCGATGTCGCCGGCGTGAATGATGAGTTCCACGCCTTGCAGCGCCTCTACGGCCTCGGGTCGAATCAGGCCGTGGGTATCAGAAATAAGACCGATCACATGTGTGTCGGATTTCTTCGCAGTTCGCGCACTCAACGCAATGCGGTCCCTTGCATGATCCCGCAAGATGGTCTCCCTTGATTTATATTTTCCAGCGGTTCTATACTCCACGGCAAGAAGCTATGTCAGAATAGCGGAGATAGCGTGTGTGTCGACCGGCGGTGTCATTTCGACCGAAGGGAGAAATCTGTCTTAGATCCCTCGCGTTTACGCTCGGGATGACATCCCGATGATGCGACATTGCCCCGGTGGTTCCCAAACAAGGAGGCACTATGTTTCCTCACCTCAAAGGCTTCAACCTTCAGCAGTGGATCGATGAAAACCGCGGCAACTGGGGACAGCGGAGAATCATTTGGGAAGATTCCGACTTCATCGCTTTCGTTACCCGCGGTCCCAACCGGCGCAAGGATTTTCACATCAACCCCGGCGATGAGATCTTCTATCAACTCGAAGGCGAACTCAATCTCCACTACCTTGGGAAAGATGGCAAAGCGGAGCTCGCTCTTTTGAAGGCAGGGGACCTGTTTCTCTTACCGGCCAATGTTCCCCACTCGCCGCGGCGCGCCGATGGGTCATGGACCTTCGTTGTCGAGAGAACACGCCGGCCCGAGGAGCAGGACCGTTTTGTCTGGGTTTGCGAAGAATGCAGCAATACGTTGCATGAGACTACCATCCGCTTCAACGATCCCTCAGATGCCGTCGCCAAAGCGACGGCTGCGATGAAGGCCGATCCGAAGCTCGCCACCTGTAGCCGCTGCGGAGAGGTTTTGGATTTATAGAGACTGGAGGAGGACAAAAGCGCAGAGCCTGGATTCCCTTTTCACGGGAATGACGGAGTGCGCGACTTCGGTCCGACTATAGTCCCGCGTTCTAGCAAGACTGACGAGCCTGCTGTTTTGCCTGAATTGCCCGCCACACGTTAGGCGGCGTCAACGGAAGGGTTTGAATTCTTACTCCAATCGCTCTCGACACGGCATTGGCCACGGCTGACGCCACCGGAAGCAGCCCGCCCTCGCCGAGCCCTTTCGAACCGAACGGGCCCGGGCCGTTGCCGTTTTCGATCAGTATAGTGTGCAAGTGCTCCGGTAGATCTTGGAATGTAGGGACGCGGTAATCAACCAAATTAGGATTCAACAACTGGCCATCTTCGTAAACCATTTCCTCCATCAAGGTATGGCCGATCCCAAACATTACGGCGCCTTCATCCTGACCGATGCACTGATCCGGGTTGATGGCCTTCCCCGCATCCGCTGCTGAAACGTAGCTCAGCAGACGAATCACGCCGGTTTCCGGATCTACTTCAACTTCTACGGCGCCCCAGCCGACCTCCCAAAAGGTTGTCGTCGAACCCAAAATGGCCTTTTTGCTGGTCTTATCTTTGTATAGTCCTTTTCCAATGATTTCTCCGGCCTTACTACCAAAGAAATCTACAATTACTTTACCATAAGGAATGCCTTCGCCCTCGCCTAAATGAACTTTTCCTTCGTGGAGCACGAGGTGATCAACTTTTTGTCTCAGCACTTTGGCGGCGCACTGCAGCAATTGCTTTTTTGCGTCCTGCGCCGCTCGTTGCACAGCTGTGCCCATGACCACCATCGAACTACTGGCGCTAGTGGAGATATCGTAGGGGGTGACGTCGGTATCGAGCTGCGCTACGGCTATCCGGTCCAGGTTTAGGCCGAGTTCTTCTGCCACTACCTGACTGAGGGCCGTGCGCGATCCCTGACCCACTTCGACGGTGCCGGTCAAGAGCACCACGCTGCCGTCCGAAGACATTTTCACCGTGGCTCCGGCAACCTTATAGGTGCCGCCGGCGTCCTTGATGCAACAGCTGATGCCTTTCGCTCTATTCGGTTTCGCGCTCTTCTGCCGCCATTTGATGGCGTCCGCAACTTTCAGCAGGCCTTCTTTCAGATCACAATCTACCGGCGTGTCGCCGGCAGTGTAGAGATCGCCCTTCTTGAGGAGGTTCTTGAGTCGGAGGTCTAGAGGATCGATACCGAGCCGATCGGCAATCATGTCCATTTGGGATTCGTACGCCCAAGTCACCTGCAGCGCGCCGAAACCTCGGAACGCACCCGCTGGAACCGTATTCGTGTAGACGCCGTGAGCTTCGACCTTTGCGTAAGGAATTTTGTACGGTCCCAACGCGCGGTAACCGGCCTTCTGCGTTACCCGCGGTCCCGCATCTGCGTAGGCGCCCGTATCCATATACACCTGGCATTCTCTGGCGACCAATCGGCCGTCTTTGGTGACCCCGGTCTTGACGGTTACCCGTGCCGGATGGCGCGTCACGGTCTTGAAACTTTCGTTTACGGACAGCGCGAGCTTCACTGGCCGCCGCGTCCGCCACGACAACGCTGCCGAGATGGGCTCGGCTTTGACGTAGAGCTTTCCCCCGTAGCCGCCGCCTACATATGGAACGATAACCCGAACGCGGCTTAACGGGAGCCGAAAGATTCCCGACAAATGGTCCCGGAGGGTAAACGGGTCCTGGCAAGAGGCCCAAATCGTAAGTTTATCGCCGTCATAGTAAGCAATATTAATGTGAGCCTCTAGGGAATAGTGCTGCACCTTTTGGAATCGAAATGTGTCTTCGTAAACAAAATCCGACTCAGCGAAGCCTTTTGCAACATCGCCTCGACTGAATCCCAGGTAATAACAAATGTTAGTTCCCTTAAATCGTTCGGGTGCGCCGTAGACCGAGCCACGCATCTCCGCGCGCGCCACGTCCCCTTCGTGGACCGGGATGGCGCCCGGAGCGATGGCTTCCTCGATATTGGTGACTTTGGGCAGTTCGTCGTATTCGATTTCGATGAGATCCAATGCTTCTTCAGCGAGGACGGGGTCTTCGGCGAGCACGGCAGCCACCGGATCGCCGACGTATCTTACCTTGTCGACGGCGACGATCGACTGATCTTTGTAAGTCGCCCCGTACTTGTAATTGAAACCCTTAATGTCGTCCCGCGTGAGAGTGGCGATGACCCCGGTCACTTCCTGTGCCTTGGAAGCATCGACTTTTACCAAGCGGGCATGCGCCACAGGGCTGCGAAGAATCTTGGCGTATGCCATGCCAGGCAGCTTCAGATCGCCGGTATAGAGTGCCTTGCCGGTAACCTTTTCGATGCCGTCAACCCGGCGCGCTTCTTTACCTGCAACGTTTAAAACTTGCTTGCCCTTCATTGTCGAATTACGAAAGAAAAACCAGGGATCCGAGCGTCGGCTACTTACGAATTTTCGGACTGTCTTTTTCCGGGAAGTAAAGATTGCAGTACGGACAATGAAAATCCATTCCGGAACCCAACATATGCGGATTGACGACAAAGATTTTCTTGCACGTTGGACATGTAACTTCAACCGCCTGACCCATCGCTTACCTCGCAATTATTTGGATTTTAGATCGCTAGACTGTGAAGCACGCAAAGCAAATTTCGGCTGTCTTCTTCCTTGGCGTCCTTTGCGCCTTTGCGCGAGACACGGTTTTTCCGAAACGGACTCATGGTTGTTACGCCCAATATGTGGTCCTGTCGGTTGGAATATGTTGCAGGACCTCACCTGGCACGTAGTCCTCCAGCTTGATTCGCGCCATTGCATCATCCGGACACTTCGAAACCGGCGAGAACGGCCGATCCAGCGGCCTGGTTGCGTCGACGATCATGCCGGAGGTCTTGATCTCATCCAGTAACGACGGATCCAAAAAGTTGCCTCGGAATAACGGCTGAAGAATCGACACCTGCTTGTGCGGTTGCACGCGCGTGGCAAACGCCCAGAGAATGTCGGTCGGGTTAAACACGTCAATGTCATCGTCGAAAACGAACACGTTCTTAGTGTGATCGAAAGTCAGCGCAGCGGCGGCGGCACGGCCAGGATCGCCTTCCGACATCTTTTTCATGGAGATAAAAACATTGTAGTGCGCGTGACGGCCTTGCTTACAAACAGCCGTGACACCGGGAACGGCCTCGCGGCAGCGGCGGAGGTAGGCTCCTTCGCGCGGGAGATCCATCCAGGGCTTATCGCCTTCCGGCGTAATCACCGATTGATACATGGCGCCGTTGCGATAATTGATTGCTCTGACCTGGTACTCGGCGCAAGTGGTATAGCGCTGGGGTCCAAGATAACCCGGCGCCTCACCGAACGGACCTTCGACAACGCGTTTGTTTGGGATCAACACTCCCTCGATGACAATTTCGGCGTCGGCCGGAATCAAAAGATCCTCGCCGAAGGTTTCCGACGGCGTTAAACGTAGCGGCTCGCCCAGATAACCGCCGATAACGTCGTACTCACTCACTTCGAACGGTCCGCTGTAGCACGCGCCCATGTGGAAAGCCGGATGGTGGCCGAGAACAGTCGCGACGGGCATTTCCTCATTGCGCGACTCATAATCGCGGTAGATCTTCCACAGGTGGCGGGGCGAGGCATAGAGCGCGGTGGTGTTCTTCGATTTCACCTCCATGCGATGATACGAACAGTTATAGATCCCGCTTTTCTTGTCCTTGGTCACCGTCGATAAAACGATATAGGGCCCGCCGTCCATCTCGTGGTGGCGCATGATCGGAATTTCATAAAGATCCACGTCTTTTCCGGCCATGACGTTTTCCTTAACCGGAGCGCTTTTCTTGTCGACGATGGTGGGAGGAATGCGGTGCTCTTCCATTTCCAGGCACTTTTCGGCCATCTCTGGACGCGATGAACTACGCGGCATGCCTAAAGCAATCTGCGCCTTTCCCTGCGAGATTTCGCAGTTCATCGTCAGTTTGATCGGCCCGACTTTGCCGTTAAGATTCAACGGCTTATCGAAGATAATAATCGGAAACTTTTTTTGCGCCCCGAGATGTTTGATGATAGCGGTCACGTCATAGTTAGCCGGATTTACCTCTTTGCCGATGTGAATGACTTCACCGGGAAGCTCCCGTTGACAATCTTCAATAAAGGTCCTCAAACTCTTAGGCATGTATTCCTCCCAGGAAAATTATGAAAAAGTTTATGCAAAAAGATTTATCCAAAGCTCCCAATTTTGTCAATCGAGCTATCCTGCGAACCGCTCCTGTCCTGTCTCAGAAGTCGCAAAAAAAATTCGCTGGTCTTCCCATCGTCATATGCCGGCAAAGACAGGCAGAAGATAGGGGCGGGTTTAAAACCCGCCCCTACAACTCAATTCTGAAGAATCTTCTGTCCCTTTAGAACGAGGTCACCCGATGCTTTGACTGAAGTCTCCTTGCCGGTGATTGAGATATCCCCGTTCTTTTTCAGGACAATTGCGGCTTGACCGCATTTGACGGTCAACTCGTCAACAGCAGAGATGATCACAGCCTTTTGCGCCTCGACGATTATCCCGTTGCCGGCGGCGAGACTAAAGTTTCTTCCAATCGTCAATCTTCCGTCAACACCGATGTTGAGCTTGAAATCCTTTCCGACTGCCTCGAAGAGGTTGCCGCCGACATTGGCCTGTTTATCTGACCCGACTCTTTCAAGTCGAACAGCACAAAAGGCGGTGGAGGATCCAACGAGCTACGATTCGAAGACAAGAAGGGTTCAGAAGAAATTTTCTTTCATGGGCAGAAAGATTGGAGAGCCGTCGTTGAACACGACCACTATGAAACCATTGGAAATAACGAAATCGTTGAAGTAGGCGGCAATCGAAGTGAAACAGTCGGCAAGGCGCAAACTTTGACAATCGGCGCGGGTTATCAGGTAACTGTCGGTGCCGCAATGAATGAAAGAGTCGGGTTAGATAAACAGGCCAATGTCGACGGCAACCTTTCCGAGGCAGTCGGAAAGGATTTCAGGCTCAACATCGGTGTTGACGGAAGATTGACGATTGGAAGAAATTTTAGTCTCGCCGCCGGCAACGGGATAACCGTCGAGGCGCAAAAGGCTGTGACCATCTCTGCTGTTGACGAGTTGACCGTCAAATGCGGTCAAGCCGCAATTGTCCTGAAAAAGAACGGGGATATCTCAATCACCGGCAAGGAGATTTCAGTCAAAGCATCGGGTGATCTGGTTCTAAAGGGACAGAAGATTCTTCAGAATTGAGTTCTAGGGGCGGGGTTAAAACCCGCCCCTACCTTCTCCCTGTCTTTGCCGGCATGACGACGGGAAGACCAGCGAATTTTTTTTGTGACTTCTGAGACAGGACAGGAGCGGTTCGCAGGATAGCTCGATTGACAAAATTGGGAGCTTTGG